>Ga0190313_1000548_pt1 | contig 22120 bp, 21 predicted proteins | sample 4870071011_MG_FD_169989 | JGI IMG/M metagenome (GOLD analysis project Ga0190313, IMG submission 169989) | Hydrothermal vent sediment bacterial communities from Southern Trench, Guaymas Basin, Mexico - 4870-07-10-11_MG | ecosystem: Environmental > Aquatic > Marine > Hydrothermal vents > Sediment ...
GGATGGGAATGTCTCAGGAGTTTTTAATGATAAAATGATTCTCAATTCAAAGCTATGAAAAAGTATCATCATATTTTTATCTGTTTAATGGTAAATTTTCTGCTGATTATTTGTTTTTCTTTTTTTCCATCGAATGCTGCTGATACAAAATTGGCTCCCACTGCAAAACCTGGCTCCGGAAAGATTCATGTTACCGCAGATAGATTAATCATTGATCAGGTGACAGGGTGCACAGAATTTGCCGGTAATGTCAGAACTGTTCGGAAAACCACAGTGGTGACTTCTGACCGTCTTAAAATATTTCATAAAAAGAGTGTTAAGGCGGATGAAAAAAAGATCGCAGCCAATGAATCCATAAGCAGAATTGTTGCCACAGGTAATGTTGAAATAATATTTGATAATGCGTTTGCTAAAACTGACAGGGCTGTATATGCTGTTAAGACAGAGGTTCTTGTTTTATCAGGGAATTCAAGCGTGACAAGGGAAAATACTTTTGTAACCGGTGCAAAGATCATTATTTATGTAGCAGACGGGCAGATTACGGTGGATAGCAGCGACAAAAAACCTGTGAAGGTTATTTTTTCACAAAAAGAATTATCAGGCAATTGAGTTATACAGACCAAGGGCTCGCTCAACACTTAAAATTGCTAATTTATTTTTGAGCGAACCCTAAGACGTTACAAGGAACATAGATCGTCACATCAATAATTCCACTTCATTATCGGTCGTCGGGGTATTATAATACCCCTCCCTCTGGACTTGTGCCAACTTTTAAAATAGGGTTATTATCTGACAGTCTATAATTTTTAAATATGGCAACATTCTCTTTGCAAAATTTGGTTAAAGTTTATAGTAATAGAAAGGTGGTAAATTCTGTAACGATAAATATTGACAAAAAGAGTATTGTTGGGTTGCTGGGACCAAATGGTGCAGGTAAGACCACAACGTTTTACATGGGGATAGGGATGGTTAAGCCTGATAAAGGACAAATTTTCATGGGGGAACAGGAAATTACCGATTTACCCATGTATAAAAGGGCCCGCAAAGGGATTGGCTATCTTCCCCAGGAACCATCAGTATTTAAAAAACTCACGGTCCGTCAAAATATTATTGCTGTTTTAGAAGGCCTTAACATTTTAAAATCAGAACAGAATCTCAGAGCAGATAAACTCTTTGAGGAGTTTGGCATATCTCATCTTGCCTCTCAAAAGGCTGGTCTCCTTTCTGGAGGAGAGAGAAGGCGTCTTGAAATAACACGGGTGCTTGCAACTGATCCTTCTTTTATTCTTCTTGATGAACCCTTTGCAGGTATAGATCCGCTGGCAGTTGCCGATATTAAGCAAATCATACGGCTTCTAAAAGATAAGGGTATAGGGGTTTTGATTTCAGATCATAATGTAAGGGAGACCCTTGAGGTTTGTGATGATGCTTATATATTAAATAATGGGCAGGTTATTGAATCTGGAACCCCTGAAAAAATTGCCGGCAGCAAAACAGTTCGCCGTATATACTTAGGGGATAACTTTACTTTATAGTCGTTTATAAAAAAATAGTTTTAAAAAATGGCATTTGAATTACAACAACAGCTCAAATTGACTCAACAGCTGGTGATGACTCCTCAGTTGCAAATGGCGATAAAGCTTTTGCAATTAAACAGATTAGAGCTTATTGATGCAATCCAGCAGGAACTTGAGGAAAATCCCACACTGGAAGAGGCCCCAAATGTTGACACTGATGAGTCGACTTCTGATCAGAGTGAACTTAAATCTGATGATGGTGATTCCATAAAGGAAGTTACCATAGAAGAAAAAGTTCGGGATGACATTGACTGGAGTAATTATATGGATGAATATAATTCTTCAGGTAAATCTCATTATGAAGGAGAAAAAAAAGATACTCCAAGTTTTGAAAATTTTATAGCTACTGAGACCTCTTTAAGTGAGCACCTTTTGTGGCAGTTGCGCATGATGCCCCTTTCAGATCTTCAAAGAAAAATTGCCGGCCTTATTATCGGTAATTTAAACAGTGACGGATATCTTAAAGTTTCTGCTGATAGTATCGGAACAACCCTGGAAATATCAAAGGATGAGGTGGAAAATTTTTTGCTGGTTATTCAGAAAGAGCTTGATCCTGCAGGTGTCTGTGCAAGGGATTTAAAAGAGACTCTTCTGATTCAGGCAGAGCATCTTGGTTTTGGAGGGGATGTAGTAATAGGTATTATTTCAAATCAAATGAAGCATGTGGAGAATAAAAATTTCAAGGCAATTGCAAAGGAGCTGTCGATAAGTGTAAGTGATGCCGTATCTGCTGCAAAGATCATAAAGGGCTTTGACCCTAAGCCCGGCCGGAAATTTTCTGAGACACCACCCCAATATATTACCCCTGATATATTTTTATATAAAATAGAAAATGAATTTGTAATAATGCTGAATGATGATGGTATGCCAAAGCTCAGCCTGAATTATTATTATAAAGAAGCTTTACGCCGAAGGGGTAAGTTTACCGGGGAAGCAAAGGCGTACATTGAAGAAAAAACACGTTCTGCCGCATGGCTTATTAAAAGCATACAGCAGAGGCAGAAAACTATTTATAAGGTAATGGAAAGTATTCTTAAATTTCAAAGAAATTTTTTTGAAAAAGGGGTGGAATGCCTGGAACCGCTGATTCTAAGGGATATAGCCCAGGATATTGAAATGCATGAATCAACCATAAGCAGGGTAACGAACAGCAAGTATGTTCATACTCCACAGGGTGTTTTCGAGTTAAAATATTTTTTTAACAGTTCCATAAACCGAATAGATGGGGGGGCATCCTCTTCCGTAACTGTACAGGAAAAAATAAGGCAGATAATTAAAAATGAAGATCCCAGGAAACCTTATAGCGATGACAAAATTTCAACCCTTTTAGGAAAAGATAATTTGATTATTGCCCGCAGGACTGTAGCAAAGTACCGGGAAGCGATGAAATTTTTGCCATCGAATAAACGTAAACAATTTTAGGGAGGGAAATGATATGCAAACATCTGTTACTTTTAAAAATCTTGATCCTTCTGAAAGTTTAAAATCGTATGTTATGGAAAAGTTAGACCGTTTTGACAGATTTCTTGATAATCCGGCAGTTGCATCGGTTGTTTTGGGTGTAGAAAAATTCAGAAGAATAGCTGAAATTAATTTGACCTCTGACAGGCTTAATGTTGTGGGGAAAGAGGAGTCAGAGGATATGTATTCAGCAATCGATGTGGTGCTGGATAAGCTGGAAAAGCAGGTAAAAAAAAATAAGCAAAAAAACAAAAAGCACAGGAGCGGCGCAAAGGGTCTCGGCAAAACAGAGCTTTCCCAGGAAGTTGTTTCACCTGTCGATGAAACCCCTTTACCTATTGTGGTAAAGAATATAGAGTATAAGCCCATGGATGTGGAGGAAGCGGTCTTGCTTATGGATGTTGCCCCGGAAAATTTCCTTGTTTTTGTCAATGCTGATACAGGTGATGTTAATGTTTTATATACGCGCAACAACGGCGACTATGGATTGATTCAGCCGTTATAATCGCAAATTATGGCCTTTAAGTATCTGTTTATGTTGTTTTGTCCACGGACAAAACAACATAAACAAGAAAACGTTTATCTGTAGTTAAATCCCCTTGAATGAGTATAAAAAATATGAAAATTCTTGATGTCCTGCCAGAGGAAGCTCTAATTGTTGATCTGAAAGCTACTGATAAAAAGGGTGTTATAGAGGAACTTGCTACCCCTTTAGCCAAAATAACCGGAATCGATTTTGAAGAACTGATCCGCCTCCTCCTTGAGCGTGAAAGACTGGGAAGTACCGGTATCGGTGGTGGTATCGGCATACCCCACGGTAAACTAAAAAACCTTGAATCTTTGGTGCTCGGTTTTGGCATCAGTCGTATGGGTGTTGATTTTGATTCCATTGATGAAAAGCCGGTTCATATATTTTTTCTTCTTTTAACTCCTGAAAACTCCACAGGTATTCATTTAAAACTTCTTGCCAAAATCTCCATGCTTCTGAAAAAGGATCTTTTTAAGCAACAGTTGATGAGTGCCACTAATCATTCTGAAATTATTGATATAATAAAAAAAGAGGATGGGGAGTTTTAACAAATTACAATTTAAAAATGCGCAGGGAAACCGATCTGTTTTCCGGTTTTTATACCGCAGCGGTGATGTATGATAGGTATAATTGTTGTGACCCATGGACAACTTGGGAACGCATTAATAGAGGTTGCTGCTTCCATTCTTGAGGAAACTCCTGAGAATGTAATCCCAATATCCATAGATTTGAGCATAAGCAATGATAAGTTGCGTCAGGAAATTGCTAATGGGATAAAAAAAGTTGACCAGCGTGCTGGTGTCCTATTATTGACTGATATGTTTGGGGGATCACCTTCTAATCTAAGCTATTCTTTTCTTGAAGAAGGCCGTGTTGAAGTCTTGTCCGGTATAAATCTTCCAATTTTAGTTAAAGCTGTTAAAGCAAGAGATAATATGAGTATAGGTGAACTTGCCATTGAGGTGGAGCGATTCGGCAAAAAAAGTATTTCCCTTGCAAGTGGAATTTTAAAAGGTAATAAACGGAGTTAGCTATTGTTTTCCGGGAAATTAACGGTTTTAACCGAAAAAGATATTGAGCAGATATTAGATATTGAAGCAGACTCTTTTTTGCAGCCGTGGGATCGTAATATGTTTCTCGATGAATTATCATCTGATGATGGACAGGGTTATGTTGTAAGAGAAGATCCGGCTATTAACAGCAAGAGTCCTGTTGCATTTATTGTATTTAGGTTGATTGCAGATGAAATGCATATTTTTAAAATTGCTGTTGCCGAAAAATGGCGCCGCCAGAAGGTTGCATCATGGCTTCTTAAAAAAAGTTTTGATATTGCGGTTAAAAATCATGTATCAAAAATTTTGCTGGAAGTCCGGTATTCAAATAATCCTGCAATCATTTTGTATAACAGGCTGGGTTTCCAAATAGTTGGAAGGAAACCATATTATTATTCAGTGCCTTCCTACAGGCTGACAGGGGAAGATGCTTTGGTCATGATGAAAAAGATTAAGGAGGTATAATGAGTGTAAAAATCGGTATTAATGGCTTCGGAAGAATAGGGCGGATGGTTTTCAGAGCTGCACTGAAACATTCCGATGTGGAGGTTGTTTCAATAAATGACCTTACAGATGCGGCAACAATAGCTCATCTCCTGCAGTATGATTCTGTTCACGGAAAATTAGATGTTCAGGTTAAGGCAAAGGGTAATGCAATCGAAGTTGATGGTAATTCGATTCCCATTACCTCTGAAAAAGATCCTGCAAATTTGAAATGGAAAGAATCTGGAGTTGATATTGCGGCAGAATGTACGGGCCTTTTCACAGACAGAAAAAATGCATCAAAACATCTTACTGCCGGAGCGCGCAAGGTTATTATTTCAGCCCCCGCAAAAGAGCCTGATATAACCATTGTTATGGGGGTAAATTCTGACAAGTATGATGCTGAAAAACATAATATTATATCGAATGCGTCATGTACTACTAATTGCCTTGCACCTGTTGCAAAGGTTCTCCTGGATAATTTCGGCATCAAACACGGGCTTATGACCACCATTCATTCCTATACAGGGGATCAGCGTATACTTGACTTTCCCCACAAGGATCTGCGCAGGGCCAGAGCCGCAGCCATGTCTATGATTCCCACAACCACCGGAGCAGCCAAGGCAGTCTCCTTAGTACTTCCTGAGCTTGCCGGGAAATTGAACGGGCTTGCCATTCGTGTTCCAACGCCCAATGTTTCCCTTGTGGATATCGTTGTTACAATTGAAAAATCATCGGTCTCTGTTGAAGATGTTAATGCTGCCCTTAAAGAGGCTTCCACAGGAGCCCTTTCCGGTATATTAGGTTATTGCGATCTTCCTTTGGTCTCTTCCGATTTTAATGGTTCCCCATTATCCTCTTTTGTTGATGCTCCATCAACATTTGTTATTAACGATATGGTAAAGATACTTTCATGGTATGACAACGAGACCGGCTATTCAACAAGAATGGTCGACCTGGCAGCCATGATTGGAGCCATGCTTTAGGCAGAAAAGTCTATACTTATGGAGATTAAATAAATGGGTAACAGAAGACCACTTATCGCTGGAAACTGGAAGATGTTCAAAACATCCGAGGAAGCTGCAGCAACAGCAAAAGAGATTGTACGCCTTGTACTGGATGTGAAAAACGCAGATGTTTTAATATCGCCACCCTTTACATCGATTTCCCTGGTGCGGGAAATAATCAGGGAGAGTTCTGTTTTACTTGCAGCTCAAAATCTTCATTGGGAAAAAGAGGGGGCATTTACAGGAGAAATATCCCCTGCAATGCTTGTTTCTGCCGGGTGTACCCATGTTATTATAGGACACTCAGAGCGGAGGGCATATTTTGGTGAAACAGACGAAACAGTTAATAAAAAAATTAATGCCGCAATTTTAAATAATTTAATTCCCATATTCTGTGTTGGTGAGTCTGATGAAGACAGAGAATTAAATAAAACATTTTCTGTACTTGACAAACAGGTGGAAAATGGGTTAAAAGGGTTGGCATTAACGGATGCGGCAGATATTGTTCTTGCCTATGAGCCGGTCTGGGCAATTGGGACCGGAAAAACAGCCACCGGAGATCAGGCCCAGGAAGTTCATGCATATTTACGGGGTCTCCTTGAAAAAAAATATGGGACATCCTTTGCTGATTCTTTGAGAATACTTTATGGTGGAAGTGTTAAACTGAATAATATAGCCTCCCTCATGGAGATGCCGGATATTGACGGCGCACTGATTGGAGGGGCAAGCCTTGATCCCGTAACATTTAGTAAAATAGCTTCCTTTAAATAATTTTATGACAATTTTTTTATTAATAATACATGTTGTTGTTTGCATCGCACTTATTCTTATAGTATTGCTGCAAACAGGAAAGGGTGCCGATATGGGCTCCGCCTTTGGCGGAGGGTCCAGCCAGACTCTTCTTGGAAGTACAGGTGCCTCCACCTTGCTCAGTAAGGCAACAACCATTGTTGCTATTGTATTTATGCTGACTTCCATAGGACTTGCATATGTATCTGGCCATAAAAAGGGGGATTCCATTATGGGCGATTCAAAGATTCCCATTGAAGCTCCATTGACCAATGAAACACCCGATTCAGGAGAAAAGTCTATTCCTGAACCAGCAAAATCTGCTCCAGTAGACGAATAAAATAATATTATGTGCCGAAGTGGTGGAACTTGGTAGACACGCTACCTTGAGGGGGTAGTGGGCTACGCCCGTGCCGGTTCAAGTCCGGCCTTCGGTACCATATATTACTCTATATACGAAAAGCTTATTTGTTTTTCCGCAATTTCTAAGTTTACTTTCGTAATTTGCTGCCGACGTAGCTCAGTCGGTAGAGCAGCTGATTCGTAATCAGCAGGTCAGCGGTTCAACTCCGCTCGTCGGCTCCATATCTTAATTAAAAAAAGGCCTTGCGCTTAATTTGTGCAAGGCCTTTTTTTATTGGCATATCTGTTTCGGGCTGGTATACTTAAAAAATAAAAAGTCGTGACATTATTATAATATTAAAATAAGCGGGTGCAATAATGAGCAGCAGAACACAAAGATTAATGCAAACTACACCAATTAAGGCTTTACAGGTATCGCAAAAAGCCCTGGCAAAAGATGCAAGGGCGACCAGGCCGGGAATGAAATGGGTTTTAGAGATTGAAAGGGCAAGGTTACTCACCGAGTCTTATAAAAAAACAGAGGGCTTCCCCATGGTTATACGCAGAGCCATGGGGATTAGCCATATACTGGAAAATATGACTCTGTTTATACGGCCGGAAGAATTAATTGTTGGTAATTATGCCTGCTCCCTTGATGCTGTTCTCCACTATCCTGAATATGCTTATAAATGGATAGAAAGGGATACGGAAAAAGGTGGGGTATATGAGGCCATGCTGACAGATGAAGAAAGGAAAGAATTAAAAGAGATTAATTCCTACTGGAAAAATAGTGCTGTTCATAATCTTTTAAGGGGCTACCTTTCTAAAGAATTGTTGAGCACCACCTATGTTCTTAATTATGATATAGGTACTCCAAACTACGAAAGAGTTTTAAAAACAGGGCTCAAGGGTTTTATAAAAGAGGCCGGTGAAAAAAAGAGACACCTTGAAATTGAATTTAGTAAAAACAGGCTTAATGCTTCGGATTATATCAAGAAGAGGGATTTTCTCAACGCTGTTATTATTGTTTTAACAGGGGCATGCACCTGGGGAAAAAGGTATGCCGATCTTGCAAGAAAAACTGCTGAATCAGAGACAGATCAGAAACGAAAAGAGGAACTTTTATTAATCGCGCAAAATTGTGAGAATGTTCCTGAAAATCCTGCTGAAACATTTTTTGAAGCCATGCAAAGCTATTGGCTGATACATCTTATTGCCAATCAAATAGAACTTCCCACCATGGGAGACGGGATCAGGCTTGATGTCTGCATGGGACCTTTTTATGAAAAGGATATTGCGGAAAAAAGAATTACAAGGGAAAAAGCCCTGGAGCTTGTGGAGAGCATGTATGTTAAATCCCAGGAAATGGGTTATCTTCAGCCCCCCATCTGGTCAGGTTTAGGACCCGGCGCCCTGGGTTTTCAGACATTGACCATAGGCGGCGTAGATGCCGCCGGAAAGGATGTTACAAATGATCTGAGTTTTATGGTGCTGGAAGCAATGCAGAATATCAGAACAGTGACCCCACCCCTTGCCCTGAGATGGCATGATGATATCCCTGAAGAACTTGTGGATAAAACCATTGAGTGCCTGGCCAGTGGAATCCCTCAACCAGGAATATTTAATGACAATGTTAACATCAAAAGGATGGTCGACTTTGGAGTTCCTCTGGAGGATGCCAGGGGGTATTCGATCCAGTCCTGCATGATTCCCACAATTCCAGGAAAAAACCTTGTGCACCGGGGGAGCTGGGCTAACTGGCTTCCTGCTCCTTTATGTCTCACAGCAGCACTGGGTCTGAAAGTCCTCCCCGGCTACTGGAGGGAACCCCTTGGTAAAAAGCTGTCTAATCCTGAGAATATCAGTTCCATGGAAGAGCTCATGGATGCTGCAATAGAAAATTGTGCGATAATGATGCGTACCCTGACTGCAATATCGAATATAGCAGATGGACTCTTTGCAGAATATGTTCCCCGTCCCTTTATGTCGGCATTACTCGATGGCTCCATTGAAAGAGCTCAGGATTTGAGGGACTGGAATTATGAACATGGGTACAGGGAAGTTACTATCTGCGGCCTGAATAATCTTGCAGATTCCCTTGCCGCGGTTAAGAAAGTTGTTTTTGACGATAAAAAAGCAACCATGGGTGAACTTATTGAGGCGCTGAAAAAAGATTGGGTCGGTTTTGAAGACCTCCACAAGATGTGTCTGGATGCTCCAAAATTCGGGAACGACGATGATTATGTTGATCTGATATCATGTGAACTCGCGGAGCGGATAGCCGAAGAGGCAAGCAAAATCAAAACATACCTGGGTAAACCTTTATATGTGGACGGAACAGTGGCCACATCATTCTGGCTCCATGGAACCACTTGTCCTGCTACTCCTGATGGAAGAAAGGGAGGAGAAACATTTCATGACGGAAGCATTTCACCCATGGACGGGAGAGATAAAAAAGGCCCCACAGCTGTTTTGCGGTCAGTTTCCAAGGTTGATCCTTTAAAAACATGGAACCATCTTTTTAATCAGAGCTTTGCCCCTTTATTTCTCAAGGGGACTAACTCCAGAATTTTTTCCAATTATCTAAAAACTGCTGCAGGTCTTGGAATTCACCATGTTCAATTCAGCACAGTGGATAAAGAGATTCTGTTGGATGCCCAGGAGAATCCTGACATGCATGCAAGTATCCTTGTCAGGGTTTGCGGTTATTCTTCATATTTTGTAGACCTGAACAGGGGTATGCAGGACCAGATTGTTCATAGAACGTCTCAAGAATTTTCATAAAAAATTCGTAACTATTCAGCTAATATGTATGGGTGTGGTTCTAAAAGAGCCGCATCCAAAATAATTTGTATAAATGGAGTATCCTGACAAAAAATCTTTGTTTTTCATCTTTTATATCTTCCTTAACATGCTGAAATATCAGCAATTAAGATATCTTTTAATTGCAGCATTCATGCCAGAAAGTCACATTCCCTCTTCAGCCTGATCAAATTCAGTTTCATCTGTTTAAATTTATCATTCACTTGCCACCGGGCTTGTCCAACAAACGGTTCAGATTGTGGTTCGTTCCTCGCACAATCTAACCTTATTTGGTTATATTTATTCCATGTTTTTTTAAAAGATCGTGCAATGTGGGGCGGCTGATCTCAAGGAGTCTGGCTGCCTGGGTGATGTTGTTGCCGGTAAGTGCCAGTGCTTTGTGGACAGCCTTTTTTTCGGCTGTATCACGGGCATCTTTTAAAGTGAACAGTTTTGTTTCCATCGAGTCCATGGGTGCATCTTCGAGCCCCATATCCGATGGATGGATAATTTTGCCCACAGAGGTACTCAGTGCCCTGCGTATGCGATTTTGGAGCTCGCGGACATTGCCCGGCCAGGTATGGTCGGACAGGGAGGCAATTGCTGCCGATGAAAAAGCTGTTTTTCCGCGGTGCAGGTTTTGGGCCTCCTTCAGCAGGAAATGATGGGCCAGCAGCAGGATATCTTCTGGTCGCTGGTTTAGATTGGGGACCCGCAAAGGAATGACATTCAGGCGGTAGAAGAGGTCCTCTCGAAAAGTCCCCTCCTTAACCGCGTTTTCCAGATTCACATTGGTGGCCGCTATGATCCGCACATTTAAAGTAATTGTTTTTGTTCCCCCAAGCCGTTCAATGGTCGATTCCTGGAGAAAGCGAAGGATTTTTACCTGGAGGAGCAAAGGGAGCTCGCCAATCTCGTCTAAAAAAATAGTCCCCTGGTCAGCCTGCTCAAATTTACCGATCTTACGCCCTGTTGCGTCGGTGAATGCCCCCTTTTCATGGCCGAACAGCTCACTTTCCAGCAGATTTTCCGGAATCGCACTGCAATTTATGATGACCAGTAAATTTGCTGCCCGGTTACTCAGGTGGTGTACAGCACGGGCGGCCATCTCCTTGCCGGTTCCTGTCTCTCCTGTGATAAGTACAGGATAATCTGTCCCACTTACTTTTTTAATATGAGTGAACATTTGGGTCATAACAGGAGAAATACCCACCATACCACACAGGGAACTGTTTTGGCTGGTTTGCAGCTGACGGTTGGCCTTTTCCAGCTCATGGATTTTAAAAGTACGGGAAAGAATGATGCTTAATATTTTTAAATCAACCGGTTTGGCGCAAAAATCGACGGCTCCAAGGGCAATGGCCTTAACCGCGTTTTCTTCCTCGGCATTACCGGTGATGACAATTACTTTTGTGTGAGGTGCGAGGACAGGTATCTTTTCAAGGAGCTCAAAACCCTGCTGCGGGGTGTCTGGATAGGGTGGCAGGCCAAGATCCAGGGTAGCCACCGGGAAAAAACCGGAAGAAAGGAGCTCTCTGGCCTTAACCGCATCAGAGGCAATGGTAATTTCATATTCCTTCTTCAGGCCCCACTGGAGCTGTTTGGCAACCGAATTTTCATCTTCAATAACAAGAAGATTTTTTTTCATAATTTTATGTTGCAGGGTTATAGTATTAGCAAAAATGATAAATATAGCAGTTGATAGCCATAGCTTTAAGAATAACCTGATTAAACCATGAAAAGAGCACACATAACATTTTTTTGATGATAGGTTAAGGGGAAAAAAAAAGCAAGGGGGAAATAGCGGTGCTATCCCCTTTTTTTGTTTATTCCTTCCCTGTTATTTTCTTATGTATAATATTCAAGGGAAAAAATTAGATTGACAAGGTTTTTGAAAATGATAACATATTTTTCACATTGTGGGTGACATATTCTACAATGAAAAATCTGATGAGATATATTTTTTTCCAAAAGGGCATATACGGTTTATAGATGCTGAGGATTTTTGCCTTTTGCCGGGCAATCTGAATACCGCTTTAACTGGACGAACTTTTTGAAATTGAACAAAAGGAAAAGAAAAGATTTGCCGTTTTTTATCTTCATTTTGAAATAGTAGTAAATTGTTTTTTCCGTAAAAAATCTCAGCAGAATTAAGTACAATTTAATTTTTTCTGCATAATGTTATAATATAATTCCCGTAAAAACTTCACATTCCTTTTGTTTTTTTATGGTGTGGATTTGTTTCACACTACCCCAAAGTTTTACTCGTTTCATTGGAACAAATAGATAAAAAACAATCAGTGCTGGTAGACCGCCACATAAATAATTTCAGCAATAGACTTGAGCTGGAATAAAATTTAAAAACCTTTGAAACTCGCTGCGCTCAAACAGCCAGAGCTTTTTAAATTTCACCATAGCTCAGTTGCGCCATCCGGCTTTATGAAATTTATTATCTGAACATTTATAGCATAAAAACAACCTGTTTTGTTTTAATTTATCAAGGAGGTAGCTTAGTATGACTCAAATGTTTATCCAGGGGAATGAAGCTGTGGGATGGGGAGCCTTAAACAGTGACTGCGACGGCTATTTTGGTTATCCCATAACTCCGCAAAATGAAGTTATTCAATGGTTTGCAACTGAATTTCCCAAAAGAGGGAAAATTTTTGTTCAGGCACAAGCTGAGGTGGCCTCAATAAATATGGTTTATGGAGGGGCATCTGCCGGATATAGAGTGATGACCTCTACATCAAGCCCCGGGTGGGGACTTATGCAAGAGACAATCTCCCACTGTGCAGCTGCAGAACTCCCCTGCGTTATAGCTCTCATACAAAGAGGGGGGCCAGGTGCCGGAAGTATACGGCATTCTCAAATGGACTATGTCACAGCTACTAAAGGGGGTGGCCAGGGAGGATACAAAAATATCGTTTTAGCTCCATCAACGGGTCAGGAAATTCATGATTTAATGCAGCTCGCGTTTCATCTTGCTGATAAATACAGAAACCCTCTGATATTGCTGATGGATGGGATTATGGGGCAGGTCTCCGAATCAATAGAAATAAAAAAATTGAAATTTGAACCTTTGGAAGAGAAAAAATGGGCGCTGCGGGGAAGCGATTTTCAAAAAGACGGGAAATCAAGAGCCATCAATTCAGCCCCCGGGGTCTTACCCCTTCCGCCCCATGCCAACTATATAGCATGGATAAAACATACAATCGAAAAATATAAAACCATAGAAAAGACCGAAATCAGATATGAAGTTTATAAGGGTGACGATGCAGATCTTTTTATAGTGGCCTATGGATATACAGCAAGAGTTTCAAAAGAGGCAATAGATATTGCAAGGGAAATGGGGCTCAAGGTCGGTATGATACGTCCAATTACCCTGTGGCCCTTTCCAAAGCAGATAATGCGTGAGAAGTCTGATAAGGGTTGCAAATTTCTGGTTGTGGAAGATAGTCAGGGCTTGTTGATTGAAGATGTCAAAATCGCAGTTGGTGAAAATGCCCAGGTTGGGCTGATCAGCATGCTGGACAGGCATATCCCAACAGATGGCGGTATGATAATGCCGGGAAGAGTATTAAAGGAGATTAAAAAAATATTATCATGAACACTCTTGCTAAAAAACAAATTTGCGGGGACCCGAAAATATGGAAAGATCCCCCTGGAGCGATTATGTATTGCCCCGGCTGCCAGCACCCTGTGATACACAGGATTATAGCTGAGGTTCTGGAGGATTTGGAGATTGCCGGTAAAGCGATCTGCATGGGGGGTGTGGGATGCCATTCCTTTGCCCAGGTCTCGTGGGACATAGACTATAACTTATGCGCCCATGGACGTGCTCTGGATGCAGGAACAGCGATTAAACGCCTTAATCCTGAAGCCATTGTTTTTAGCGTACAGGGGGATGGGGACTGTACAGCAATTGGGGCAGGAGGATTTATTAATGCGATGACCCGTGGAGAAAATCTGACTACTATTATGTATAACAATACCAATTACGGCACCACGGGAGGTCAGCTTGCCCCCACCACCCTTGTGGGTCAAAAAACATCCACCACTCCCAAGGGAAGAAATCCGGAAACCGAAGGGTACCCGCTGCATGCTGCAGAGCTTGCCGCAACATTTAAAGGGACGGTTTACAGCGCCAGGGGCTCTGTCCATTCTCCGGCTGTGTTTCAACGGACAAAAAAATATATCAAAACTGCTTTCCAGAAACAGATTAACGGGCCAGGTTACAGTTTTGTGGAGGTCTTGACTGCATGCCCGCCAAATTGGCATATGTCTCCTGTGGAATCTGTAAAGCGTATTGAAAATGAAGTGGTTAATGAGTTTCCATTGGGTGAATTTAAAAATATATCTGATCCGCAATCAAGGAATAAACGTGAACAGAATATCTAAACCTCAATTTAAGGACAAAGGTTATGGCAAATGCTATTTTAAAAAATGATGTTATTATGGCAGGGATAGGCGGCATGGGGGTTCTTATGGCCGGTAAACTTCTTGCCTGGGCTGCACTTGAAAAACATAAATATGTTTCCTGGCTACCCTCCTATGGAGTGGAAAAAAGGGGAGGAGTCTGTGAATGTACAGTAATCTTTTCAAATAGTGAGATTTCATCTCCTTTATTGGATCAGGCTAAAACTCTGATTGTTTTTGCAGGTTCTCAGTTAGGTACTTTTGAATCAAGAGTAAATGGTAACGGAATAATGCTGATAGATTCTGCAGATATTAAGGAAGAGGCAAAAAGAAGTGACTATAAGCTGATAAAAATTCCGGCAGTTAAAACAGCCCATGAAAAAGGCGATTCAAAAATCAGCAACCTTATCATGTTAGGTGCGTATATAGGGGCGACCCAGGTCCTGTCTCATGAACTTGTTCAGGAGACAGTAAAAAAGAATCTTGGAAAAGACGACGTCACAAAAAATAGAAATAAAGAAGCCATTCAATTGGGCATTAAGCTTGGGTCAGCAGCTATGCAGTAAGATTGCTGCCGGTTTAAAATATAACATACCTGTAAACCTTAAAGAGGGAGGGTTGATCAGTGGCAAAGGGAGAAATAATAATTAGTGAAAACAAATGTTGCGGGTGTGGTCTTTGTGAAGAATTTTGTAATCAGGGATGTATTGCCATGTCAGCGGACAAGTTTACTCCCATGGGATATGTTCTGCCGGAGGTGGTGGCTCCTGATAAATGTAATGCCTGTGGTTTTTGCGGCAAAATGTGTCCCCATTATGCAATTGAAGTTTATAAATATATTACAGAGTCCGAAGATAGTGTTGCGGCGTGAAATATAATAACATAAGAATGTTAGGTGTTAATTACGGAATAAATTAATAATGTTAGTGTAAACTCTGGGTTTTATAAGTTATGGGTTTTTGGAGTATTATAATGCTCTATACTTTCTTTGGCCAAAGTGATTATTGGAAAATCTGTCAGTAGTGTCCGGTTAGACTCTTGCGTGAGGGGAAAAGATAATTACACTTCCCGTATTTTCTTTCTTTTAACTTTCTAACCGGACACTACTGAAAATCTGTATAATAAAGGGGTGAAATAGAATCTGATGAGTAAAAATTTAAATGCAGGGGGGAAAAAACTGATTTGTGGAAAACCAAAAATCTGGAAAGATCCTCCAGGTGCTATGATGTATTGCCCCGGGTGCCAGGAGCCTGTTATTCACAGAATTATTGCTGAAGTCCTGGAAGAATTGGAAATAGAAGGGCAAAGTATTGCTGTTATAGGTGTGGGTTGCCATGCTTTTGTTCAAATATCATGGGACATAGACACACTCAGCTGTGCCCATGGACGTGCCCTTGATTCAGCAACAGCGATAAAACGGTTAAATCCTGACAGGGTTATTTTTACGGTACAGGGGGATGGAGACTGTACAGCAATCGGAGCAGGAGGGTTTGTTAATGCAATGACCCGCGGAGAAAAAATAACCACAATCATGTACAATAATACCAACTACGGGACCACAGGAGGGCAGCTTGCCCCCACCAGCCTTATTGGTCAAAAAACAGTAACCACACCAAATGGACGGGACCCTGAGCATGAGGGGTATCCAATACATACTGCAGAATTGGCAGCAACATTTAAGGGGACTGTTTACAGTGCCAGGGGATCACTTCATTCTTCCGGCGGATACCAGCGTATAAAAAAATATATTAAGACCGCTTTTGAAAAACAGATTAACAAAATAGGATACAGCTTTGTTGAAGTATTATGTGCATGCCCTCCCAATTGGCATTTATCACCTGTTGAAAGCGTCCGGAGGATAAAAAATGAAGTGGTTAATGAATTTCCCCTGGGTGAATTTAAAAATATAAATAGTATAGAAAATAAGGCTTAGAATAATTTCGTCTTTGACCTGCTTTACCGGCAGTTAATTCACATCCTGTATTTTCATATAAAAAGGAGGCAAATGATTTCGCAAGATTTCAAGAATATTGGTGACTTCATAAAGGAAAGGGGAACAGCCAGCGAAACTAAAGATAAAATTTTTCTTCAATTTGAAGATGAAACATTTACTTTTAGTGAATATTTAATCTTATGCAGCAGATACGCAAGAATGTTCACCAGGGCCTTTGAAGAGAAAAAACAATCTACCCACTTCCATGTGGGCATATTAATGCAAAATTATCCTGAGTTTATGGTTACACTTGGTGCATGTGCCTTGTGCGGGGCCACACTTTCGGCTATTAATACAGGCCAAAAAGGAGCAAGCCTCTCCCGGGATATAAATTTTACTGATTGCATGATGCTTATTACGGATAATACCTTTTTACCTGAGGTTGAAAATGTAATAGGGGATCTTGAATTAATAGAGCCTAAAGACGTACTGGTTAATAATTTCAGGGACAAAAACAAAACTCTTTCGGAAGGTTATACCTCTTTGGAAGAAAAGCTTAAAAAAACAGAAAAAGTATTGGGGACAGAGCTGTTTAATTTACCTCCGGATATAGATGTGGATCCTTTAACAAATCTGATGATAATTTTCACTTCCGGAACAACAGGTGCTCCCAAGGGAATTATAAATTCCCATGCAAAACTTATCGGTTTAGCCTCTGTAATTGCCGGTCCGCTGAGTTTTTCTTCAGAGGATGTGGCATATGGTGTTATGCCCCATTTCCATTCTAATTCAACTTTTATTTCTTTTATACCGGCCCTTCTTTTTGGTGCCGGGTTTGCTTTCAGGAAAAAATTTTCCGCCTCCGGCTTTTTGCCTGATATTAAAAAATATGGAGTAACAACTTTTAATTATGTGGGAAAACCCATGGCTTATATTCTGGCCGCAACTGAAGGGATTATTGATCATGATAATAAATTACGTATAGCCCTTGGAAACGGAGCATCTGCGGTGGAGCAAAAAACCTTTATGGAAAGATTCGGATTAGACTGGGTTATGGAGGTCTTCGGTTCAACTGAAGGTGGTGCCACTGTATTAAAACTGCCGGGGGATGTTGAAGGGTCCGTCGGTGTAATGCCGCCGAATATAAAATTGATAAGAGATGATGGGGAAGAGGTTCTTCCGGCACAATTCGATAATGATGGGGTTTTACAAAATTATACTGAAGCTGTGGGGGAAATTATAAATACTGACGGGCTCGGTTCCTTTGAAGGTTATTTTAAAAACCCGGAAGCCACAAACAAAAAAACAAAAGACGGGATGTTTCATACTGGAGATTTGGCATATTACCGTTTGGAGGAAAAGAATGGTGCCCAGGCTAAATTTATGTTTTTTGCGGGAAGAAAAGGGGACTGGATCAGAAAAGATGGTGAAAATTTTTTAAGTGAACCAATAGAAAATATTATTACCCAGTTTAACTCTGTTTTTCTTTGCTCGGTTTATGGTGCTCCATGCCATCAATCCGACGAGCTTGTAATGGCAAGCCTTAAATTAAATGCTGATGAAAAATTTGATCCAGCAAACTTTTTTGATTTTCTGACTTCCAGAAAGGATATGAATGAAAAGTGGTATCCTGATTTTGTAAGAATATTAAAAGATCTCCCTCAAACGGAAACGGTCAAAATTAATCCAAAGGAACTAAAAAAAGCTTTTTTTAATAAAGATCTGGTAGAGGATCAAGTCTACTGGCGCGAGCGTAATGAAATATCTTTTAAACCTTTTGAAATGCAGGATTACAAAAGTTTAAAAGAAAATTTTATTAAAGCTGGAAGGGTCAATGAATTAGTTAGGGGATAGATGCTGCAATAAGGGATGCCGCATTTTTAATGACAGTGTGGCCTTCTCCCTGAAACGCCTCTGAAATCGGGTAAGGAGAACAATTTATATGGTAGCTACTACTGGTAGTAAGTTAAAAGGACTGGCAAGGGTTGAAGAATGCTATAATGATTACGGCGGTAGAGCAAGGGAGCTCAAATCTGACGGAAAGGGGATTATCTCTTTTCTTTGTGCATATGTTCCCACTGAAATTATTGCAGGAGCCGGTTTTTTCCCTTTACGGTTAAGGGGAAATGTTCATGAACCTGTCACCAAGGGGGATAGATTCCTTGAACCAATAGCCTGCCCTTTTGTACGGAGCTGTTATGATCTGTCACTTAAGGGAAAATATGATTTTTGCGACGGCCTGATTATTCCCCATGCATGTGACAGTATTACAACACCGTACCATGTATGGAAATATACTCTGGAGCCAAAATATTCACATTTTGTAAATGTTCCACGTAAGACCACAGGTCCATCCCTCGATTTTTTTAAAGCAGAGTTAAACAGTTTTAGAAAAAGTCTTGCTGAATTTGCAAAAACTGAAATTAATGATGAAAATCTTATAAAATATATTAAACTGTACAATGAAAACAGAACCAAAGTAAAGCAACTGTATGAACTGAGAAAATCTGATCCCCCGCTGGTTTCAGGCTCTGATATGGTAAAAATACTTTCTGCCTCAATGAGTCTTCCTGTGGAAGAGTCTAATCAATTATTAGATGAATCAATAGCTGAAATTAAGACACGAGAAAGGTCTGATATTAAAAGCCTGCCCCGGTTACTGATTATGGGGGGAACTGTAGATAATCATGATATTGTAACTCTCATAGAGGATTGCGGCAGCAATGTTGTATGCGACAGCACTTGTGTCGGCACCAGAGATTTAATCCCCCGTGTTGAGCCTACGGATGATCCCATGGATGGTCTTGCAAAACGTTATCTTGATAAAATTAATTGCCCCAGAACACAAAGAGATAAGGTGGGGACAACATTTCAGGACGATCTGGAGGCAAGATTTGGAGATGTGGGGAAATACGCAAAAGAATATAAGATCGACGGTGTGATAATGTATACGTACAGATACTGTGATCCATTTGGATTTGAAATATCTGCCAGAAAAGCCTACCTGGAGTCTCTCGATTTACCGAATTTATACATTGAAGATGGTTATTTTGCAGGAACCATGGGCCGTTTAAGAACAAGGATTCAGGCTTTTCTTGAAATGATTGAATAGTATATCTCCAGCTGATCAGTCTATAAAAATGATTTTTTAAAAAAATCCATGGGAAATAAAATCAGCGAGTTCGTAAATATTATTATTGGAGGTTTGATGCCAAAGGAAAAAATCAAAAAGCATAAAAAAAGATTGACTGCCACAAAGTCCGCAGCAAATGTTGCGTCCTTTGTTAAACATAATATAGAAGCACCCATCGCAGCAAACAAAGAAGGCAGGCCAACCTGTTATTCGTTTATTATATCAAGTTATGATGAAATTATAAGGGCCATGGACGTAACACCTGCATGGACAGAATCATTTGCAGGGATATGCGCTGCAAAACGGGATTCAGCCAGATTTTTGGAAAAAGCTGAAGAATTTAATTTTTCACGCTCTTTATGTACATATGCCCTTTGTGGTTTAGGCTTTGATATAATGAGGGAGCAAACAGGGGAAATGCCTTCCAATTCGCCCTGGGGAGGTCAGGCAAGACCCGATTTCATGCTTTCAAGCGCACAAAACATTTGTGATCCAAGGGGTAAATGGTATCAGGCCGCCCAGGAATTTATGCCTGATGTTCCCATCTATAATACCGGTTTGCAGTGGCCGGTTTTCGAAGAAGATGTAAATGTAAAAGATGTTGAAGAATATTATGTAAAATACCATGCGGAGGAGTTAAGAGGTCTGGTAAAATTCATGGAGAAACAGACCGGAACAAAGATGGACTGGGACAAACTGAGTGAAACAGTTAATCTGGTGGAACGAACCTGGGACCTGATCTGGGACACTTACGAGCTGCGCAGGGCTGTTCCTACTCCCATGGATACCGGGGACGCCATGAATACCATGGTTCCCATGGTATTTTTATCCGGAACCCAGAGGGCATATGATTTTTTTCTGGAACTAAACAAAGAGCTAAAAGAAAAAATAGCCAATAATGAAGGGGTTGCTGAGGAAGAAAAATATCGCTTAATGTGGGGAGGCGGTCTTCCTTCATGGTTTGCGTTAAACGATTTTAATTATTTCCACAGCAAAGGGGCGGTTTTTCCGGTGGAGATTACCTACCGGATAATTGAACCGATGAATCGTTTGAATATTCCGGATACCAATGATCCCATTGAAAGAATCGCCTGGCGGCATTTTAGGTTTAATACCTTCTGGTATGAACGTGCCAGGCAGCGCCCCGGTTCAGTTCCTGCTTTAGAGCGCCTGATTCAGTATATAGAAGATTATAAAATTGATGGTATTGTTATGCATTTGGCCTTTTCCTGCCGCACGGCCCACCTTGGATTGACATGGCAGTTAAGCCAGCTGGCTAAAATTTATAAACCGATTCCCGTGCTGATAACAGGAGGGGATAAGCAGACCAGGAAGATTCTTAAAAAAGAAGTCCCATCGTTAATTATGGAAAGTGATATTGTCGATATAAGCTCCTATTCCGAAGTGGAAACACGGGCCATGATCGATGCTTTTATTGATACCCTGGCAGATGTTAAAAGTAAAAAAGTATAAAAACAAATTACCATGACAAATTATTACGCAGGTTTAGATATTGGGTCAACAATGACCAAGGCTGTAATTATGGATGATTCCGAAATTATAGCCTCTTTTATCGGGTCCACCGGTGCACAGCATAGAAAGCTTGCAAACAGGGTGATGGAACAGACACTGGAAAAAGCAGGTATTTCCTTTGAAGATATTACCTGTGTTATTGCAACGGGTTATGGAAGAATCAATGTTCCCTTTGCAGATAAGCAGAAAACTGAAATTTTGTGTCATGCCCGCGGGGTGGCCAGTCTTTTTCCCACTGCAAGAAGTATTATTGATATTGGAGGTCAGGATTCAAAGGCAATTAAGCTTAAAAACGGACGTGTTATAGATTTTGTGATGAATGATAAATGCGCGGCAGGTACTGGAAGGTTCCTTGAGGTTATTGCCGATTCACTTGGTTTGGGGGTTGAAGAGATGGGTCAAATGGCATTTGACAGTAAAACCTTTGTAAAAATAAGTAATATCTGCACTGTTTTTGCTGAACAGGAAGTTTCCGACAAGTTATCCAACGGGGTACCTGTTGATGAACTTGTTGCCGGAATACATGAATCCATGGCAACAAGTGTTCACAGAATTGCAAAAAGACTTGTGCTGGATAAAGATATAGTAATTACAGGGGGTGGTGCAAAAAATAAAGGGCTGGTTAAAATGTTATCTCAAAAATTTGATCATCCAGTATTAGTTCCGCAAAACCCTTTGATTACCGGTGCCATGGGGGCGGCTTTATACGGAAAAGACCTGGTTGCGAAACAAGATGATTTTTTAAAAAACAGAAAAGAACGAAAATTAAAAAATGTTACGTTTTTCGAGTAATCAAGTAAAAAACCGGTACCGTGGGAAGAATATTTTATAAAGATTAAATGTAACTATTCAGTTAATATTTACGGCAGCAGGTATAATCTGATTAAATCATGAAAAACTCACAGATAAGAGGGCGTAAAGAAAGAATCTGTTAAAAATATAAGCTTGCGTAAGATACTACAAAAAAATAACGTCAATAAGTTCAGCCCTGATGGATTCTTTCTTAACGCTCTCTAATCTGTTCAAACAATTTCAAAGTTTTAATCAGATCATACCTGCTGCC
>Ga0190313_1000550_pt1 | contig 22070 bp, 22 predicted proteins | sample 4870071011_MG_FD_169989 | JGI IMG/M metagenome (GOLD analysis project Ga0190313, IMG submission 169989) | Hydrothermal vent sediment bacterial communities from Southern Trench, Guaymas Basin, Mexico - 4870-07-10-11_MG | ecosystem: Environmental > Aquatic > Marine > Hydrothermal vents > Sediment ...
GGTAAGAAGTATCTCTTGGTGGGCGGAGGATATGGAGTAGCTCCCCTAATATTCTTTATACAACAAGCTAAAGGGGTTGATGAGGTAACACTAGCAGTAGGTGCTCGCACAAGAGACTTATTGCTCTTTTTGAATGAGGCAAAGGATTTAGGAGCATCGGTCTCTGTTTCAACGGATGATGGTTCTGAAGGATTCAAGGGTTATGTGACAGAGCTCGTAGAGAAGTTAATAAGAGAGAAAGACTTTGATACTATAATAGCGTGCGGACCAGAAGAGATGCTTAAGAAAATTGCTAAAATAGGCATAAAATCTGAATTAGAAACATGGATCATCGCTGAAAGTTATATGAAATGCGGAATAGGTCTCTGTGGATCCTGCGAGCTTGGAAACTCTGGCCTACTAGTTTGTAAGGATGGACCAATATTCAGAGGAGAAGTATATTTAAGGGCATTAGGTGTCTCTGTCTGAATTCCTATTTTCTCATATCCTTGTAATTTGGGAGCAGTGTCCTGTAATTTCTTTCCTAATAATAATGTTGAGATATCCACCATTATAGCGCTGAAACCAAAGAACAGAAGAAACGTGCTGAGTACTAATAAGAAACTGGGGAATGAAAGTTCTTTCAAGGCATTATTGAAGATTGCGATTAGATAATAGCCATACCCAAGCATTAGAAAAGCCAAAATAGCAACAAGGGTTGTTGCTTTATCGAGCGTAAATGAGAACATTATTGCATTTTCAACTGGAGAGGGAAGAGTAGCATTGGGATCTGAGAGCCGAATTCTTATAGCTTCAAGCAATAAGTTCATATTGAGTATCGTGTACATAGCATTAAATATTCTAAGGAAAGAGAAGAAGACTAGGGGAATAAAGGCGTACTTTATTAGATTATTTCTTAATACACCTCCAACGGTCTTAGATCTCATTGCCATGAATATAACCGCGAGGATAACGGGTAGGTCCATTATTACGATTGCTATAGTGTAAATTCTCCAGAAAGATAATATCTCCGCAGTAGTTCCATGGGTTGGAAATAGGAGAAATCGCATGAGGTATCTCGCGGCTAGCGATAGTATTTCTAGCATCGAGTAAATTATGAAGATTCTACCAGTACTGTAAAGTGTCTCCACGATATCCGAAATCTCGATTTTTTGAGTATACTCTATAGGAATAATGGTCAAAGGTATGCACCCGAATCTTCGTTGCATAGAAAATAGGTACTTGATGGTTCTTAACCCTTTGCCACCACTATTGTGACTGACCTAATTAATTTTAAGTAGTAGAAAGAATAAGATATAGGGCAAAACTTATCAGTCCTATAAGGGGTTATTAGAAATGTTTTTCAAAAGAAAAAAGGGAAGAGATAGCATTAACTATGAGCTTCTAATAGATACTATAATAAAGATCGACATGTTACGAGACTTAAAGATAACTGATCCTGAGAAACTAGAACGCATGTTATTAAAGACTGGGGTTAGAGGACTTAGAGAGGAGCTAAGAATTATAAGGAGGGAGGGTGATCGACTGGTTTCTATTCTAGTTAGGGAGAAGGGTCTAATGAGAAGAATAAAGATTGCTACGATTCTAAAAATTCTAGCGATTACGGGGGTTCTTATTTTGTTTGGCTCCGTGGTACTAATAGAGTTCACTAGACTTGCTATTTTCACAATAGTGTTCTCGTATCCATTCCTTCTACTGTTCTTAGTTATATTACCAAACGCCTACTTAATCCTAGATTACTACGTTAGAACAGATATACAAGCATTAAAACAGAAGAAGAGAGGGGGTGTGAAAAAATGCGACGAGAACTTACGAAGAGCTAATCAGGGCCTGATAAATAAGCTTATTGAGTATGCTAAAAAGGATGGCAAAAAACCCAAGGATCTAAGATTCAAGACATGGCATATAGATTACGCAAATGTGCGAATAGTTAGAAAACCCTGGTTATTGGGCAAATACTGGATTGTGGAACCCGTAATTAAGAGTGATGAGAATGAATAAGGATAAAAGAATCCAAGTAGGAATCGATGCATGGCACTTTAAAGCTGTTGTAACGGGAGTAACCGACGTTATAGATTTTGCAGAATGGCTAGCAATGGAGCGAAAATATGATGTTTATTTTCTCCAAGAAGCAATAAAAGAAGAGGATCTAGAGGACCTAGATATTCTCATGATAATCTCTCCTGGCTATGAATTCGATGAAGAAGAAATTAGAAACATAGTAAAGTGGGTACATAAGGGAGGAATTTTACTCGTCACCAGACCCGTTGGAAAACCAGAAATAATAAATCCACTACTAAAGAATTTTGGCGCAGAATTCACGGGGGAAGAAGTAGATAGTTGGGCATTCTACGCGAATGTACCAGATGAGATTCTGAGACGTGGCGACACAAAGAAACTAGAACTAATAAGAAAGCTGCTCATGAATTCCCCCATAAAAAATAATCTCAAAGCAATAGCTGAAGGATCTCCTAAAGACAAAAAAAGACCATATCTGCTAAATCTTAAAGACCAGGATTGGATAATCATTGGATCAGCGACAAAAGATAATATAGCTAGAGCCGTAGCTGCAATGAAGAAGGTTAAAGAAGGCTTAGTAATTGTTTTGGGAGTTATATATCTCTTCTATAAGTGGAGATTCTGGGAAAAACATAAACACCTAGAAGAAGAAAAAGACAGCGTTTTAACAAATTATAACTTCATCAAAAATCTTCTAGACTACATAGAAAAAGAATCAAAAAAGAGGAAGTGAAAAGAGCTTATGCTGGTGGGATCTCCCGGTAGATTGTGGATACATCAATGCCTCTTCTAATATTGTAGATGTAGTAGCCAGCGAATATCAACATTCCGAGACCTTCCCAGATCATGTAGACTAGGATACCTACAGCCTCTAGCGTAGTTGATGTGAACCAGAAGATGTATGTCCACCATGTGAAGGCTATCCAACCAAGTATTGTTATTAACGGTATACCCGCAATCTCGAGCTTGAGTCCCTTCTCGTAGATATCTGGTCTTCTGAACGGGAACATCATACCGGTCAATGCCACGAAGAGGTATCTGAATATTGCTAAGACGGTAGTATCTACTAGCAAGGCTTCAATGTTCCAGTAGCTACCGAGCACGGAAATGTAACCTACTATGCTTGTGAAGATTACAGCAACCCATGGGCTGTGGAATCTGTTTACAGCTGCGAAGAACTCTGGGAAGAATCTGTCGAAAGCCCAGGCGAAGACGGTTCTGCTACATACCAATAGGAACGCGGGAATATCATTCATTAACCACATTGCACCAGTAATAGCACATATAAAGGCGGCCCAAGGTATCCTATGGAAGAGTATAGCTGCATATAGAGGCAAGATGCTAACTGGTGGATCCATACCAAGAGCAGCTTTTAGATCTGCTTGAGCTGCAGCCCATTTCGCTGGATCGCTATATAGAGGAGATGACTGAGATGTGAGATACGTATAAGCGCTTACGAAGTTACCGTATGCCGCATAAACGGCCCAGCTTATGAAGATGTAATAGGCCGCAATTATAATACTACCCAAAGCAATTCCAACCATGAAGCTCTTGCTCGGCTCTCTTACCTCGCTTCCAACGAAAGCTGTAGCTGTAAATCCTATGTAAGCCCATGTAGCAGGTACTGTTGCCTGCATTGTCGCCGTCCAGCTAGCACCCATTCCGTATACTTTCTCTGACCAACCATAGTTCCTAGCTATTCTGAATACCGCGTCCCACGTTCCTGCACCAAAAACTTCCTCCCACATTGCTTGAGCTGCACCCATTCCAGAGGCGAATGCCGCAATCATGAATAGGCTACCGATAGCAGGTATAATCAACAGAATATTCATAATTGTGGCATATAATCTTAGACCCAGTAGTCCAATTATGAGGAAGATAGTTACTAGAACTGCACCACCTACAGCCTTAGCCCAAGCCTCATTCATCCAGACAAGACCCGTACTTATTAAAGCCGGATTCTTCAGAGCTACTCCAGCAATCCATAGAGATAAGCCCCAGAACTCCACATCGGCATATGCAATTATTCCGTAGCTAACTGCCTCGGTATACCAGAAGGCCCATGAAGCAAGGAAACCAATTGTTGGATCCAGAACTCTCGTTATATAGATGTAGTCGCCACCAGCTCGAGGCATCGCTATAGCCATCAGGGCGATTACGATACCTAGCAGAATCGTGGGTATGCCTGCTACAATAAAGGCTACTGGGACGTTTGCACCAGGGTAGGCTACGGAGGCTGTAACTGAGAACTTGTTAATACCACCTCCGATAACGTGGCATAGAACAATAGAGAGAGCTGTAAATGGGCCTACTTCTCTTACGAGACCAGAAGCTCTTCTCACGAATACAACTTCTCCAACTTCTTCTCCCATACTTCACAACCTTTTCAAGTATTGGAGAAAAATGGAAAAAAATTTTGGTAATGCCAATATATATTAAGCAAATTTGCTTTAAAAATTTTTCACAAAAAATGAGGATCTTACTTTTTATGATAATACTCGCTAATCATTTCATTACTATGCATAATTAAGGATTAACTCTAAAATTTTTTATCGAAGATTTGAGAGCTTTCACATATCAAATTAACTAAATAATAAGAGAATTTGTTGTAAATGAAAAATTAGATAATAACTGGGGCTAATAATTTTTATTCTCTTTGTTTCGCCATAAGAAGTACTAGTAAAGAATACTTTTGACAAATTATTTTGACTTTTTATTATCATTATATCTAATGAATAGAAAGTTGAATAAACAACACTATTTATTCTTCTCAAATTTAGACAATATAATATAACCATTTCTAAAAATGATATAAAAAGTAAGAGATAAAGTCTCAACATATTTAAAGTGAGAGGAAGAAAGATATGTAAAAATTAGATAATGGCTAGCGCTAATAATTTTGATTAAAAATTAATCAACTAACTAACTTTATTTTTCGAATTTTTCAATTCTCGTACAAAGGAAAACTTAAAAATAGGAAAAGTGCATCTTTTCCTTTAAAATGCATAATGGTGAGTATTCGTGACTAGAATATACTTCGCAACAGATGTGCATGGAAGTAATAAGGTTTGGAGAAAATGGATAAACGTTCCGTATACTATAGAGAACGTTGATGTGCTTATTCTAGCGGGTGATCTTACTGGAAAAAGCGTAATTCCCATAATAGATAGAGGGGATAAGTGGACGGCTAAATTCCTTGGCAAGACTTGGGAATTAAAGTCTCGTGAAGAGGTTGAGGAGCTTAAAAATAAGATTGGAGAAACTGGTTATTACGCTGTTGAGATGACGCCTGATGAAGTCCAAGAGTACCAGAATAATCCTAAGAAGCTTGAAGAATTATTCGCGAAGGTTATGACGGAGAGGATGGAGGAATGGTTAAACATGGTGCTTGAGAAAGTACCAGAGAACGTGGAAGTCATTGTTATGCCTGGAAATGATGACGAATTCTGTATTGATCCAGTAATCCAGAAGTTTGAGAAAGAATCTGGTGGCAGAATAATCTACCCTCTAGGAAAGGCTGTAGAACTTAACAGCCTGCCGGGTTATCAGATTATAAGCTTTGACTATGTGAACCCAACTCCTTGGAATACACCACGAGAGGATAACGAGAAAGGGCTTTGGAAGAGGATGGAGAAATTAGTAGATCTAGTGACGGTTGATTGGGATCATGTCCTTCTAAACTTCCACTGCCCACCATATGGAACAAGACTTGATCTAGCTCCAAAGTTAGACAAGAATTTGAAACCAGTATATGTACTAGGAGAGCAAATTAGGGAGCACGTTGGCTCTAAGAGCGTTAGGAAATTTATTAAGAAATACCAACCTTTAATGGGTCTTCATGGACACATCCATGAGAGCTACGCTGCTGATAAAATCGGGAGAACTGTGGTTGTTAATCCAGGCTCAGAATATGTTGAGGGTATTCTGCGAGGTTTTATCATAGATATCGATCCTCATAAAGGATTAGAACGCTGGTGGAAGGTCGAGGGTTGAAGTATGGCTCATGAGCCGAAAGAAATTGTTCCAGATGAAGTCTTTATTAATGATGCTTATAGAATAGTGAATGAGGCTCAAAAGAAAGGAATAATTATTAGAGTCATTGGAGCAGTGGCTATTAGGATTCATAGTAAAGATTTTGAAGAGCTTCATAAGAGACTAGGAAGATTAGGAGAGGGTAAGCAAAATTTTAGCGATATCGATTTCGTCGGTTACAGCAAGCAAAAAAAGCTCATAGAAAAATTCTTTGAGAAAGATATTGGCTTTATTCCAGATAAGCGCATCAATCTATTATTTGGTCATAAAAGGCTAATATTTTATCATCCCAAAAACTGGTATCACTCAGACATATTCTTTGATGCACTAGAATTTAGCCATGATATCTTCTTTGGCAAAGCTCCAGGTAAGGGAAGATTAGAACTTGACAGCCCAACAATTCCTCTTTCCGATCTCGTATTAGAGAAACTTCAGATCCACGAAATCAACGAAAAAGATATTAAAGATCTGATAGTTCTTTTCAGAGCGCATGATATTGGAGAGACCGATGAACGAGAAGTAATAAATGCTAAATATATTGCTAAGATACTAGCAGACGACTGGGGCTTCTGGTATGATGCGACAACAAACCTTAAGAAGGTGAAGCTCTTCGCAAAGAGGTATCTAGAGGACAATAAGATCGGTCAAGAGGATTACGACGATGTTGTTAAGAAAATTGATCTCCTCCTCGATTATATAGATAAGGAACCCAAGACAAAGAGGTGGAAGAAAAGAGCAAAAATTGGCACTAAAAAAATGTGGTGGAGACCAGTCGAAGAGGTAATTCGATAACAATTCTTCAAACAGTACTTAAGACTATTCAAATTATACATCTGATAATCTCACATTTTTATTTTTTTATTAAAATTAGTTTTTCTCTCAGCTTATTCTGGGAAGTGCCCTCTTTTCCCTTAAGATCTTTAATCCATATTCATATCCTGCATCAAAAGCCCTTAGGTTTAATTCAAGGAATCTACGAGGAACTCTATCAGCTACGGCTTCTTTTAGGTGATCATAATCAATAACTTTTGTAACAGCTGAGAAGAATCCAAGCATAACGATATTTGCTACGATTCTATTGCCTAAATTTTCAGCAATTCTGGTAGCTGGTATAGCGTACACTTTAGAGGCTTTTTTAGCCCTACTATCTAGAGTCACTAAATCACTATCGTAAAGAAGGATTCCATTTTCTCTAAGGAACTCAACATACTTATTATACGCTGGCTGGGACATTGTGATTAATATATCAGCTCCTTCAATAAAGGGATAATCAATTTTCTCATCCGAAATTACGATTCTTGATGCGCATTCTCCTCCGCGAGCTTCCGGACCATAGCTGGGAACGAATGAGCTTTCTAATCCCGCTTTTACAGCAGCCGCGTATCCCAGAATATAACCGGCCAGAACTATTCCTTGCCCACCAAACCCACAGATGATTATCTCCTTTCTCATCGTTTCACACCTTCCTATACTTATTTATTAATTCATAGATCTTCTCCTCGAAAGTCTTTTTTTCCTCAGCAATATCAACGAATTTTCCGAGAATTATTTTCTTACCCGGTACAATGTCTACTTCCTTAGGATCAGCGAAATCTCTTATCTCACAGTTATCTCTAAAGAACTTCAGCATCTCAAGAGCATCGGGCATCCTATTTCTACGACCATAGGCTGTGGGGCATGGAGACAAGACTTCAATAAATCTAAAGCCCTTCTTCTGGAAGGCTTCAGTAATAGACCAAGCTAATCTCCTAACATGTAGGGAAGTCCATCGAGCAACATATACAGCGCCAGCAGCCGCCAATAAGTATGGCAAGTTAAATGGTCTTTCGGGGTTACCATAGGGAGTCGTGGTAGTATATGCTCCCTCAGGAGTTGTAGCTCCTACTTGTCCTCCAGTCATACCGTAATTGAAGTTATTGACACAGATGACTAGAATATCCACATTTCTCCTAGCGGCATGTATGAGATGATTACCACCGATCGTCACAAGATCTCCATCACCACTAAAAACAACTACGTGGAGATCCGGTCTCGCCAACTTTAAGCCCATTGCGAAGGGGATGGGTCTTCCATGCGTAGTGTGGAACGAATCAACTTTAATATAACCAGCTACACGACCCGTACACCCTATTCCCGAAACAACAACCAGTTTTTTTGGATCTATGTTAGCTTTCTCTACTGCTTGAAGGAATGCACTTAAGACACTTCCAATACCACAACCAGGACACCAGATATGGGGAAGACGATCAGTCCTCAGATATTTATCCCATATATGACTCTCGACATACTTAACCGGCAATCACATCACCTTATTAATAGTACTCCAAATTTCGAGTGGGGATGGGAGTGCTCCTCCCATCTTAAATACTCCATGAACCTCTGCCTCTCCTCTAACAGCCCTCTGTACCTCTAAGAATACTTGGCCGTAATTAACCTCAGCCACAACGAAATGTTCCACACCATTACTAGCAAGTTCATAAATCTGCTTTTCTGGGAACGGCCAAATTGTCTTAAGATTTATCAATCCAACCTTAGCCCCGTTCTTTCTAGCTATCTTGATCGTTCTCATAGCAGATCTAACAACACTTCCGAATGCAACAATAGCTATCTTGGCGTCATCCATCATGTGCATCTCGATATCGATTATCTCATCAGCGTGCTTCCTAATCTTATCACATAATCTCCTAATAAGCTTTTCCTGTACATTAGGATCCATCTTTGGATACCCTTTCTCATCGTGAGTTAGTCCAGTTACGTGGAAGAAATATCCCTCTCCAACAGGGGGCATGGGGGGTATGAGATCATCATCAGGCATGAATGGCAAAAATTCCTCTTTGGATTTCGGTTTCTTCCTATTGATAATAATGATCTCATCTTGAGGCGGAACCCTGACCTTTTCATAGAGGTGGCTCAGCCGCTCATCCATTAAAACTATGACTGGTACACGATACTTCTCCGCTAAATTAAATGCTCGTATGGTGAAATCAAAGCATTCTTGAACAGAGCTGGGTGATATAGCGATTATTTCGTAGGGACCATGGGAGCCCCACTTAGCTTGCATAACATCTCCTTGACCCACATATGTCGGCATCCCAGTAGAAGGACCTGCTCTCTGTACATTAACAATGACAACAGGGGTTTCAGTCATAGCAGCGAAACCAATGCTTTCTTGCATGAGAGAGAAACCGGGACCAGAGGTAGCAGTCATCGCTTTAAGCCCGCCCCAGGATGCTCCAATGATAGCCATTATAGAAGCAATTTCATCCTCGCCTTGAATAAATATTCCTCCAACTTCAGGGAGTCTTCTAGATAATCTCTCAGCAATTTCAGAGGAGGGAGTGATAGGATATCCAGCGAAGAATCTACAGCCAGCTATTATAGCTCCTTCTGCAACAGCATCATTTCCACTCATGAAATAGATTCCAGCGGGCAGACTCATTCTTCTTCATCCTCCATAGGAACAGAATATATAGCGAATTCTGGACAAATTAGCATACAGAATCCGCAAGCAATACAAACTTTAGTAGGTGGTTCTTCCACAACAACTGGGTAATGATATCCGCGGCTGTTAAAGTCATCAGAAAGCTTCAGAACTTTCGAGGGACAGAATTCCACACAAGCTCCGCATCCCTTGCAACGATCCTTGATTATATGAACTATTCCTCTCCTTACTTTAACTCCTAATTTTTGAGCAAGCCTATACTTAAGTTCTTCTTCGCTAACTCTTTTTCTCAAAATAATCACCGATAAGGGGTGCTGCAAAGCCATTACTTTAGTCTTCAACTTATGTAAGCTTCCGCCTAACTACAATTAACATACTATGTCTATATTACGGATTAGTGTATATACAAAATGATGCAATGGGAAATACATCATTTAGACATATATATAAGAACTCATGGAGTGTGCAGCGAATAGGGGAAATAGACCTATTTCATTGGATAAACGAGGATTCATAAAAGCATTACGCATAGTTATTATCGGGTTAAAGACAGTATTAGATAATCTTTTTTGCCTACATAATTAGTTCTGTAAAGAAAGAGTATTTTGAACTTATAGGTGTATTTAAAGACATAAACATTAGTGGCACTATTCCTCCTAGGGAAAGAGAGGGATATATATCTATGTTAAAGTTTTGCAGGGGATAATAGTATAAACGTAATTATCTTCTACGATTTATCTAGACTAGCCAGAAATTTGAAGGAAGGATCATTGGAACTAAAACGATTAGCGGATGAAGGCTATGACGTATACTTTTCTGCTAGGAATTTCTTAGCTATATCTCAGATCCTGTGTGAAAGAAAAAAAGTGATAAGCGATTTTCTCTGGTTCGCTGAATTATATCGTGAGGATGTAAGAAGGCGAACAAAAGAATCTCTAATGAGACTAAAAGCGATGGGAATAAAATTAGGGAGACCTAAAAAGAAACTACTGAAGGAACGCATCATCAGATTATTTAAACAAGGCCTAAAGGCGACTCACATAGCGAAAGTACTACAAGCGGAAGGAATTCAAGTTAATGCTGATACTATTAGACGAAGATTAAAGGAATGGAGTCTTAGGTAGCTACAAGCCTGTAAAGGGATGGGACGTTATTTACTTCGGTAGAAAAAGAGGAGAATAGAAATACCTAGCTAAAGTATAACTTCCTTTCCTCATTTTCCTTTAATCAGAATTAAAGGAAAAATATTTATGGAGTATTTGGCGTTATCTATAACTGGCTATAACCAATGAAGGTCCTACTTCATTAGATAAGTAGATAAGTTAATGAATATTAAGGTGAATATGAATGAGTAACAGGGTATTGAGACTTTCAGAGGAAGAAATTCCCGAAGAAGAGCTCTCTCCTGAAGAAAGAAGAAGAATTCTTAAAAAACTCCAGGAGATAGCACTCGAAATCGCCGAGGAGATAAGAAAAGGAGACTATATTGTTACTAATGATTATACATTAGAGGAGCTTAAGGATCTCCTAAAGAGAGACGATTAAGGCGTATAGAAATCCTCTCTAAAACAAGCATGTAGATAAATGATCTGTTTTCTTTCCTTACTTACAGCAAAGCTTATTCGTGAATCACCAATTCTAAGTCTATAAACTGGTAATTCTCCATATCCTGGAATTTTTACTCTTCCGAGATACCTAATATCGAAATGAGAAGGGAACGGGCCATATTCTTCTTGGAGTTTTGCGAATTCAAAAACTCTGTCTATTACGTTCTGAGGACACTTTTTATTAAGCATTTTCCTAAATTTCTTAGAGAAAATCACTCTCCACAAAGTATCTTTCCCTCCGTATCCGGCTTTCTCAATCTTTCGATTGCGAGGTGCTTTTTTTTATAAAAGTCTTTTTCTCTTTCTTTTTCATTGGAAATCTTTGATTAGAATAAAGAATATTTGCAACTGCATATAATCCGGAGTTCTGGAGTTCCAGGAACTATTCTCGTAACTTATTTTTCTCTTTTCTCGAATATGATAAAAGCTAGAGAAGAAGTTTACTTTCACAATACTGTTTCTGGTCTCCAGTGGGGGTATACTATGGCTATAGTATCTGTCTACTTTTTTACCAACTAAAGCTTAAAAATCAGAGCGAGAAGAATAGAATAAGTGGGCCAGGGGGCGGGAAGTCCAGATGATCGTAACCGGGCTAGCTGATCTCTGATGAGCGGATTGACAGGAGAGGACTCAGGCCCACCCGATACCCCCTGGCCCGTATGATTTTTGCATAAGATACTATCTTAATATAGTTTCTTCATATATACCGCTAATATATACTGCTATTAAAGTTTTCCTTTAATTTCTGTTAAGGGAAATTTTTAAAGGCGGCAAAAAACGCCCGTTTCTGCCTAGGCTCAATAGTAAAACAAAAATAAGTTTTGTTCAATATAATTGGGCATAAATTTTTGCTTTTGGTGTCTTTATGCGGAAAGCAGTTGCTTATCTAAGGATATCGAGAGAAGACGAAAATTCTGAGAATCAGGAAAACGCAATAAAAATTGTCTGAGCAAAGTTTTTTACAATTCTAACTAATGATATTTTTGCATAGAATGGTATTGATTTTATTGAGTGAGGTATTATGGTTAAAGTTTCTGAGTTCAGAAGGATAGTAAGGGAAGGTTCTCCCCCGTTTAAGATTATTTATGAGACGGAGGAAAGTAGTGGAGAAGAGGAGATAATGAGTGCGAAGGATGTTTTGGAAAAAATAAAAGAATTGTTTGGTGGATCCCTCAGGGGAGCAAAGATTGAGGTGAGTGAGAGGGATTCCACGACCGAAGTTCTAATATACAAGACTAAAGGCCCTAGAGTACGGCTGATCTTTAAGCGACATAAGCAGTTATCGCTGGTAAGCTTCTTCCAATAGTGGTGTATGTATGCTACTTATAATATTTGATCTAGACGGGACATTAATAGAAACTGATTTCAGGAATTTAAGGGAGGCTAGGAGAAAGGCTGCAAATTTTCTCCGTGAGAAATATGGAGTGGATATATCCCCGTCTCCGCCATTCTTCATGAAGCTCTTCAATACCATAAAGGAAATTTCGCGAAGAACTGGTACTGATGGAGCAATTATAAGAAGACAAATTTACAAGATTATAGAGGAATATGAGTTAAAGAACGTAGAGAAATTTCGCCCCCTCGCAGATCTTAGGGCATTGTTCAAGTGTCTTCGAGAACGAGGAATAAGAATTGCTATTCTTACATCAAATAGTAGAAAATTCGCCGAAACCGTTTTAGATAAATTAGGTATTAAGAAGTATATCGACTTAGTTTTGACGCGAGACGATATAGAACGGCCTAAACCGTTTCCAGATGGGATTTTAGAGATATGCAAGAGACTGGGGGTGAAAAAGGAAAATACTATAATGATTGGTGATACTCCAATAGATATGGAAACAGCAAAAAACGCGGGAGTACGGGCTATTGGATTGAGTTTTCATTATACAGAAGAAGAACTGAAGAAAAAAGGAGCAGACCTCGTTTTAAATAAATTAAACTGCAAAGAACTCCTAAACGTAATATGTAATAAGGTTGTAATAAATGATACTTAAGTAGGATAAAAGGATCTATCTCAATTCTGTGGTTAATCTGTTCTTATCTCGTATCCTTCTTATTTTGTCTAGAAAAGATATGACCAATTTATTGTCGTTGTCTCTTCTTATGATAAAATCTACTTTTTCTTTAGCAAATAGGATTAAGTCAACAGGGTACATTTCCGCTATTTCTCTGGGAGCTAAGCAGTAATCAGCCTTACCCTGCTGTACTGCCAGGATTGATGAATTTTCTGTTCGGTACTCATCAAAGTATCCAGAGATACGCTTGATTAGCTCATTTAATTCAATACCCTTTTCCTTAGCCATCTGCATGAGGAAGTAATCCAGCAACTCCCTATAATTGCTCCCCCTCTCTCTATTAGCAATTCTTAATTTCTTCTCTATCGCAGATCTAAGGTCTCTAACTCTGTGAGGATTTCCCTTGGAAAGAACGATACATACATCACGCTTAAACCCCTCTATTAATTGAAGCCCCTTACTAACGAGGAGATGGGTATTATAGGATCCGCTTTCTTTGTCAATCAGGTTAACGCAAGCAATATCAGCTTCCCCTGCTAAGACGGCATTTACAGCTGCTACAGGATTCGCCTTTATGTATTTTATCCGAATTCCTGGGGTCTCGTTTACCATTTTGCTAATTATTTCTTCTATTATTAGCGATCTAGGACCTATTATGACTAAGTCAGGTAAACGGGTTTTATCATCAAAGATTTTTGCTGAGACAATTGCATTTTCCTTTAGGTAATCCACATTTTCTGGGATCTCGAAAAAACCTTCAGCAGAAGCAAGTGTTGTGATAGCGCCAGAAACAGTGGATATTGGATATCCTATCAATTCATCACCTAATCTATGAATGGAAACAGTCTTGAATAATCGTCTGCCTTTCTCCCCAATAACTCTACGGGTGATCCTTACAGTCAATTCCTTCCCAGAATATTCGGGTAGTCCAGCTATCCTCCTGAGAATTGGAGCCACGAATGTTCTGAAAGCTATTAGAGAGGATGTTGGAAAGCCTGGTAATCCAAAAACTGGTTTACCCTTAACTACAGCTAGTATTACTGGTTTTCCAGGTTTACTCTTTACTCCATGAACAATTACTCCCGGTTCTCCGAGTTCGTTGATTATTCGGTAAAGCATATCGGAATAACCAGCTGAGGAGCTTCCAGAAGTAATAATCATATCACAACTATGCAATGCGCTAGTTAGTTTTGCTTTGATATCCTCTGGATCATCTCTCGCTATTCCAATTATTATTGGTTCTCCTCCATTCTCAATGACGCTAGTTGCAAGCGTATAAGTATTTACGTCATAGATTTTTCCAGGAGCGAGTTCTTGACCGGGAGGTATTAATTCATTTCCAATACTTATGATTCCCACTTTAGGTTTTCTATAAACACGTACCTTGGAATATCCTATGGCAGCAAGCACACCTATATCGCGGGGCGTTAATAAGTACCCCTTTCTTAACAAAATTTCCCCACGACCAATATCAGAACCAGCATATTGTATATTAGCTCCAGGGCTTACACGACGATAGACAAGCAACCACCCATCTTCCTCTTCAGTATATTCTACAGGAACAACAGCATTTGCTCCAGCAGGAATCTCAGCACCAGTATCAACTTCTATCGCTAATCCCTTGTCAATTCTTTTCCTTGGTTTCTCCCCTGTTCTCACACGCTCTATGATCCTAAGCTTAACAGGTTTAACCTCAGAAGCTGGATAAGTATCTTCAGCCCTAACAGCATAACCATCTACAATGGATCTATCGAATGTAGGCACATCAATAGGAGCCCTAACATCCTCAGCCAATACCCTATTTAGAGCATCTAGAATGGGTACTTCCTCAACACTAAGAGGTCTTGGCTCGAAAAATTTCAAGAATTTCTTCCTCGCATCCTCAATTGATAGGAGCTCTCTAAAAATTTTCCTCATCCCATACACCGATTCTATCCCGAAGTAATATAACTTCTACAGTTTCTCCTACTTCGAAGCCTTCTTTATCCTCTGGAACGATGACGAGTCCATCAGCTTTAACGATGCTAGAGAGTACACCAGCACCTCCAGTTCTAATTGGATAAGCAAAATACTTATTATCTTTACGAACCACCCTTACTCTCACAAAATGTTTAATTCCAGGTTTAGAAGGAATTCTTTTAGCAGTTTCTGCCACTATTATTCTGGGGATATAAAATCCCCGCAGACCAGATATTTTCTCAATTGTAGGTTTGGCGAATAAGATGAATCCTAAAAAAGCGGCTACTGGAGGACCTGGTAGCGAGATTATGGGAAAACCATTTATCGTGGATAAAATGATAGGTTTTCCTGGTCTCATACTAACTCCATGAACGATGATTTCTGAACCCTTAATGCTTCTCAGAGAATCTAGAATTAGATCATGTTCTCCGAGGCTTGTTCCTCCCAGAGTAATGAGTAGATCTGAAATTTTCATGGCTTCTAATATTTTTTTCTTGATATCATTTACCTCATCCTTAGCAATCCCTAAATCAATCACGTCACAATAGTTCTGGACAAGTAATTTCTTGATCATTATTCTACTACTATCTATCACTCTCCCTAAATTAACTAATTCATCCTCTCTAGCATCGTCTACAAGCTCGTTTCCACAAGAGAAAATAGCAATCCTCGGTCTCCTAAATACTTTAACCTGCTTAACAAGCGCACTTTTCAATATAGCCACATCCCACGGGGAAATTCTTATACCCCGCTTAAGCAATAAATCACCACGCCTAATGTCCTCTCCTCGCTTTGAGACATTCTCATAGGGAGCAACACTCTTAAGCACATAGATACGTTCCCCTTTCTCTTCGACGAATTCACATGGCACGACAGCATTAGTTCCCTTAGGCATTTTAGCTCCAGTATCCACTTTAACAGCCTCGCCGGATTTTACAGAGCCAGAAAAAGGTAAACCCACTACCGACTTACCAATGATTCTTAGAATGATAGGGTTCTCCTCAGACGCACTAAAAATATCCTCAGCTCTAACTGCATAACCATCCATAGCTGACCTATCGAAGGGAGGTACATCAACTGAGGCGTAAACGTCTTCAGCAAGAATAAAGCCGAGAGATTCTAAAACATCAATATTGAGGACCTCAAGAGCTCTGGTCCTGATCTTCGATAGAAATAATCTCAAGGCATCATCACACTTCACAGTTTTTCCTTTAAGAAATTCTTCCAACAATACCCCCTCACAATGTTAATTCTTCCTAGAGAAGAATATCCTAGATCTCTTAAAGATCTATATGAGAAGGATTACTCAAAAAATTCGCGATATTTATCTACGACATCCTTAGCTGCATTAACATCACTATCAAACACTAGCCCCTCATCTAATACGCCCACTTTCTCTTCGAATTCGTCAATGATCCTTTTTAATAAATCCTTAAGAGCAGCATTGATACCATTGGAGAATATACAACCTATGGTGAATTTTCCATAATATACGGTAATAATGACTTCCACTAATTCGTATGTTCTAAACATTTTCTGGGTAGTTGTTTCTTCAATACCCTTGGTGAGGCCGATAACTGATGCCATTAGGGAGGAAACAAGAGCGAGAGATCGTCGTCCCTGTTGAGTAAAAGCTTCACGATAAACGGGGACTCCCCCATACGTCATTAGAACTATTCCATGAACTGTAATCGGTAGCATTAATAACCGAGGGAATGGGGGAAGAGTGACTAATATTGAAGCATACGCAGCTGTAAGTAAGAATATCTGGATCTCGGGGATTACTTCTCTAGCAATAACGTTCATAAGCCCTAATATATAAACGCCGGTCAATAAGGCAAGTGTAGTAGCTAAAATAATGACTATTTTAAGGGCATGGGTCTTTTTTCCTCTTCCCGTTTTATGAATGATACAAATAAGCTGATAAATACCTATGAATATAAGAATTCCAAGAGAAATAAGGGATAACGGAGTTAATATGGCCTGACGACACCATATTTGGTTCGAGGACTGCATGATCTGGAGAGGATTTAGGATTAAGTCTAGTCCTTTAAGGAATAATGCGATCACAGAAAAGATGGCTATTGTGCTTGATATTTTTGGGGATAATAGGAGATCTAAGAAAAATATGAAGAATACGCCAGCGAGATTCATTAATAAAATACCAACAGAAAAGAGAGTTAGGGCATATAATTTGCTAGGCCCAATTCTTCCTAGTATCTCTAAGATAAACCCACCATCTAAGAGAAGAAAGCTCGCTGTTAAGTAATTCACGAATTTAGGTAGATCTTTCGTTTTTCGAGAGAGATTTAAATAGAATATGCTTATCAACACTACGGCACAAATATGGGGTAAGAACTTCAACATTATAGAGTCGGTCAAGGGTTTCAATGCACTTTCACCATTGAATAATCTAACTTCTTTCTCATCATTCTTCTACTAAAATTGCTCGAGGTATTTCTGCTTGAGCACCTATGTGCTCTCTAACATACCTTACTAGCTCTTCAATGACTTCGGGATCGTGGATAAGCTCTACCTCAAGCGCTCCTATCTTCATATCATTGATGAGATAATTAATTTCATGATCCTTCTGGAGGGCTGCGAGAAATTCTTCTAGCTTTATTTGCTTCTCCGTATATATGATTAACCGTACTTTATCTTCAAGTCTCTTTATTAAAATCAAGCATTCAGACATGAAATTCCTATGAATAAGCTGGATAAGAGGTTGTGTCTTTATCACTATTCCTCCAGCTCTTATTATTGTGCCAGCGAATCCTTCGATTACCCCTAACTTAGGAATATTTAATCTAACTTTATGCAAAACTTTCCCTAGTACTCTAAAACTTGGCAGATTAAGCGGCGTGTTATCATGAATTACTTCGATCAAGTCTCTTACTCTGTAATTAGGCACTGTATAATCCATAAGAGGGGTAGCGATTATCTCCCCCCTATCACCTGGCTTGGCATCAAAGAGGTTCACAAGAGATCCATCTTCCTTTTTTATCAGGACAATTGAGAGTTCTGGAATATAAACCAAACTCCTTGCGACTAACGGTGGAATCTCCATGCCAATTAAGATAGTTTCTGACGTGCCATAAGCATCAACCACATAGAGGATGGTATCAAGTTCCTGACTTTTGTTACTTATGAGAAGCCTTAGGTAGTCCGTTACAATATCGCCTCCGATGAATATAAAACTTGGAGAGGTAAAGAAATTTTCCTCAATTTTTCTAAAGAATGGAATCGCTACTGGGAGAGTAAGTCCAACAGAATCGAAGGGACCGTATTTTTTAAGCTCCTTCATTTTAAAGAGTATCTCTGAGCTTGAGAAGACAATGGCTTTTTTACTTATGATTCCATTTACTAATTCATATACTCTTCCGCTTAATAGGGATTCATCACCAATGATCAGTGTTTTTCTTAACTGAGGCTCTCCTTTCAGCCAAATTATGCATCTTCCAATAGCCTTTAAGGCATTAAGTCCATCTCTCTTAGATATTTTAATAAGTTTTCTTTCAATAGTGCCTGTGCTGTAATATGAGGTCACAGCAGGGAAATCTTCAGGAGCTTCCTTATATGTTTCTTGAATAGGAATATTTGGTAAATCCTCATAAGTTACATCTCTCAGCCATGGAAAATGCTTTAGGGTCCACTTTGATTTTTTAATCTCTTCGAATCTCTCGGCTTGCCAATTCTTCCAATCACTCTTTTTCCAATCCATTGTTTCTTCATACCATTTTTTATAACTTCTTACAATGAGTGGTGAAAAGATTCTTTTCAGAATTTTTTGGAGTATGGACATATCGAAATACCCCATTATTGCGTTAGTTATTGTGAATTTCGATACGTAGAGTATGCAAGTTAATTACGGTTTAATTGAAATAAAATAAAAACATGATAAAAATATGCCGTACGCCTAAGTATGCTTCCTTGAACAATTATAAATATTTATGACAATACTAGCTAGGAATTGCTTGGGGGATGCTTATGAGCATTAACTTTAACTCTGAATTAGATAAAGAGGTACTCCTTAGAAAGCTTTCATCTCTGAGAAGAGAAGTCATCATAAATATGGTAGAAGGAAAAGGAATTTATGCTGAAAAAATCAAGAATTGGCTTTCTCTTATTATCTCAAGGACGGAGAAAGGAAGGATAACTATTAAGAAAGTAGGAGTGGAATTCTTCGAGGATCTTTTGAAGAGATTTCCAACAGCATCCATCATATCAATCGAGACCGCTTTTGAAAACAGGTTAAGATTCGTGGGATGGATGATTGGTAAGCTAGAAAAGCTGATTCTCGAAGCAATATGCATAGCGGGGAATTCCCTAGAGCATTACGAATTACCGAGTGATCTTATCAACGAAGTTACGGCATTAAAGGGCGTGCTAGATCTCTATGTTCTCCCTGGTTTCGCTTGTTATGTCTTAGGCAGAATGTTTGTACATCTAGTGTATCATGCACCTCAAATAAGAGTTAATATAATAGACGCTTTAGAAGCGGAGAACTCCCTCGAAAAATTCGAATATGAGGGATTTCCAGTTGTTATATGGAATGACTCTAAAGTTATACTTAATGAAACCCCAGAATCTATGGGCACACTTATTAACCGACTAGCAAAAGTAATAAAATAGGGGTATGTGACTAATACTTGAACGAAGTACTGAAGCATCATTTTTACTGAGGAAGATCCAGATTGATTAAGGCGGTATTAGTCGCTACTCGCAGTGGTATCCCAATAGCTGAATGGAAAAGAAAGAAAGACACGATGCTCCCCACGCAGCTCGTATCAGCCGCTTATCTAATCTCTAATACAATGGGTATGGGTAGTATTTCTAAGCTTGAAAGCGAAGATTTTTCAGTAGTTACTGTAAGCGGTTTTTATTCTCCAGACGTAATTTTAATTAGTTTCATTGAGAAGGGATGGGAAGACGTATCAGTCCCTAAGCTTAAGGCTCTCTTATTCGATCTAGAAGGAATATTGCCAGAAAAAATAGAAGTGGTTACGAAGGATCTCGAAACGGCGGTATTTAAGGCTATGAGTATCCTTGATAAAAAAACCAACGAGCCATCTTGGAGAGAATACTATACGCTAATTAAAAACATTTATAACGCGTTACCAAAGGATATCATAGCAAGAGCAGAGAAAGAGCTTATGAAATACATAGAAAGAATAAAGGATGGATTTAAAGAAAGGCCGAAACCTAGGAGGGTAGTAGATGCTGGGAGAGTTGTTGAAAATATCGTTACATTATGCAAAATAGGAGCTTTAGATAAGGCTTATCATGAGGCTATAGCCCTGGAGAACGTATCTGATCCACTATTTAGATTATTAGGGCTTAAGATTGAGCTGCTCGTATTATTATCAACAGCTAGAATCAGAACAATGAGGCTTGAAAACATAAGGGAGGAGGCTGAAAAGATCTATAAAATACTCGATGACAAGTATAGGATTCTGGCAGAATACATCATTAAAGAGATAGATGCCTATGTAAATGCTAGATCCGATGATTTTGAATCTTTTCTATCTCAGAAGGAGGCAGATTTAGCATTTTTCCTTTTTTCGGAAGAATTTAAAAATTTTCAGAATTTCCTCCCGATAATTCTATTTCCGAGCAATTATTACGCGTCAATACCCATTTTTAAGACGAAGATCGGAAAGATACTGACAATTAAGCTCAGAGAAGAGGGCTACACATATTTTTATGAGAGATTAAGAGTCGTCAGGACTTGGCATGACATACGGCAAAAACTCTATGTTTTTAAGTCTTGGGAAGAAATAAGTGACCAGTATACTCTTATTAGGAAGAATTGTATCGAAGCAATTATGGCGTATGAGAAGCTTAGAAAGAATAAAATAAGGGGCATCTTTAGTAAAAGTGGGTATCGGGAAGAAAGCGCACTGAGAAGGATTCTTCTTGCATCTGCCCCTCTTCTATTGTTAATTGGATCTATTTTAGAGGCGCGGAGAATATCAATAAAGGATCTTAAGGAGATCTTAATTGACGCTTATAACATGATTCGGGATTACATAATTAAGTGCTTTGATAAGAGAGTTTGGATCGATCATGAGGTCTTCTTCAATATCACTCAGGGAGCAATTCACTTATTATCCTTCCTGTTAAGGTTTTTCAAAGACGAGATAAATTATAATGAGATGCTGAATGTTTCTGGAAGACTCGTATCTAAGTTCATGGATACTCTTTTTATGAACTTCTATAAAGGAGCTCTTAAAGAGAAGAGATTCATTGGACAATGGACCGCGGTTCTCCATGAGTACGCAAATATCCTTAAACAAACACGAACAGTCCCCTCAGAAGCCATCTGGCTGCCAATTTTTTTGATTAATAATTTCTCTGAGAATGAATTTTTATCGATATTTAACATCCAAGAGGTACTAAGAAACATTTCGTTTAAGTTTAACTTAGTAGCTTCTCTAAAATTTCTGATTGATTTGATAAGAGATGAGGAGGAGAAAAAATTATTGGCCGAGGAGCTTTATGATCTGGCTTATAGACTTATTAGATATGCCATGGACTATGGAATAGTCTCATTAGAATTCTTAATATTACTATGCGAAACCGCTAAGATATGTATAAAACTCTCTTCTGAGGAAAAAATCCTAGAATTTTTGGATAAGCTTCAATCGATTGACTACATCATTGCCACGGATCCCGAATATTTGCCAAGGATTTGCTTTTCAATTCTTATGATGGGGGAGATCTTGATGAGTTTGGTGGAGCGTTTTCCTCATCTTAAAGGTAGACTATTATTATTAAAGAGGTTTGAGAAGAAGGTTAGATATTCCCTTATTGTTTGCAAGCATGAGGGATTAGAGGGGGAATTAGTCAGATTGCGTCAGAGCTTCTCAGCTATTCTTTAAAAATGTCCTCTATACAATGAATAAATTCGGGATCCTCAATATTCTTCTCGACTATAACTTGCGAGAGTTCATCAATCTTCTTAATAGCTTTGGGGAGTTTTGACGTGTCTATCAT
>Ga0190313_1000551_pt1 | contig 22068 bp, 26 predicted proteins | sample 4870071011_MG_FD_169989 | JGI IMG/M metagenome (GOLD analysis project Ga0190313, IMG submission 169989) | Hydrothermal vent sediment bacterial communities from Southern Trench, Guaymas Basin, Mexico - 4870-07-10-11_MG | ecosystem: Environmental > Aquatic > Marine > Hydrothermal vents > Sediment ...
GGAAGTTCTTCATTAGGAAGCCTAGCATGGTCTTCTCTCTCGTCGAGCTTAGGAGCCTCGACATAGTCTCGACATCGACTCCGACCGGGTGCGGCAGCGATTCCTTCGGCGGATCTGGAACCTTGTTCGCGACCCTCGGATAGTAATAGAGCCTCCCCCTAGGATCTATGAACATTATCGAGGCATGCGGATTCGCTATCGCGGTATGATTGAAGTATTGGATTATCTTCGCCTTGCTATTCGAGTAGTCTCCCTCTAGATAGAACTCGACTATCGTTCCATGCCACTTCTTCTTATTCTCGAATACCTCGTGCTTGAAGACCTTCGGCTCATTCTTCACGATATCGATCATTAGGACGAACTTATGTATCTCGGATCCTCCCTGGCTGGAGATTACGGTAGCCGGCTTATTCGTCGTTATCTGACCGTAGAGGAGCGCCATAGTCCCGCCGAGGCCGAACGTCCCCCTACTCTGCTTATACCCATACTTGCTACCATAGAACACTGTCCCAAACGCCTTCGGGATATGCTCTGGAGCTACGCCGATACCATTATCCTCCACTCTAAGCTTATAGATGCTAACGTTTTCATCAGAATTTCCCTCAGAAGATAATTCAACAATAATGTTCGGGAGTATCCTCCCAACCTCAGCTGCATCAAGCGAATTCTCAACAAGCTCTCTTATGCTCATGTAGAGGGAGCGGGAGGGGCTGCTAAACCCGGCAATATCCCTATTTCGATAGAAGAAGTCCGCTGGAGAAATCTTCTCAAACTTCACCTTAACCATTTTCGCTTGCCTCTGAAACTCCAATCAGGCATCACTTAAACCTAATTTTTAGCGGTAAAAGATCCTTCCTTTGGAGAGCTAAAAGGGTTATAGAAATTCTTATTACCGCCGTATTTCGGGTATATGACGAGAAGGTGCTGTGAAAAATCGATCCAGACGTGCTTTGACTATCGTTGAAACAACGGTTGTGGCAGCGATAGTTCTATCCCTCGGGATACTCCTGATGTATTTCGCCGCCGACTGGGCTCAAGGATCCATGCTCGATCTAACGGAGGAGACGGACATCAATATTGAGGCTCTTCGCTCCGCGCTGGTGATAGAGGCGATCAATTATAATCCGGAGCTCGAGACCGTTAATCTCACGATCAGGAATATTTCCAAATTCAATATCAGCCTAACGGTCTATAGGATCGAGCTTAGGTCTGCTGAAGACGATGAGCTCTTCTCAGCAGTAGATCTCCCCCCAACGGAGGATTATACGATCAGCCAGGGCGAGGTTCTGGAGGTTCAGGCTCCAACCTGCGGCGATGCTTCTAGTCAGGAGCTTGCTCAAGAATGCCTCCAGACCGATAAGCTCCTCTACAGAGCCTACTATATTCCATCAACCCTCCTCGAGAAAGGAGTCCTAACCTCCCGAACGATACTCTACATCGATTCGGGGTTTGTAAATCCATTCCTGACTCTTCCGCCGCCGCGATGCCCGCTTCCAGATCAATGGGCTATAATCGATATAGTTGATCCGGTAACCTATATCCAGAATGGGCGTATAGCATCTTATCAGGGTAGGGGTAAGGTCTGGGTTAGAGCGCCTCTCGCATCCCATAACACGACGATAGAGCTAGATATTCTGGTGGAGGAGATTAGGCAAAGTGGTAATGCGAAAAGCGGTTCGGGATCAGAAGATATAGCTGTCCCAAGCCCCAACGAGTATGAGGTGTTTGGAGATTATAGTACGCTTGGGACGCCATTCCGAATAACGATAACCTCGCCCGACGTGCAGGTGATTCCTCGAGAATGGGTGTTCGCTGGTAAGCTGGATCCCTCGGGGATGGCTCACGTTCATGTCAGCGGGATAGTCCTCTTCTGGAAGACCGAGGATCGAACGATCAACAACGTCATGCTTGAGATGGGAGCCGATAGGCAGGGAGACTATATTGTTAGGATAAGATTCATCGATTGCACGGGAGCAGTCTTAGGCGAAAGCTCTCGAGACATACACTTCCTCCCAGGAACCAGCACCGCCAACCTATTCCTGGAAATAGACCCGCCGGTTAAGCTCGATCAGGTGTATATCGTCGAGACGGAGGTCGAGGAGGCATGAAAGATCGGGGATTAAGCGAGCTTCTATCCATTCTAGTGCTAACGGGGATAATAGTAGGCATAGGGATAATGGTTTGGGGACTATGCTCGGGCTACGCAGCCGTTGAGAGGATGAAATCCCATCAAGAGCTGAACAAGAACATACTAGTCCTCAGATCGATGATCTCAGCAGACTACGTGATGTACCCCGGAGGCGTTGCGATTCTGAGGAATATCGGAAAAGAGCCCGTCGTGATAATTAGGCTGATAACCATAAGAAATGGAAGGGTCGTCTGGGATTCGGGGATAGGCTACTGGGGAGAGCTTGAGGTGGGAGAGACCGGGAGGTTTAGCTTTTCATGTCCCGGCTGCGGAAACGATGATATCGTCACGCTGCAAGTCCATTATATGCCGAGTGAATTATTCGATCCAGCGAATCCGACCCTGATAGATCCGACCACGGAGACTATACTTTTCAGGGTTGCGAGCTTTACATCCGAGAAAGCTAAGTCGCCCTCTGGAGCGTGGTGCGTTACGCCAGCCGGCAACTGGAGCTGGATAGACCTCGTAGATCCATTTGAGGCTGGCGAGCCGGCTGGAACGCTTACCAAGTGGCTGAAGCTTAGGCTTCCAAAAGACTCCATAGAAGAGCGGGAATACTATGAGACGATCACAATCAAGATCAAAACAATCTCCGAAGATAAGCAGAGGATTGCAACAGCCACGGTTATGAGCGAGAACGAGACAGATCAATGGGTCGATGCCAATTTCCAGAATCTTAAATATCCCATAACGATCGAGGTTACGGCGGAGACGCCCGGGTGGACTATAGTCCAGAAAGAATGGTATTTCGACGCCATTTATAGACACTCCTGGTGGTGGGGATCCAAGGTCTCATCTTATGTCGATCTGGTTAAGCTCTTCTGGGATACCTTCAACTATAGAGTTTACCAGGTTTTCGCAAAGGTTTATCACGATCAGGATGGCGTTTACAGGGTTACGGCAAGGCTTATCTGCAAAACAGGTTCAAGCTCGATAGTCGTGGGCGAGGGAAGCTTAACTCGGGAAGTAGATGTTCCGCAGGGTGGGGCCGCGTACGAGGACTATGTGATAAATATCGAGCCTCATCCATCCATGTTCTCGTTTAACAGGGTTGAGGTCTATGTCGAGAAGATCTCGTAGAGGGGTGTCAGCGGTAATCGGGACGACGATAGCGTTAGCGATACTCTTCATCATAATCATTCCGCTCATAATCTATACCCAGGGACTGCAAACCCTCTTCATGCAGGAGGCATCAAGAAGACTCCAGTATGAGCTCGAGAGAATTAGAGAAGAGCTTGAAGTCCATGCAACCGTCGGCCCCAACCCGGTTCAGGAGGGGCTTCCACTATACGTTCTTCTCAGGAATCCGGGGACGCTTAGCGTAAGCATCCCGACAATATACGTTGAGAGCGACGTTCATGGGCTTAAGAGATACGACGTCTCGATACTCCTCGTTCCAGGCCAAAGCATAGTCTATGAACTGCCTTATCGAGTTGGCGTAAATCCGCCTGATAAGGTTAGAGTGAAGGTCGTGACCCTAAGGGGTAATGGATTCTACTCGGAGAAGGTGGATCCGCAGAATCCGCCTTATATCCTACTTGCGATGATCAGCAATCTAAACCTCGGCTATAGGTATCGGGTGGAGGTGGAAGTCTTAGGCGATTACGGATGCGTGTCTCCGGGAGTCGGCTCCGGGGAAATCTGCAGCGCAAAAACCACTTATGCATTCACGGCGCATGAGTTCAGTGATAGCGATATAGCCGCCTTCATGGTCATGCCCGGAAACTATAGCGTAAGCATAATAGAATGCGATCTGGAGGGGAACTGCTTCGAACCCCTACCCTCGATCAGCAGGATAGAAGTTCTAGACCACACGGTAGTGAATTTCACATTAACCGATCTTAGCCTACCCGAGAAGATTCCGCTTAGAGTGCATACGATGATGAGTAACGTAACGATAACTCTCTCGGGTCAGCAGGCCACGGTAAAGATACCTTTCGGGGTATCGCTCGGAAACGTATCGGAAGCCTTGAAGAATGTTGAGGTAACGCTAGACATCGACGAGAGCTATGGCATTACGTATAACGTAACCCGAGGCGACCTGACAATTAAAAGACTGACACCAGGAGAATACTATCCCTCGGAATTCATCTTGGAGATTACAGATACAGGCGATCCGGGAGGCTATCTAGCATACAGGATAACTATAACCAGCGCCGAGGGAGAATATACCGGAGAAACATATTCCTCCGACGATATGGAAAGGAGCTCGATCTCCGCTTCGATAATCTTCTGCGGATTGAATACAACCAAGACGGGTCAGGGATCACTAGTATGCGAGCTACCATAGGCTAGGCTTCTCGACGTATCTGCCTCTTAACGTGATCTTATATCCGCATCGAGGGCATCGATCATCATCCAGCCTGAAGTAGGTTACCCGATAGCCGGATCGCTCGATCAGCATCTTACCGCATCTAGGACATCTGGTCGATTCGAGATCCGGATAGCCTACGTTGCCGACATAAACATACTCTATCCCCAAGCTTCGAGCCAATTCCCTAAATCTCAAAAGCTTATCAAGGGAGGTTGGAGGCCTTCTCCAGAAATTCGCCGGATAATACCTGTTAATATGGATTGGGATCGACTGGCCGAGATAGTCTAAATGGGTTTCAAAGATCCATCTAGCGCATTCTTCAGAATCGTTATATCCTGTCACCACGAGATACACCATCTCAACATGCCCGCCTAAGTCCAGGATCCGCCTAGCGTTCCTGAAGACTTTGAGATGGTCTATTGATGTTAGGGCGGCTCGGGCGGATGGACATCCCTTGATATCTATGCTAAAGCCGTCGACGCCGGCTTCTATAAGCAGATCCAAGGCTTTCTCGGTAAAGTATCCATTCGTAACCAATACGCCGTATAACCCATGTTTTCTGCCAAGCTCGAAGAGGTCGAGGAGGTAGTCGAAGAGGGTTGCGGGCTCATTAAAGCTCGCGCAGAGACCTTCATCCCCCTTTCTAAGAGCGTTTTCTACAAGCCTTTCCGGTGGAGCGGTCTCCAGCTTATCGGGGGGTTTGGAGAAGCTTAGATGATGATTCTGGCACCATGGGCAGTAGAAGTTGCAGCCATATCCGGAGAAGGTTAGGGCGGTGCTATTAGGCCAGTAGTGGAAGAGGGGTTTAACCTCTATAGGCCTACTCTCGACGGCGCTTAAGACGCCATAGCCTACGTGGATGAGCCTGCCGTTGACGTTCCTATAATTCCTGCAAACCCCATCGCGCCCCACTTCTATAACGCACCTTCTCTCGCATACAAGACATCTAAGAGACGATCCCCCAACCCTCTCATAGAGTTTAGCTTCTCTCAAGCCTCATCATCCTCTAGGATGCCTCACATAAAAATTGATGGAGAAGATTTAGGAGAAAAACTGAAAAGGGAATCTAATTTTACGACTTGGTTGAGGGTGTAAAAGTCTTATTACTCATTATGTAGGCTACTATAATCTGGGAGCTGGGAGTGTCTCTTGAAGCTGGTAGCATAAGAATTGCTAGAATGCTCTTTGGAAGCCGGCTTGGTAGAGCTATTCTCGGAAGGCTTTTGGAGAAGGACCCGAGCGGCTTCAGAACCAGGCTTGAACACGTGCTGAGTATGCTTGCTGAAGAGGATGCAGGCGAGAAGCCCATTAGGATGAGCTGCATGTTCGATTATTATTTCTTCAAGCTCTTGATAGAGGTGGCGATAAAGCTGATGCATATGAGCGAGGAGGAGTTCAAAAATGGGATAAGCGATCCAGCTGTGAGAAGGGGTGTCGAGCTGGTCTTCAGAAGCCTGCTCCAATATGGCGTAACGGTTCCTCAGAAGCTCGCTGCACCGTTCCTGGTAGTCTGGAATTTTACAAATCTCTGCAATCTTAGATGTAAGCATTGTTATCAGAATGCTGGCGAGGCTCAGCTTTCGAGGGAGCTTACCCTTGAGGAGAAGTTGAGGGTTATTGATCAGATCGATGAGATGGGGATGCCGTTAATCGCTCTTAGTGGTGGGGAGCCCACGATTCATCCTGATTTTATACCGGTTGTTAGGGAAGGCGCTAGAAGAGGAATTTACATGGCTGTCGCAACTAATGGCATTAGATTCGCCGATGAGGAGTTCGCGAAGAAGGCCATCGAGGCGGGGCTAAGATATGTTGAGATAAGCCTCGACTCCACTAACCCTGAGAAGCATGACGAGTTTAGAGGAGTTAAAGGTGCTTGGAGGAAGACCATCGAGGGAATTAAGAACGTGGTTAGGCTCGGCGAGGGCAGGGTCTCGACCGGAATAGCTATGACACTTACTAAGCTGAATCTGGACGAGATCGAGTCCATGGTTCGGCTCGGCGAGGAGCTCGGGGTTACCCGGGTGATCTTCTTCAACTTCGTCCCGACGGGTAGGGGTAGGGAGGCTCTTGAGCTAGACCTATCCCCTGAGGAGAGGGAGGAGGCTTTAAAGAGGATTTATCGCGAGGCTACGAGGTCTAACATCCAAGTAGTCTCGACAGCTCCTCAGCTAGCTAGGGTCTCGTGGCAGATGAGCGGGGGATCGGACGTCTTACCAACGCACTTTACCGTGCCTAAGAGCAAGACCCTGAAGGCTGTCGCTGAGTTTATAGGCGGATGCGGGGCTGGAAGAATCTATATGGCGATCCAGCCCGATGGAATAGTTACGCCATGCGTATTCCTGCCGATACCCGTCGGGGACCTTAGAAAGGATAAGCTTAGAGACATCTGGGAGAAAAGTAAGGTGATAAACGATCTAAAGGATAAGGATCTGCTAAAGCCTCCATGCGGAGAATGCGAGTATAGATACGTATGCGGCGGATGCAGAGCAAGAGCATACGCATACTTTGGAGACTATCTCGCAGCAGACCCCGGATGTCTCAAGGGTAAGCTGAGTAAAAGCGAGCTGGCAGCCCAAGCTCCAACCATAAGCTAGACCATGCCTATACCAGCTCTAGAGAAAGGAATATATCCGGTAGGAAGATATTCTCGTCTGAGGATGGACTACTTCATACTCTCCCTAGCGATCACCTCCCTAATCCTAGCAATAGCCGCATTAACAATCTCACTCAAAAGCATGAGAAAGAAGCAAAGCGAACTAATAGAATACGAGGTCGTGGAGAATGCCCCGGAAATTGAAGAGGTAGAATCCTCGGAAGCCGGAGAACCTGAAGTTGAAGAATCTGAGCAACAAGCCATGGATAGAAAGATTAGCTCGTTAGCTGAAGCGGCGGTGATGCTTGGAGCTCGAGCATTACTTCTTTTCGATCTTCAGGGGATGGCGATAGACTCATATAACATCTCCGAAGGGGATGAGGCTAAAACCGCAGCCTCTATGGCCGAGCTAATCCATATCGCGAGGAGCCTTGGCTTCTCGACCGAGGCAGTTATACTTAAAAACGGTATTCAAAGTATGATAATTGAGCTTGGAAAGGTGGGAGAAATGACCCTCTATGGACTATTAACAGGCTCCAAGCTCAAGACCGATACATCCTATGTCAGGAACGTCCTCCAGAAATATCTCGAGAATATTACCGGGAGAGGTGGTTAGAGGATGTCTGCCCGACAAGCTTTACAATCCCTAATCGAGGATCTAATGATAGGATGTAGAGGCTGGATCGAGGCGCTCGTAATAGTCTCCGAGGACGGAACGCCTGTAGCCTGTAGCTCCAATATAGACTTCGAGCCAGATTATATCGCGGCTGCAACCTGCTCGATAGCTGGAGCCACCTCCGCAGTCCTAGAACTGTTAAACTCCACGGGATTTGATAGAATCGATATACGGCTACGTGAAGGCCGCTATCTACTCGTGAGAAGATACCAGGACTATTACCTCGTCGCCTTAACGAAGCCCAATCCAAACCTCGGTTTCATAAACCTGATCTTCGAATCGTATCTCTCTGGAGGAAGATGAGGACGCTTAAGATCGTGGTAACCGGAGCATTTAATGCGGGTAAAACGACGCTCATCAAGACCCTATGCGGCAGGATACTCAAAACGGATATGAAGCTATCCATCAACGCTGTTAAGCAGACCACCACGGTCGCCTTAGACTTCGGCATACTAAGGCTTGAGGATAAGGTGATTAGGCTTTTCGGGACGCCGGGGCAGCGTAGATTCCATTTCATGTGGAGTGTTTTAGGCTCTGGGATGAATGGCTACATACTGATGGTCGATACCCAAGACGAGGAAAACATGATAGACGCCGCATACATCTACAAATTTTTTAGAGAAAATTTTCCAGAAACGCCCCACGTAATCTCCGCGAATAAGGCGGATTGCAAGAAGGGGCTTTCAGAAGAAGCGATTAGAGAGGCGTTAAACGTTCCAAGGGAGGTTCCAGTTCATCCAACCATAGCCCTTCGTAAGGATAGCGCGTTAAAACTCGTTAAGCTTCTAGTCAATTTGATTGAGCGTGGTTCCGGGGTTTAGGTCTCGGGCTTTACAAGCTTTACTATAGATCTGGACATTTCTATTACGCCGCTCTCCCTAAGCTTTTTCAAGGCTTTGAAGACCGTTATCTTCGAGGTCGGCGTTTCGATGAATATCTTCCAGAGCGGGTAGGTTCCGTTATTTGCTTTCAGGATGTTGAGTATATTTTCTGCTATGATCTCCTCTTCCTGCTCCGAGCCTGGGGTGGTGGCAGGCTTCTCGACTTCTCCCGCGGTCTCAGCTACTTTAATGGGTTCAGGCTTTTCGGCGACCGGTATAAGCCTGGATTCCACGCCGTATTTTCTTAAGACCTTCTCCGGATCTATGTAATACGTGTAGATCTCTCTCGCTATGTCCCTTATCTCTATAACGTTTTCTTCTACCATCCGCTTTAGGAGCCTCGCTCTTCGCTCGACTTCCATTAGTATCTCCTCCTTGGTCTTAGCGGCTCTTGCCGCGATCTTTTCAAGGACTGTGCTATTTGCGAGATCGGTCTTGAAGGTGTCGGTGGCCGGATTCCATTCGGCTATCGTTAGGTATCGGCCATAGTCGACGACCTCCCAGATATAGCGTATCCTCCTACCGTAGCTCTTACCCTCGAATGGTCTTGGCAGGCTCACTCTCTCAACGAGCACTACGGCGTCGAGGAGCGGGATGTGGCTTGCCGGTATGTTCATGGGCGGGCTGACGAGCCTCTTCATCACCGATTCTATGCTCTCGGCGTGAATCGTCGAGAGACCTCCATGACCCGTCGCGATCGCTTGGAAGAGGACGAAGGCTTCCTCGCCTCTCACCTCTCCGACGATCAGGTAGTCCGGCCTATATCTTAGGCTCGTCCTGACCAGGTCGTAGAGGGTTATCTCTCCGGTCTTCTGGACTCCCAGGCCATAGCTTTCACGGGTTACGAATCTAACCCAGTTCTCGCTAGGAATATTCAGCTCGGCGGTCTCCTCGCAGGTTACTATCTTCATCCTAGGCTTGATGAAGCAGGAGAGAGCGTTTAGGATCGTGGTCTTACCGCTTCCGGTCGCCCCGGCGACTAGGATGTTCGCCTTATGCTCGATGAGTATCCAGAAGTATGCCGCCATCTCGGGGCTTAGCAGATTGCTTTTTATCAGCTCGGTTATGCTGAAGGGCTTCTCCCTAAACTTCCTTATCGTGAAGGTGCTCCCCCTAGGCGAGATCTCCTCCCTAAAAGTCGCCGCGAGCCTATGCTTTCCATAGATCATTGCGTCGAGAATCGGAAATGCTGAGGAGATATGCTTCTCAGACTTGTGGGCGAGCTGAATAATGAAATCGTCGAGAGCGTCTCGATCGACGAATACGATATTCGTCGGTATGCTCTCGTAATCCCTATGCCAGACATAGACCGGGACATTCACTCCATCACATGAGATATCCTCGATCCTATAATCCTCCATTATCACATGGATGGGGCCGAATCCGGTCATATCCCTCTCGAGGTAGTAGAAGAGCCTTCTCTTGGACTCCTCATCGATCCTCCCAAACACTTTACCATATTTTCTGAGAAGCTTATCAGCCGTCTCCAGTAATATCCTCTTCGCATCCTCCTCCTCGCCGGGTCTAGGAGGCTCAAGCTCCTTCGAAAGCATATCCTTAAGCTTCTCTAATGCCAGAATCTCCTCCGGAGATAGCTGAGCCTCAACCACGAAATATACGGGCTCTATGGTCGGGCCGGGCGGCGAGGCTATAACGACCTCGGCTAGATCCTCTCGGATAGAATATCGCTCTAATACCTGGTAATCTTCCGGCAGCGGCCTAATCTCTATACCCTTCCACGGGCTTGGAATCTCCTCGAGCTTCTTTTTTGCCAAGGCTCTCCAAGACTATTGTCTGCGGCGGGGTATATATCTCCATGGCTGATCTGGCTTAATCTAGCCGGTTTTAGAGCATGATTTATAAGCGGGTATGAGGAAAAGTAGTGTGTCGATTGTTGGCGATTTGACGCTCATTCTCCTCATTCTAATAGTATTAGCCATTATTTCTGTTGGATTATCAATCCTCGCGTTAATCCTCGTTAGATCTGTTGGTAGAGAAAGGGGGCAGAAGCCTGCTCCAGCTGCTACGGTTAAGCCTACTCAACCTACAGTCTCGCCTACTCCGCCTACAACTCCTACGAGGAATGAGGCGGCTAAGCCTGAGGCCGACTCTAAGGTTGAGGTTAAACCCCCTATGCGGAGGGCTGAGGAGGAGCTTGAGATAAAGCCTGTCGAGCCTGGGGAGGGTGTGGGATTCGCATCGCTCGACGATCTAGCAGCCATGATCGGCGCCAAATCCATCCTCCTATTCAATCAGACGGGAATACCGATCGAATCATATAACGTTGAGGATGAGGATAAGGTTGCGGCATCTGCAGCAGACTTTCTATCGCTTATGAAGAGATTCGATCCCGAGTTTAGTTTTATGATCTCTGAGGCTGGCCGGAGGATAATGCTCTTCATGGTTGGGAAGATCGGCGAGATAGAGGTGTATGCTCTGACCATAGGCGACGCTGGCTCGGAGCTAGGAGCCGAGGAGGTTAGAGATCTTCTTAGAGCTTATCTATCGGAGAGCTTGGGGAGATATAGATGATGGCGAAGGCCGAGGAGCGCCTGCTGGCCGGTATCATTAAGGCGATTAAAGCGAATAGCCGTGGATGGGTGGAGGCCATAGAGGCGGTTTCGGAGGACGGTATGCCGATAGCTCATGAAAGCGATAACGAGGCATTCAATCCAGAGTATGTCGCCGCCGCGACCGCCGCGATCTGCGGAGCGATAACAGCCGTTATAGAGCTTATGAACACTAAAGGCTATAAGAGGGTGAGTATCCAGCTCGAGGATGGAAGATATATCCTGGTCAGGCAGTATAGAGGATACTATATCGTCTGCTTAACCAAGCCTAATCCAAATCTCGGGATCATAGATATAGTCTTCGAGGCATATCTGGTCTAGTAGGTGGTCGATAGGTGGGAGTTAGGGATAGCTTCATCGGATTCTTCTATGCGAATTTCAAAGGGTTAGGGGCTATCCTGCTGAAGATATTCCCTGGAATCGCTTCTAAGCTTGAGGCAGCCGTGATTAGGATCTATCCTGAGGCTTATGCCGCGACCGTAGCCGGATTAACCCTGATAACAGCTTTGGTTTGCGCTCCCTTAGCCTTCATACTCTACCTCTTTACGAGTAGCCTTTACTCGCTTCTCCTCCTCTTAGGCCCGCTTATAGTATTGTTTATCGGAGTGGTTTATCCCTACTCCCAGGCCAGCTCCATCTCATCCGTCTTCGAGAGTGAGGTTCCTTATGCCGCGACCTATCTGGCTGTTATGGCGACCGGAGGGGTTCCGCCTTATACTAGCTTGAAGAGGCTTGCGAGGAGCGAGCTTATGCCTAATCTCGCGAAGATCGCTAGGGTCGCCGATATTAAGGTTGAGGCTGCTGGCGAGGATCCGATTACGGCTATCGAGGAGATGGCGAAGAACATTCCATCGAAGGAGTATAGGGATCTATTACTCGGATATGTCTCGACTCTGAGAAGCGGGGGAGATGTAGTCCATTTTCTCATCAGGAAGACTGAGACGATTTTCCAGAGTAGGACTGCGAATATGAGGATCGTCGGCGAGAGGCTTGGGATGCTCATGGAGGCTTATGCGGCCGCGGTTATGATGCTCTCACTAGTCCTCTACATAATCTACATTGTTTCGAGGGCTCTTCCATCGGAGTATTTCACGTTTCCGGCCGAGCAGTTCGTTATTTTCTCTTACCTCGTCATGCCTTTGATAGCTAGCATGTTCATCTATCTAGCGGATATTACTCAGCCGAAGTATCCTCTTACGGATAAAAGGCCCTTCAAGGCTTTTCTAGCAGGGCTTCCGGCTGGGATAACGTTCGTGATATTGTTTCTCGTTCCATTCTTCGTTGAGCCGCTGCGGTATATTCCGCCGTTCAGCTTAACCTCGGATCTCATCGTGAGGTTTAGGGAGCTTCTCGGGCTTGGTCAAGGCTATGAAGCCTCGATCGCCATGTGCTTATCATTCATGGTCCTCTTCGCTCCAGGGGCAGCCGCATGGGAGAAGTATGGTAAGGAGAATATCTCGATCCTGAGGGGGTTGACGAGGTTTCTGCGAGATCTCACCGAGGCTAGGAAGACCGGGATGAGCCCCGAGAAGTGTATAAGGATTTTGACTGATAGGGATTATGGAGGGTTTACGAAGCATCTTAGGATCATGAGTAGGCAGATTGGCTGGGGGATCTCCCTCCGCCGCGTGTATAGGGATTTCGAGAAAAGGGTTTATGGATGGCTTGCCCGAGCCGGCATGTTCATCCTGATAGACTCGATCGATGTTGGTGGAGGCGCTCCCGAGACCCTCGATACGCTGGCGACCTTCATGGAGGATCTCGAGGAGATGGAGCGGGAGAAGCGTGCAACTCTAAGACCATTAATCCTGATACCGTATCTCTCGGCGGTCATGCTCGTCGTCGTAATAGTCATCCTAGTAGTCTTCATGCGAGGACTATTGAAGATCGCGAGGATCTATATCTCGATACCGGAGTTCGTCCATCTATTCCTCCCGCCGGTCGTGATCATAGCGATAGTAAGCGGGTTGGTGGCCGGAAAGATCTCGGAGGGAACGGTCGCGGCAGGATTCAAGCATGCGATAATAATGTCCGTGATAACCCTGCTAGCGATCTGGATCTCGGGAACCATGAGCGTCCAAGTCATAACCATGCCGGCCCTCGGCTAGCCCCGAGAAACCCCGGAGAAAGCCCCCGATTATAGGAAAGCTTTTATCGCCCCATTCCGGAAAAATTGATGATGAATAGGTCTAGGTCTGGTATAAGCCCCGTAATGGCAACCGTCATCCTAGTCGCCATCGCCATCGTCATCGCAATCGCCGTAGCCTTCTGGGCAACAGGACTCGTCGGAATATTCACAAGATTCGAAAAAATCGAAGTAATAGCAGCCGTCCCTGATGGAACTGGACATATTGAACTTAAGGTCAAAAACACCGGAAGCAGTTCAGCGACCATTGACGATGTCTACGTTAATGGAGTGCCGTTAAGTCTGGATGGAGTCACCTTTACAGATGACGGAGATAGACTTGATGCTACAAATGCTCCTACGGCGAACTGCCCAGCTGCTGATACCGGTTATTGTACCTTACAACCTGGACAAGATATAGTAATTGATATAGAGGGACCAGAAGGAGCAGGTACTACTTGGACACCAGGAGTTACCTACGAAGTAGCTGTCCATACTGCAAGTGGGAAGCTTTATCCTGCTTCGGTTCTAGTCCCCTAGTTAGGATCTTTTCTCCTCTTCATATCCTTATTTTTAATTTCCAGGTCTGTGGCTTCTGCGATTGCTCTTTTTAGTAGTTCGGGGTAGATTTGCTTGTCTCTTGCGAATATTATCCTTCCTTCTTGGAGGGCTTTTAGGACGATTGCTGGTGGTGCTTCGTCGAGCGGGGCCAGATCCACCGGAACTCCCGTCAATTCCTCTAGCCTCGCTATGAGCTTGCAGAGGCTCATTAGATCGAGCCTCCGCTCTAAAAGCGCCGCTATATCTAGATCCCTGACTAGGCTCCTCTTCAAGGAGGATCCGAAGATTATCGCCATCAACACGTCAGACCTTTCCTCGAAAAACCTTCTAAGCTTGGGGATCAGCTCTTCCAAATAGATCCGATAATAGCTTATGCTCACCTTAGGAACGCCTCCCGCACCTTCTCCAAGAAATGCTCCACGCATCCGAAATCGCTTCTAATCGAATCGTAGATCCGCCTATCATCAATAGTCCAATATCTATGGATTAGCAGATTTCGAAGGGAGATCAACGCCTCAAAGTCGTCCACGCATCTAACGTCGAGCTTCTGGCAAATAAGCTTAACCACATCTCTATAGGATGTTGGAGATCTTCCATATTCCTCAACAGATATATGCGCGCATAAGGATACTAAAGCCTCCACGAGCAGGATCACTAGATACCTCATGGAGTACTTCCATGAAGGCTCAGTTCCTCAAAGGGCTTAGATATGAGATTTCTCAGTTCGGAGATTATCGAGCGAATATCATCAATTCGATACCTTAGAACGCTTGGATCCGCCGGACACATCTAGCCATCCACACCACCCAAGCAATAGCACGGCGGAATAAAAGCATCGAACCGATCCCGAGCTTCAGCACACCCAAATACGCCTATACCTTGATGAGCTTGCCCCGCCTCCTATATTGCTCGAGCATGCTTCTAGGTCTAACGTGTATCTCTAGAGGGTCTTCGACCCCAATCTCCCAGAGCCTTGGAAGTACATCCTCAACCCGCCTATCCGTTACTACGAGAACGTCTATATCGCTCGAATAGGTGCTCTTCCCTTCCGCAACCGAGCCGAAGAGATAGACCTCAGCCTTGGGATCGAGTTCAAGAACCCTCTTCTTGATCTTCTGGAGCAGCTCGCCTAGCCTAGCGAACACCTTCTTCCTCCTCAAAGCCTCCTCCACCAGAAGCTCATCCGAGATTTTCCATCACCTCCTCAACCAAGCTCCTAACACGCCTATACTCCTCCTCTCCAAAATCCCTCAAAAAATACCTCGAGGAGATATACGCATCCTCGATGAACGATATCTCCAAAGCCTTCTCCCGCAGGATTCTCTTAATCCAAGCCTCATGCCCCTTCGAGACCTCGGCCAATAAGATCAGCAACCTTCTAATGCTATGAGTTCTAGGATAGTCGACGCCCTGTAAGATGAGCCTAGACTTAAGAAAGAGCTGGAGAGCTTGCTCTAAGCTAAAGATCGCCAGAGCATACATACCTTCCCTGGCCTGATACTCAGCGGTCTTCAGGAATTCCCTCGCCCTTCTTGCCAGATGATCAACCTCCTCACGCTTAGCCAACAATCATCCGCCGAAACTATCATAGAGCCGACCCCTATAAGCCTTCCTGCTCCAGATCTCTAGCTACGACAAAACAAGAGGTATCACCTTATCCTCACGCTTTTCCTCACCTGCTTCAGATACTCTCTCGCCCCATCCTCATCGACGATATGTAGCTCGACCGGCGCGTCCCAAGGCAGCTCATATTCATTTATCGCTTTCTCCAGAATGTCTGCGTAAAGCGTCTTTTTCTCCTCTGCGTCGATGTGTTTTGCGACTATCAGAATATCTATATCGCTTAGAACCGTTGTTCTCTCCTCCGCAACTCCTCCGATCACATATACTTCCACATCTCCGAGAACGCTCTCGGCGGCCTTCGCGATCTTCTCAGCATACTCCCTCCATCTTCTAAGATGCTCAAAATGATAGCTAATCCAGCTTGACATCCCTAACCACTTCATCTAGAAGCTTTATCAGCTTCTCAACCTCTCCGCTCAAACTTTGACGGAACCAAAGATCCTAAGGGTATTATATCTTCCCAGCCTGGTTACGGATATTAGATTCTTGGTCTTAATCCTCCGAGCTTTCTTAGTCTCGCGTACTCGTTTAGTTTTCGGTAGATTGCTGAGTGTGGTGCTCCGTTTATTAGATCTATTACTGCTTCTTCTGCTGTTTTCACGTCTTCCTCCTCTCCTATTATCGCTACGGTGTCTCCGTAGATTGAGACGTAGGTGTGGGTTGTCTCCTCGATTATTCTCCGGGTTCTCCCCTCCCTCCCTATTAGCCTAGCCCTAACCCTGACCAGATTATTTCTAGTGGGCTTGATGTAGTCGGTTATGTCGATTATGCTTAGGATTACGCCGTCCTCGAATAATCTGAATGCTCTCTCGGGCGAGAATCCTCTCCCGATGGCCTGGACTACGTCTCTAGCCTTGAAGAGGGCTACCGGGTCTCCGCCCTCCTCAGGTCTCTTCGCAAGCTCTATCTTGACCGCTCCGCTCCCGCTATCTATCGTAAGCTTAACCCCTAAAGCCTCCTCGATCCGCTTCTTAACAGATCCCTGCGGGCCTATGAGGACGCCGATCCTCTCCTTCGGGATATTTAGCATGAAGAAGGGCGATTGTGGTTCCATAAAGCCTTCCGCCTAATAGTCTTGGAGAAGGGGGCATGATAAATATCTAAATTCTCCTCTCAGCTGGCTAGATTGCCGCCTCGAATGGCCTTCTGCCGGCTATCTCGATGAAAAGCTCTTCGGGTTCCGGCGTCTCGACCCCCATCTTCTTGAAGTATCTCGTGATATTCCGGAGGTCTCTTAGGAGGAGTTCGTCGGCGACCGGCTGCTCTATCCTAACGGCCTGCGAGAGGTCTATCAGGATTATCCTATCCTCGGGCGTGATGAAGATGTTATACTCGCTTAGATCTCCATGAATAAGCTTCGCCTCTCGATAAAGCTTCTTAACAGCATCCAATACCTGCTCGTAGATGCTCGGATATACCTCAGGCTCAAGCTCGACCTCCATTAGAAGCGGATACCTCTTCCCATCCTCGCCTATAAACTGCATCCCCAGAACGTTATTCCTGACGAAGTATGGCTTTGGAACCGGGACTCCGGCCTCATAAGCGTCCTCGAGGTTCCGATACTCCCTCCTCGCCCAGAGATAGATGAAGTCTCTAAAGTCTCTCGGAACCCTCTGGAATCTAGGATCATGGGCCACGTACATGGAGCGGGTCTTCTTAAACTCGGCGCTCGTGATGAGATAGATCTTCACGGCAAGAGGCTCTCCATCCCTATTCTCCGCATAGTATATCCTCGACTCCTTACCCGCGCTAACGACTCCATAGAAGTCGTCTATAAGCCCTCTATTCATAAGCTCGTAGATAGTCATGAGGGTTCTCCGATCGAAGACCTCTTCGAGAACTTCGTCAAGCTCGGATCGCTTCCTCAGGTAACGCTGCTCACGCTCATACCTATACTCCCTAGCCCTAAGCTTCTTCTCAAGCTTATCCTCTCTTACCAAATTCTCGAAGAGATTTGGAGAAGGCTGTTAAAAAGGTTTGAAAAGGAGGGATGCTAAGCCTCAAGCTTCTCCCTAAGAAAATCTGGAATAACACCCTTCTCGACAAGCTTCAAAGCCTGACCCCTAGTAAACCTCCACCAAACATCCCCACGGGTATCGCTCTGGAAATCCCAGGGGCTTACGAGGACTAGATCGCCTTCTCTAATCCAGATCCTCCGCCTAAGCTGGCCTCGAATCCTGCAAAGCCTCCGCTTACCATCACTACACTCAACCAGCACCCTATCATTCCCGACGAGCTTTACCACTACCCCGTAGACGTCGGTCGGCCCAGGCTCAGGCATCTCCTCAAGCTCATCAGGCTCAGAAACGATCTTACGCTTACCCATCTTCCAGCCTTTAAGCCGCAGACCTACCTAAAAAGCTTATAAGCCCCATCCAGAAAAAGCTCAAACATCCGTAATATGCCCCCTATCAGGGATGAAGGAATTAAGGCATGTCCTACCTCTAAGCCTTACAGGAAGGCTTGAAAAATATCCTATTTTCGGCTCAGTTACCCCAGGTGTCTTCACCTATTCTGTGTCCCTATGCCTCATCACAGCCGGGATATGATTCTCGATAGCTGTTTATGAATTTTAGTAGTTCTCTCCGCCTGTGATGTCATGTGATCTCAAGGCTTTCTCGCCTAGATCTGATAGCCTGTATTTATACGGCTTACCCTCTCTAATCAATAGCCCTTCATCCACGAGCTTCTTCAAGGTTCTCGCAACATGCTCTCTACTTAATCCTAGCTTTAGGCTAAGATCTCTTGCGCCGATAAGCTTTCTCTCCGCTATCTCCCTCATGATTTTAAGCTCCGTCTCGGTTAGCTTTGTGATATCACGGTTGATATCATGGTTGAGTGGCTGGAGCTCGATCTGCTTTGAGGTTTTTTCGTATTTCCGCTTTAGTCTGAGGAGGAGTATGCTATAGATCGCTGTCTGTGCTAGGAATAAGGTGATGAAGATTATGGTTAGGGTTAGTAGTTGGTTCAAGTTATGCCCTCCCTATTCTGTGATATCACGTGGCATCACGTCGCTTATCAATCTCACGGATTCCTCTATTCTGCCTTCCTTGAGGAGGTCTGCTGCTTCGAGTATCCTCGAGATGGCGTTCTCGCCTAGTATTCCGAGATACGATAAGAGGAAGATTGTATAGATGCTTCGCTTAATGTTCTCCATCGCCTGCCTTAGGGTTCTCGCGTAGGCTCCCTTACTTACTCCTCGGATCCTAGACTTTTCCTCGTATGATAGCCTTCTTCCTAGGTTTGCTGAGCCGAGTTCGATAAGTAATACTTCTAGCTGTGGCTCGGTAAGAAGGGATAGCTCTAGGAGGGATTTCATAATCGATTCTTCTGGGAGCTGGAGGCCTAGCTGCCTTAGAAAATCTAGGACGGATTTCCTCATCTATCCATCCGCCATGTTATACGATTTCGTAGACGATAAGAGGATTATGCATGGGATTAGGGTTCTAGCTCGAGGTCATACCCTCGTATTCTCTGGGGGAGGTCGTCTCGACGAGGTATCTTCGGCTGGCTTAGCCTATATCTGATCAAGTTTCCGGATCGCTCTTTCTCCAGATAGCCTCGATCTGCTAGTCTAGCAAGGTATGTGGAGACCGTGCTCAGGGTTATAGGTTCGCGATACTCGGTCATATAAGCCTCTATAACATCTCTCGAGGTGAAGTAGCCGAATGGGAAGTATTTCTCGAGGACTTTTACGAGCTTTCCGAGCTTGCTATTCTCGAGATATGTCTCCTCATGTCCATGCTCGCTTACTCCGCCGTAAAGCTCCATTAAGTCTGCTATTTGGAGAAGCTTCTCTCTATTCAGCCTCCCCTCAAATATGAGGATCAGCTTATCTCCATTCTCATCTGTTAGCTCGAGCCTTACTCGTCGTCTCCCTCGGCGGCCGCCGTCCATTCCATGGTGTCGGCTACTTTGCAGGATTTAATTCTTTGAAGATTCTTGGTGAAGAGTTCGGCTTAACGTCTTACCGTGAGAATGTCGTGTTGTTACTCTGGTGATGATCTTATCTGCTCGAGGATCGATATGGCCATCCATAGCTGGGTTCGGGTGAAGACGGGGAGGTTTGGATCGTTCATTATCTCCTCGATTATCTCTATAGCGTTTGCGGCTCTTACAGCAGGCTTGTATCTCTCGTCGAAGAGGGCGTCTGCAGCCTCTTTAGCGACTCTTCTAATATTCCTAGGCGTTGAGACATCGTTAGCAATCGATTCGAGTATCTGGACCACGTTCTGCCTCTTCTCCTCCCAGCTCTGGGAACTAGCCTCTCCCATCTTTTTAGCACCTCCCGAACCTTGATAGGATTCTGAACTTTTTGAGAAGAGCTTATCCTTCCGATAGATTTTGGGTTTTCTCTTTCTCAAAAAGTTTTCCGCATATCCTCCGTAGGGGGTTGAGGGCTGTTGCAAGCTAATATTTCGGTCTTAAGTCATGTTTTCGAGGTCGATGGAGCTCGCCTCCCACCCGCTCGTAATACTGGCGGCTATATGGCTCATCGGATATCTAGTCTTCAGATTATTCGTGAAGAAGGAGCCCGCCGGAGTTAAGATCTATCCTCTCGGATTCATCGTGAGATCCGATAAGACGCTTAAGATCTTCGATAGGATAGCCTATGCTGCTCCCACGCTTCTCAGGATAGCATCTAACCTAGGAGTGGTTATGGGTTTCGGGATGATGGGGTTCGCGATCTACATACTTGCGAAAAACCTTGGAACCTATCTCTTCGCGCCTACTCAGGTTGGGCCGCAGAATATAGTGATTCCTCTTGTTATCGGCGTTACGATAAGGTTCGAGCATCTTCCATATCTATTGATAGCCTTAGGCATAGTATTGGTTAGCCATGAGGGGATGCATGGCCTCATAGCGAGGCTTGAGAAGATCAAGCTAAAATCCACAGGATTATTCCTCTTCTACATCTTCCCCGGCGGATTTGTTGAACCTGACGAGGAGGAGTTTAAGAAGGCTTCGAGCGGCGTGAGGGCTAGGGTGGCCGCTGGGGGAAGCTTTGCGAATTTCGTAGTCGGGATTATCGCGGTATTCTTGATGCTTGGAATATTCTCGCCTGTTGAGAGCGGCGTGATCGTCGCCGGCGTCTCCGATAATAGCCTCCTCCACGTTAATGATCTCATCTATAGGGTGAATGGCGTCCCGGTGAATAGGACTACGCTCTTCCAGAATATCACAGCATCCGATCTACTCGTAATCGAGACTCATAGAGGTAACCTGACTTACCAGCTCAGGAAGCCGATAAACATGCCGATAGCCCAGATCCTAAGCGGGCTCGGGGTTACGAGAATAGACTACTACTTCCCGATGCGGATAGCATTTCTCGATCCATTAGCAGAGTATAGCGTTTATAGAGCATTTTACTGGATCCAGCTTCTCGCGATAAACGTCGCCATATTCAATATGCTCCCGATATATTTTCTGGATGGGAGCCTGCTGGTAACGGCGCTTCTCGAGAAGCTTACGAAGAATCAGAAGGCGATTAAGACGTTAAACGCCGTATTGACAGTCGTAAGCATAGCTTTGATAGCCTTAAACATGGGATTCACGTTCAAGACTTTCGGGCTGCTTCAGATCTGAGCAGGATGTGCTTCCTATCTTCTTAATCCATCTTTTATCAGCTGCTCAAGCTCGCATGCTCTGCATATCCTCCTGCTGGAGGGCTCGCCGCAGATCTCGCACCTATCCTCGATGGGCTGCTGAAACTTCTCGAGCATCCTCTCGAAGTTTTTCAGGAATGCGTAGAGGGATTCCGGCTTATGGGCTGCATACCAGTTTATGAAATTTCTAACCCTATCCCTCATGGAGGTGTGGGTGTATGGGCAGGTTATTACTTGGAATGGGATCTTCTCTAGGTAGGCGTAGAGGGCGACCTCCCGCTGGAGGGTTAGTCTAAAGGGCGCTATCCGGGGGATTACATGGCCGTCGCCTCTTCTTAGGCCGATCGGCCGGATATTCCCTTCGCCCTTCAATAGGTTTAGGAGATAGGTTTGGACCACGTCGTCTAGGGTGTGGGCTGTAGCGATAACGGTCGCGTTAAGCTTTCTAGCGGCCTGGGTGAGAGCCTTCCTCCTGAAGACACCGCAAACCGTGCATGGATGGATTCCAAGCCTTTCCAAAACCCCGGACTCGACAACCTCGGTTAGGGTGAAGCCGAAAAGCTCCTTGAAGCTTAGGCTCATGAAGGGGACGCCCAGCCTAGAGGAGAACTCTCGAGCAATAGACAGGCACTCAGTTCTATAGCCCTCGATCCCTTCATCTATGGTAACCGCGTAAAGCCTTGAATGCGGGAAGTCGCGCTCGATCCGCTCAAGGATCTTCAAGAGGCTTAAGCTATCCTTGCCCCCCGATACCGCTACGACGATCCGATCATCATATCGGAGCAGATCATATCTCGAGATCGTCCTCCTAACCCTCTCCACGATGCTCTCCTTAAAGCATCTAGCGCAGAGCCATTCCCCCGAGTAGCTCCTATAGTAGATCGGCGTATTAAAGCCGCATAGCGTGCATCTTCGACCCCTGCTAACGGCC
>Ga0190313_1000552_pt1 | contig 22065 bp, 19 predicted proteins | sample 4870071011_MG_FD_169989 | JGI IMG/M metagenome (GOLD analysis project Ga0190313, IMG submission 169989) | Hydrothermal vent sediment bacterial communities from Southern Trench, Guaymas Basin, Mexico - 4870-07-10-11_MG | ecosystem: Environmental > Aquatic > Marine > Hydrothermal vents > Sediment ...
TTTTCCAATAACTTAGGAATGATCTCTGGCGGATGTTGTAAATCTGCATCCATTACAACAAACACATCTCCTTGTGCTTTAGAAAATCCATACAATACTGCAGTGCCTAGACCTAATTTTTTCTCTCGGACAAATACACGAATGGGATACTTTTCAGATAATTCTCGTGCTACTTCTGCGGTCCCATCAGGGGAGTTATCATCAACGATTATTATCTCATAATCATAATCCCTTAGTGCTTTTGCTAATCTTTCAACAAGGATCGGAATGTTTTCTCTCTCATTATACGTTGGAATCACAATAGAGACTTTCATGGTACATCCCTAGATGTATCGTGGCTTAAATTTCTTAAGTGCTTCACTTAGAGATAAAGTATCCCCACTCGAATCTAATGCAAATTCATAACCACAACGAGGGCATTTAATAAATTTACATTCATTTCCAAGAATCGCTAATTCACATCCTTGACATGCAAAGGTTCTTGCATAAGTTATGCTAAATCTAAATCCACATCGTGGACATATGATAATGTCATCTCGCATTTTAAGCGCCAAAAGAAAAGAGTAAGAAATATATATTTATTTGGTCTAATAAATAGCATTCCCCTCTGGATCTAATTTGATATTTGTAATTTGCGTTTGTGAATCTTATATGTTTCATGTTTTTTCTCTATTAAGAGGGCGGTTAGCTTGAGAAGAATTTCTTTAACCTTTCTAATGGATGAGCAAAAGCCAGTAGATGAGTGGTTCTCGAAAATTTACTATTACGAAATAAGTAAGTCGTTTGAAGAGGAGGGGTCTTTTTCTCAGATCATGGATGTTATTATGAAGTTCGGATTATTTCCTTTATCACAAAAAACATTTAAGGAAATTATTTCTTTTATATTGAAAAACGGAATTAATGATTTTGAATTTATTATTCTTACAGATAATAAAACATCGTGGTGTCTGGAGAAGACAAAAAGAAGTTTTTCGATTGAATACGCAACATTATCTTTATGTGGAGGAATTTGGACAAAAATGTTTAGAAAAATCTTAACTAAGGAGTCTAAGGATAAAGAGCTTAATATTATCTTTAAACTATTTAATTTACTTAATATTTCTAATGCTAAATTCGTCTTTCATTTGAAAAAAACTGATGAATTCATTTTTGGGCTTTATAATGCAAAAGGAAAGTTTGTAATTTATTTAATTGCACGTGAGGCGCCTGGAAAACTACCATTAGGAATTCTCTCAGAACTTGAAGATACTGTTAGAGAATTGAAGATACGTGAAGGAATTTATTTAGTTTCTGAACGAATCATTAGGATAAATTAACGTAGGATGTGATGATATTTACGTCGCCTTCTTTCAAGTAATTTCCTTGCGCCCTCTATTATTCGCTTAGCCAGTACGGGGCCAATTCCGGGAATCTTCTCTAATTCTTGTGGTGATGCTTTTGCTAATTTTTCAAGAGTATCAAATCCATATCGTTTCAATGCGCGAGCACGTACACGACCAACAAATGGAATTTTTACTAATTCTACAAGATCTGGTTTAACTCCCTCACTTATACGAATACGCAATGTATCTAAAGCAATTACTATTTGAGGAGGCACATTAAGCATACTTGCTAATTCCTTTGTACAATAAGTTAACCATTCAGAAACACGTATTAATTCCAGAAAATCTCCGCCACCAAATCTTGGAGAAAATGGCTCAAGTATTTCTTTAAGTGGAATTTCATTTATCCAAGCGTGTAAAATTACAATTAACCCAAGCATTCCTATTTTTTCTTCCTCCAAGATTTCTGTACCTGTCTCTTCAACAAATTTCATTTCCTCGATCAGATCTCTTGCAAATTCTACGATTTCTTTTTTAACAGTATCTGGAAGCTTATTAAAAACAAAAGCTATAGCGTTTGGTTTTATTAATTTTGGAATGATACTTGCTACTTCTGAAGTTTTGCTAATTGTTATAAACACTTCAGTAGGAGTCACCATTTTCTTGTTTTTCCATGCCTTGAGACCGGCAATTATTTCAGCAGCGCTGAGTGGATCTAAATAGAGCAGAGATACTTTTTCACCAATCTTCGTTATTTTGACTTTAATCTCCTGGAAATCATTTGCTTCAAGAACATTGCCTGTAATCTTACAGAATCCCCATTTTGAAAGTTCTCTAACGGTTCTAACAATACCTCGTTTTAAATCATTTAGCAAATGTTCCGCATATTGCTTCTTTTGCCAAGCATAGAATGTGTCTGTAAAAAATGAAAGTATTTCTTCTAACGTAGTTTCTTTTTCCGTTGCTATATAAGCTAAGACTTGTTCTCTTAATGCAAGCGGATTATATCCCAAAGTTGCCTCAATTTTTTCTGGATTACCAAAGATATATTTGCTAAATAACTCCTTTGTTTCTTCTTCATCTTTTGCAATGATTATTGATTCTCCCACCGTATCTAATCCAGGTCTTCCTGCGCGGCCTCCTCTTTGTTTGTACTCTGCGACAGTAATATAATGCATGCCTAAGTATCCGCCAAACTTGTGTAATTCTATAACAACTCTTCTCGCAGGTAAATTAACACCAGCAGCAAGTGTAGGAGTACATACTATAACACCTATTTTCCTTTCTCTGAATGCTTCTTCGATCACCTTTCTTTCTTCGCGTGTCAAACCGGCATGATGAAACGCCACGCCATATTTCAATAACTCGGCTAATAAATCTGTTAGAGGCGTTGGTTCTTTTACCTTATCAACGATTTCCTTAGCCACCTTGATAGCGTCTGGGAATAATTTATGCAAACCATATCTCTTCATCATCTCTGCAATACGTAATGCAGTTTTTTGAGAAAGTAAACGAGATCTTCGAAAGATCAGAATCTGCCACTGGGATCCATATTTCATCATCTTAGTGAATAAATCATACGTTAAGTTTAGCACAGCTTGCATAAATCCTCTTCGTCCCTCGATTTGAAACACTTTATCACAAACAATAGCGCCATTTACATCAAAAATCCTTTCCAATTCTTGCGAAAAATCATCTTTTTCATAACTTCTCTCAATAATTTTAGCTTCATATGAAGAGATATCAACTATCTCGAATTGCTCCCCAAATATTTGTTTAGCTATTTTTGTGGCGGATTTCATTAAATATTCGTCAAGGGATGCGCTTCTTTGTGGATATCTAGTAATCCTAGCAATGATTCTTTCTTTTTCTTCTGGTCTAGGATCATAAAAATATATTTTTCCACGCGATAGACAGTAAACACCTTCAAGCAGTTTTACGGGTCTCCAATTACTCGTAATTAATGATGCATTTAACCATGACGCTAATTCGGCAGCGTTAGGTATTGTAGCAGAAAGTGCAATTATTTGAATACCCAATCTTTTCATTCTTGTCATAATTGAATCAAGAAGAGGGCCTCTATCAATATCGCCAAGTAAATGAACTTCATCAATTATTGCTAATTTTACCTGCGAAAGCCACCAAGGTTTCTCTCTTAAAACCATGTCACATTTCTCATACGTCATTATGATCATATCAGCCTCAGCGCCTAATAATAATGTTGGTTTTTCCTTGTAATCCCCTGTTCCTATTTCTGTTCGGATAAAGTACCATCTTCTCAGAAATGTTTCTTTATGCTCCTCCGCTAATGCTTTATAGGGAACAAGAAAAATTGCTTTTTTACCTTTCTTTATTGATAAAATAGCAAGGATTTCAGCCACGAGCGTTTTTCCAGCACCAGTTGGAGCAGAAATAATTAAGCTTTTACCTTTAATTCCCTCTCTTATAGCCTTAACTTGAAACTCCCTCAAGTGTGTTATTCCCATAGATTTTAAGTGCTCTTTTATGTCTTTAGGTAATTCCTCAAGCTCATCTATTGGTATTTGTTTTTCAACCACTTTATGCCCTAATCTTAATTTTTCTAAGATGCTTATTAAGTTGAAGAGACAGTAGTCAGAAATGAATTTTTTGGACAAAAACTACTATTTCTGGAATTAATGAGAATTATTAGAATGTAGCTTAGCAATCATATGTGATGTCCCGAGTATGATGGAGTTTTTTAACATATACATCTAATTTAAATAGTTAGAGATTTAGTTTTATTCTAGTATTTTTTGGATAGGTAGTTTTTCCGACGGGGAGTGAATTAAAATGGCTCAACAGAATTTAGACGAGCTTGCAAAGCAAATAGATAAATTCCTCGAGGAAGCAAAGAAGGAACTAGACTTGGAGAAATTGCTAGAGGAGCCAGACGATAAATTAATGAAAATGGACATGCGTAGTATAATGGATAAAGCCACAACTATTTTCAAGCGAACAAAGGAAATTCTAGATAAACTCTATGAAATACGAAAAGAACTTAGAGCAAAACTAAGAGAGGAACGAGCAGTTCGTGATGAATGGAATAAAAAAGTAAGTGAAATATCGGGTCTCTTAAGAAAGCTTTATGACCGCCGGAAAGAACTGCAAACGTATATTAAAGAGAAGAGATCCGAGCGAGACTTATTAAGTGAGGAAATAAGAAAAATTGAAGAAAGAATACAAGTTTTACGTCGAGAGTTAAGGGGGTATAAACCATCAAAGTTAAAAGAGCTTGAGGATCGTCTATCAAGATATGAATGGGCAATTCAAACGAAAAGTCTGCCAAGCATTTATGAGGACATCATAATGAAGAAAATGGAAGAAATGGCTAGACAGATTAGAATTCTTCGCCAACAACATGAGAAGTATCAAGAACTTAGAAAACTTGAGAGAGAATTAAAGCAGAAACAAGAAAATCTCAGAGCAATCAAACGAGCATTAGCTCTATATCTTCAGGAGCGCAAGAAAATTGATGAAGAAATAAGAAAACTATTAGAAGATAAATCTCAAAAGAAAGGAGTTGCAGATGAATATCATGCAAAAGTTTTAGCACTGCGTGATCAAATTCGCAAAGTCAATGAACAAATTGCCAAAATGAAAGATATACGCTGGAAAGCCTATACGCTTATGAGAAGAATTGGTTCTCTAAGAAGGAAAATGATAATTGCACAAGAGGAAATGCGTAGAAGACAAGAAATTGAAGCAAGAATCAAAGCTATTATGGAGAAGCTAAGCCAAGCACAAATGCTTGACCTAGATGAACTAAAATTCCTTTGGATGTATGGACCACATTACGGAGTGTCCGAAGATGTTCTAAACCAAATTGCAGCGAAGATATTGGGAGTAGAAGAGTCTCCTGCTGAAGAGGAAGTTGAAGAGGAAGAGGTAGGAGAAGTAAAAGGAAGTTAAAACACACTTAAAAATTATTCCATAAGTGCTTTTCTAAGGAATTTTGCAATATCTTCTCTTGGACGCTTACCCTTTACAAATGGAAATCTCTGAAGCAATGAGAGTGCTAATTCTAGGCTATACAATAATTCATGGCCTTTCTTGACTTTCCCACTAATTTCAATATGTGGTGAAGCATAATCCACTATCACATAGTCAATATATTTCTCAGCATTTTCACTAAGTGTGATGATTTTCCTAGTGAAGTAATTTGCAGCCGTTGGATCATCACTATAAATAGAGTAACTTTCAATAATTCCAGAGAGCGACATGAGATTAGCAAGATACCCAGCAATCTTTGTTAGGATTTTTCTTCTGGTGAGAGGAATCATATAAAGAAGTGCGGAGGGTGGTCTTACAGATTCTACTTGTATTAAAAACCGATCAGAGGGAGTCTTGCGAATTAACTTAAGGAAATACCATACCCAATTTCTTCTTTCAATAAGCGTAATAATAACCGTGATTAGTCCTGCGGGTTTTTCCGATGAAAAGCTTACAACTAGTTTTAGAATACTACTTTCTTTGCCACTTAACTTAAGTTTCTTACGGCGCGCCCACTCAAGAAGAATTCTTAGATATTTATCTTGGGTTTTTCGTAATTCTTTTGCCCCGAAAATCCAACTGAGCATGAATGGTAATATAACTATCAGGAAGAATGGAATGAATAAAACTAAAAAATAGATTATCCAGTCAATTAGTGTAGCCAATATTTGCACCTATAAATCAATAATAAAACTATGAGAATTTCTTAACTCTCATGAATGGAAAACGGATTGGCAATTTGCGTAGCCATGAAAAATCGCTTTCTACAACCCATCTTTCAAGGTATATGAACGGAGTATCTATAACACCAGAGAACCATTTGGTCATTACTTGACCGTAAATCATAAGAAATATTACATCTAGTGGCACAACACCATAAAATGCGAGAGTTACAAAGATGAATGAATCCAATGCAAGCATTGGAACATCACTAAATACGCTTCTAATCCATAGATGTTTTTGACCAGTAATTTCTCTTATTTTCGCAAAAACAATAGCATCAAGATTTTCAACAATTAAAAATGATGTCCAAGATGCAATAGTTATTCTAATGCTTGAAAAGAATATAGTCTCCCAAAATTTTTGTCCAACTTCGGGACCACCAAGTTCTGTCATCCACATCTCAAAGGGAGTCATAATAACAGACATCCATAAGAAAAATGACATTAATACTTGTGTTACAAATGCTATGAAAATCATTCTGTGTGTTTCCATACGACCAAAGTATTCATTAACCATGTCTGTTAACTGAACTGTAAATGGAAAAATTAACACTGCTGCTGGGACGATAAAAGTATAATCTAGAATTGTCAACTTAACAATTTTTGCTGCTATAATTTGAGAAAGTGCTAGATATATTACATACATCGCGAGTATTGCATCAGATCTTTTTGCAACTCTTACATAATAACTTGAGAGAAGTGTTGCTATGAAAATTGACCAAATCCACAAAGCGAAAATCCAACCACCGAGAATGCTTAAGATTATCGATACCGCAATGCAGATTAATAATTCCATCATGTTTCTCTACCTACGTATAAATATGTAAATTTACGTAATATATGAAATATAATTTATAGGAGTGAAAAATGACACGCAGAAAGAAGCTCACGCTTTTCATAGACGAAGACATAATCATTAAATCAAAAGAAAAAGCGCATATTTTTGGTATTTCTTTATCGCGTTTAGTTGAAAATGCGCTCAAATTTTTTATAAAACCGGTGGTGTACTGTTTCTGTTGTGGAACCAAATTTGAAGTGAGAAAAGCAAATATATGTCCAAAGTGTGGATGGTTTATTTGTCCCGAGTGTGGTGGATGTGGATGCAAATTAGGTGACGAAGGACGAAGAGTTGCGTTTTATTTTCGCGAAACGCTCAGAGAAATCTTTGGGATGCTAGAGTTTCTTGAGTAAAGCCGAAGTACTATTATTAAGTTGAATAAAGGTTTCTTCAAGTGGCATTCCAATCGACAAACCAACGAGTTGAAGTATATGAACCACTGGAAGTTCTGCACCTTTCACATGCGTACGTATTTCATCTTGATGATAATCAAGCATTTCAAAGCAAAGAGGACAAGCAACCACTAGAATTTCAGCACCGGCATCTTTTGCTGAAGATAATATTAATCCGCCGAGGGCTAATGCTGTATCTTTCTTATATTCCAATAATGAAAATCCACAGCAACTTTCTTTCTCTGGATAATCAACAATATCGAATCCGAGTTCCTGAATTAAATGTTCAAATTTTGTAATTAACTCCTTAGCATTAATTCCTATCTGTCTTGGCCTAATTGCACGGCATCCAGGGAATATGCCAACCTTAAAACTGTATTTTGAAGATGGTTTAATTTTTCCTTCTTCCAAAAGATTATGTAGGAAATCAACAATGTGAAGCACCTGAATTCTATCTAAATCAGGAAAACCGAGATTTTCTCGCGCAAGTAGTTTTGAAATTCTTTCAATGCTTTCTGTATCTTTTTCAAGATCATACTTTAGTTGTTTAAGCGATGAAAATCCCCAATTGCAGAAAACCAATAATTTTTCAATATTATTTTTTTGAGCTATTGATAAGACTCTCGCAGATAGGTAATTATTTAACAGAATACTTGCGCTTCTTAATCTTCCTCCACAACAAAAAGCATCTTTTAACTCAAGAAAATTTACTTTTAGTTTTGCTAAAATTTTCTTAGTAAGGGCTTCTATTATGTAGCTCTTGGTTAAAACGTGACATCCGTAGTAAACTCCGAGCATGTCTAATCACTCAATCATAAAAATAAAAAGAACATTAGGCATGTTTATACTAATTGCAGTTTGTATTCCGTAACAAAAAATCAACAAAAAATCTTAAAAATATCTAAAAAGGCCGTTCTGGAAATATTGCATATGCAAATAAAATAACTAACACTATTGTTACTATGATACTCCAAAATAAATCAAGAATACCCGAGACAACTCCAGGAATGCCATAGAAGAAAATGAACATGCATGCTCCGAAAATAATGCTTAGAATCACATCTGCTATAATCACCTTGCTTGAACGATAATGCTTCAATTCCGATACAATGTGATGTAATAATTCAATTCCTATGACTTCAACAACAGCTATAAACAGGACGAACTCTCTTATTCTTTCGATGCTTACTGATAAGTACTTGTAACCCAAGTATACTCCGCCAAAGAGAGTAATTCCATAAAGAACCCATCCCAAAATCATAGCTGAACGTCGACGTATTTTAATGAAGAATGGATAAAAGAACGAAGCAGCACCAAACCAAAATGTTATAATAATCTCAAGAGGAATCACGATTGTCTGTGTAATATAATAGAGGAAAATGGAGATAAACAACATTACCATTGTGAAAAAGAAGATTTGAAGTGCGGGATATGGACGATACCAGCGTTCAATATCTGCTTGCATTTTTAATTTTTGCTCTTCCATTTTATCACACTCTTTTCATTTTTTAATTTAAAATATTTTTATCTTTTCCTTCGTCGAGCAGGAGCGGCTTCAGTAGGGAATACTGGTCTGGTTCCCGCTTTCCACATTGCTAAAATTGGGGCATTTTGTTTTCTCCATTGGAGATTACCTAGTTTTATGCTTTGAATAATGAAGAAAAATTCTCTTGGGTATGGAATTGACTTAAATACATGCTGTTTATCTTGTATAATTTGCCCACTTTTATTTTTCTTGACAACGCGCCCTTTAACAATGACATCTCCGACTGGAGTGTCTCCAAACCAATTATTAAGGTACTGTATGCGGGATATTTTTATTTCTACGTCTCTGATTCTTCCTCTTCGTATGTATCCCGATAATTCATCTAAGAAATAGCAATCGAATAGAATTCCAGCATGCTCAGCAACTACCACCATATATCTTTCACGTGTGATGTATTTGAGAATATTATCAAAAGCATCGGCAATTAGAATAAGCAATGCTGCCAAGAATAATGATGCAAGGAATGGGTTAACCCCGAATATGCTTGTTAGGAAATTTCCCACTGGTGGATATATTAACACTAATATTGGAACAATTGCACTGAATATGAGAATTAGAATAAAAAGCAAGAATCCTCCAAGCATTGTTAACTTATATAATTGATATGCTCCATACAATATGTTATCTCCTCTAGTTAGTCTTAAAGCTCTTTCGTAATCTCTCTTTGTAAGAAAGACTAGTGGATCTACTAATTGCCATCCTTTTCTAGTTTTCATTACTACTCCAGCCTGCTCAAGTTCGCGTAATTTATCTTCCACAATTGTTCTGTCCAATTGAAGTGCTTCTGATATCTTCTTAACACTAAAGTATCGTTCATCCAAAAATTTTCCAACAATATACCCTAGGATTTCTTCCTTTATTGGATCTGGTCGTGTAGTTAAGTATCCAATAATGCCAAATATTATACCTCCAACCGCCATGATAGCGATGAAAATCAAAAAATCAATCAAAATCTCCACCCAAAATGAAAATATTAAAAATTATATTTTTAACTACGAAGTTACAAAAAATAATAAAAATCAAGAGGTTTAAGCATATTTTTACTATCCTTTGGAGATCTCCTCTGTAATTAATTTTCTGAGCTCTACATCACTTCTCAAAGTAAAACCACTATAGATAGTCATTAAGAACCAAAAAAGCGCAACTAAACCAACACCAGCAGGTCCAGCCCATATTCCAATAATGCTTGATAATAACCTTTTAGCAAGAGTATATCCCACGAAGCCTGTTATTATTCCTAAAATTTCACCCATGCTAGTTACAAATTGGAAACCGCTCATTATGACTCCAGACTCACTATAGATTGCTGTATCTGCTAATCTAGCAAGTAGTGAGGGGGTAATGGCTGAAATCATAAAAATACCCGGCATGATTATAAGCCAAAAATAAATACTTGATGTTGATATTCCAATGCTTAATGCGAATGCGCCAAGGAATATTGTGGCAATTAATCCTAGAATACCAACAACCGCTGTTGGTTTTCTGCCTATTCTATCAGCAACAAATCCCCAAACTGGACCGGCACCGCCGAGGACGAAGAGAAGTATTGCTTCAACATATGATGTCTCTGCTTCAGTTAATCCAATTTCACTTGAGAAGATAAGGGCGCCAAATACTGCCGCTAATCCCCAGAGCGCAGAGAAAGAAACCCACAATTTAGCGAGATCGCGTCTTATTTTTGATTTAAACATGACGACTATTCCATATCCTATATGCGAAACAGCTTCATCCATAATCTGCTTTGTCTCTTTGACAGGAGGAATTCTTGGTAAAAAGTATAAGAAAATCGGTCCCGTTGAGAGCAATATAAGACCTAGTATGAATAAACCGAATAGTGCATTTTCTTCTCCAAATAGTGTGAAGAATACTCCTGATATTGCAAAGCCTATTACTCTTCCAAACAAAATTACAAAATCCCACAAACCCATTCTCATGCCTCTTTCTGAATATTTGGAGTATCTAGCAATAATGGCCGCAGTTGGAGTTACTTTTAACGATGATGCTATGCCCGCCAACGCATGACAAAAACAAAACCAGATGAAAGCGAGAAATCGGTTTATGTGCAGAAACAATACGCCAGGTATGAAGAATAATATTTTCGAGATTCCAGCTATAATTGATGCGGATACTAATACTGCCCGTGCATCGAAAGCATCTGTTAAATATCCTGCAACTCCGGCAAGAAGTCCTTCAACCAAAGAAAATGAAATACTGAATATTACTATTTCGATTAACTCAAATTCAAGGGCATGTAATATCAGAATGGTCATTAACATTGCGGCACCAGATGCAAGGCGGAAAAGGAATGTTCCCACGTACAATACGGCCATTATTGTTCTAATTGAATGTTTTGATGAAATCATGAAAATTCCCTTTTATGTTTATCATAATCAAAAATCCCAAAAAATGCTTTTTGAAATTCTAAATTCTTAATAATTATTTAGCTTTATCTTTCAATTTATTAATCAAACGACAGAAAGCGCAAATACTATCAGTAGTTGTAGTTGGATATCCACATATCTTACATTTTTTTAAGTTTATGTTTGATTTAACGATCTTTGAACGTAGAATATTAATACTTTTCACAAAATTGAGTTGTGAAACTGGGTTAATATTTACTAAGAAGTTCCAAGCTTTTACGTACTTATGAAGTTTTGCCTTTTTTCCAAGGGGGCAGGCAATTTCTACTATAGGTGCTTTCTTTAAAGCTACGTATGCTCTATTTTCCATCTTGGTTATATAAAGTTGCGGTCTTATGCGGCCAACTAATTTAAATTCATGATAAGGTGGAGTCAAGACGTCGAGGCCTCTTATTATAGATTCAATATCTTGACTTGCTAATGCTTTTAGATAGAAAGCTGCAACATCATCTAGATTATGCCCTGTAGCAAGCCAATCAAATCCTTTTTCAAATGCAAATTTATTCAATAAGTATCTTCTAATAAGTCCACAGATGGAACAAGCATTTCTGCCATTTTTTGATATGATTTCTGGAATATAATAACCAATTTCTTGCTTTAGATCAATTATATGTAGTTTGACGTTTAGCATCTTGGCTACTTCATTGCTGGTTCTCATACTTTCAGACGAGAAGTTGTTTTGATAAATTCCCAAATTCATATGAACTGCTTCTACCTCAGACTTTAATTCATCACATATCTCTGTTAGTGCTGTTAATAGGGCAACGCTATCTACTCCACCGGATAATGCCACGAGGATTTTTCCACCGGGAAATTTTGTATCTTTTAAGGTTCTGAGTATACGTCTTTCATAGTATTTTTTAAAATGTTCGGAGCAAAAGGCCGCGTGTGCATATTTAATGTTAATTATGGCGGGTTTACCACAAACAATACATCTTCTAGTCAAAAAAATCACGACTTCTTCTTCTCAATTTCAACTAGTTCCTTTAGTAATTCAACTTGTTTCTTTAAGAATGGAACTAATTCCCTTTGCTTTATTTGTTCAAGAATGACTTTTCTAACCTCTTGGGGATTAGGTATTCCATATAAGACAAATGATGAACGTCCTCGAGGAACTTTTACAGATTTCTCTCCTTCCACAGCAACTCCAACCCCAATCGGACCAATTGGTATCCTCTTAACACCGCCCATTCCTACGGCGACTTTAGCAGCATCTTCTCCTGTTCCAATACCACTTGCAGTTATTGGAATTATTGTTCCGTAATTGAATATTTTTCCCAAGAATCCTTGATCTACAAATACATCTTGTATTCTTGTGTAAAGTACATCCCTTGTTTTTAATCCAAAGAATCCAAGTTTCGTTATTATTCTAAAGTTAGTTATAATGTATTTGTGGGATCGTCTGTAGATGTCCGATAAGATCATGCCAATAATTCCCAAACCGATTGTTCCTGCGTATAAGTATTCAATGGGTACATGATAATGCATAGCTAGGAATAATCCAAGGACTGCTAAAATAGTCAGGGAGATTACCCAACGCCAAGAAATTCTTAGGATTGAAAAGATAAGAGCCGGAATAATTAATATTCCGAGCCAAATTATGGCTAGTATTACTGATGCTATGAATTCATTGACAATAATGTATTGAGCAAGTGCGGCAATTATGTTTTCTTTCTTAAATATAACAATTGCACACGTGACAATAAAGTACAAGAAAAATAAATAATATGGCCAAAAAGATAGTGGATGCGGTTCAAGTTCCTTTATTATTTTCTCGCCTACAAGTAATTCTTCTTTCATTATTGACACTTCAAAAATAAATACTCTTAACTGGCTAAAAATATCTTTATGAAAACAACAATGAAAATAGGAGATTCAATGGCGTTTTTCAATTCTTATTTTGCTATATTGTCCTTCTTTCTCCACAATTACGTATGAATCGAAGGCTTCATACTCCTTGACATCAGGAACATGTGATATTACAAAAACTTGGCCAATTTCTTTAGAAAACAATCTAAGAGTATCTAGAAGAATTCTTCGTAAATCTTCAGAAATTGATCCAAAGCCTTCATCGATAATCAAAAATCCTATTTTCCTTCCGAATCTCATTTGTGAGAGAACATTAGCTAAGGCAATCCTCAGAGCAAATCCGATGATTGCTTGTTCTCCGCCACTAAAAGTGAAGAATGGTCTCTTATGTGGTCCATCATAAATTTCTATATCTACATCTTCTCCCTCCTTGCTAAGAACCTTTACTATCTTAATTTTAATTCGTGGAAGAATCCTGGATAAGAACCTGTTAGCGATAGTTTCTATGGCTTCCAAATAGTAACCTAACAAATATGATGGCAAACCTTTTTCATCAAAAATTTTATTGACTAGAACATCATAAATTTCTTTTTCCTTTTCTAATTTAGACATTCTTTCCTCGATTTTTCTTAATTCTTCTTCAACTTTGATGGCATTCTCAAGCTCTTTCTGTAGGTTCCTGATTCTCTCTTCAAGCTTTCCTATTTCAGAGTTTATTGAGCCGAGCTCCGCTTGTAAAATATTGATTTTTTTTCTTATTTGCATTATTTGCTCATTCGTTTTCTTTAACTCATTTTCTAATGCTTTTGTCGCAGACTCAAAGCTAGATTTCTCTGAAAGGTGTTGGACTAAATTTTCTAGTTCTGTTGCATGCTGTATAATAAGCAGTGAAATTTTTCTTAGATCCTGAAGTGATGTATCTTCTTTTATTCCGATTGTTTTACGAATTTCCTCTATTTCCTTTAATATATCTCTGAATTTAATTAACTGTTCTCGTTTTTCTCTTTCTTCTTTTTTAAGAATTTCAAGTAATTTTTTTATCTCTGCTTCTCTTAATTCTAATTTTCTAATTTCCTCCCTTTCTATTCTTAATTCATTCAGATATTCTTGTAATGCTTTCTGTTGTTTTTCGAATTTGCTTAGCAATTCCTTAAGTTTAATTTCGCTTAATTCAGAACCACACAAAGGACACTTATTAATATTTCCCTTAGAGAGGAATTCATAGCTTGCTTGTACAAATTTGAACTTGGCATAAGTATCCATGTAACTCTTTTCTATTTTTTCCTTATTTTTGATTCTTTTAGCAATTTTCGAGAGTTCCATTTCTAATTTTTTAATTCTTTCTTGTATCTTAAGATAATCATCTCCTTGGATTTTCATTGTTTGAGCAATTGTTGTTAAATCAAATAGTCTCTTAATCATGTCTTTGAATGCATGCAATTTCTGAATATTGTCATGAGGAATATAATTCTTGATTTCATTTAAGACTCTCATAATTTTCTCTGTTTTCTCTTTACTGCGAGTAACTTCATTTATTTTTTGTTCAAGCTCAGCTTTTCTCTTAAGTAAATCTTCTAACTTGTTGGTGTACTTGTCTATCTCTTTTTTAATTTCATTTTTCCTTAAAAGTAGTGTTTCTTTTTTCTTTAAACAATCATCAATCTTAGCTTTAATTTTGTTTGGATTCACTCGTCGCCAAATTAATCCAAGTCTTTTTCCACTTAGCATATTGTATTCTTTCTTTATTTTATCTAATTCCTTCTTTAATTTGTTCTGAATTTTGCTAAAGTCTAGGTTAAAAATACGCAATAAGGCTTTCAGTTTTTGTGATCTTCTTGGAGATAAAACCAAAGAAGCTACGTCTCCTTGTCTAACTGCTATTGTCTGTAGAAACGCATCATACTCTAATCCAATGAGCTTTCGTATTTCTTCGTTTACTTTTCTCACTCCTTGTGCATATTCTCTATTCAAATCATCTGGTCCAAAAAGAAATGCCTTTGTTTCAGCGCGATTACCTACTCTACTCGCTTTTCTAACAATGCGATACTTTTTTCCATCAATTTCGAAGATTAATTCTACTCTACAACTAGTAGCATTCGGTGCAATTACGTGTCTTGCAACGTTTTTTTCTCCGTATGCAACACCGAATAGTGCAAATGTAATTGCATCAACGAGTAATGTTGTTTTTCCAGCACCAGTAATTCCATGACATGCAATGAAATGTCCAAGTTGTTCGAAGTCTATTTCTTCTTTCTTGTAACTTGCAAAGTTTTCAATTTTAAGTTTTATTAATCGCATATTTTAATCACCATTGGACTTCTTTTAAGTATTCCAAGGTTCTACGCAATATTTCTTCTCGTAAATCTGGTTTCAAGTTGAGTGTGTCTATGTATTCTTTAACAGCTCTTTCAATGGAAATTAAAGCCTCGGGGCTTGGCCTCTTTAATCGTTTTCCTGATACGATTTCTGGTACGAATAGAGTATGCAAAGCTTTCTTGGCTTTAAGCAATCTATAAATCGCATCTTGGTCAAGTCTTTGGCCAGAGCGTATTTTATATTTGATTCTAACAATTGCACCATTTGGAATATTGATATTTTTCAATCTATTCAAAAAAACTTCAGTAATATCTAATTGAGGATACATTGAGAAATCTAAAGAGTCAATATTCAAGCTCTTTTTAGGCAAAGTAATCAATGGTCGAGTATTTAATTCAATTGGTGTAAATTCAAGATCTCCTCCATGCTCTTTGATCAAAATGAAATACTTTTGATCGTTTTCCTCAGCAAAAGTTATTTTTTCTATAGATCCAGAGTAAACGATATTTCGAGAGACATGTTGAAATTCGTGTACATGACCTAGTGCAACGTAGCTTACATCACTAGACCAAACGCAATTAATTTGAATTGGTATGTCCGTCTCATATATTTTTTCTCTAACTTTTGCCTTTTCGACCAGAAAATGACCGACAGTCACAATGTAGTCACATTCTTTTTCCTTTAAGTCATTTAAAATTTTCCTAAAACTGCCACAAATTTTCCTAATGTATTCACTTTTATCCTCTTTGGGTGGAAGATAAGGCAATAATATGAATCCGACTTTCTTTCCATCCCGAGAGGTTAGAATTATTCCCTTAGGTTCATAAGCGAATATGAAATCTCTTGAATATGCTGATGCAATTTTCTCAAGGGCACCAATATATGGCTCACGATTCTTTGCTCTTAGAATGTCATGATTCCCAGCAACTACTATAACCTTTATCTTTTCCCGTAGCAAAACGGAGACATACTGGGCAAACTTATTGTAGATGTAGCTCGAGGGTCGGGTTGATTGAAAAACATCACCAGCAATTATGAAGAAATCCGCTTTATTTTTCACAGCAAAGGTGATGATTTCTCGTAAATTGTTGAAGAAATCTTCAATTCTCTTTAGTCTTATTTCTTCAGGTAGTGATGCTAATGCAGCACCTAAATGAAAATCTGCCGTGTGAATTATAATCATTTAACTCCCTATTTCACCAAAAGAAAGATATGCTTCACATTTTCAAAGATTTTCAGTATCCATGTAATCTAAAAAAATTTCGTATCTTTATTTTGATTGGGAATTAAAAATGGCTTTACCGAGAATACTTATCGCGGGATTAGGAAGTATTGGATCCTTAGTTGCAGCATATATACATAGACATTGTGAACTATATGCGATTGGTCGCAAATGGCACGTAGATGCAATAAAGCAAAGGGGATTCTTAATATTAAGAAAAAACGGAGAAGAGAGGAAAATAATTTTGAAAAATGTAACGACAACAATGTCTAACCTACCAAAAGAGTTTGATTTCATAATAGTAACGACGAAAGCACATGACACTGAGCGAATACTGAAAGAATTAAAAGAAGCGGGAATTTCTGCTAAATGTTATGTGTTGTTGCAGAATGGTATAGGAAACGAAGAGGTTGTATACAAGGTTTTAGGCCAAGTGAATTTAATTCGAGGCATTACTAATAATGGTGCAAATATTCCAGAACCAGGAGTTGTAATACATGCTGGAATAGGAGAAACGTTTTTTGCACCTGTTTCAGGATCAAATTCTGAAAGGTTTGCGAGAAAACTCGTTGAATTATTTAATGAATCAGGATTACCAGCTAAACTCGAGCCAAATCTTGTTTTACTTATTTGGAAAAAAGTGATAATAAATGCAGTCATAAACTCGTTAACGGCAGTTCTAAGAATGAAGAATAGGGGAGTTTATCTTTCTAATTCTGCTAGAAAACTTGCTGAAATGATTATAGAAGAAATATGTAAGATTGCTGCAAGGAAGGGAATACAAATAGATCCAAAAGAGATGATTAATATAGTCATGAAAGTTGCTAAGAACACGGGTGAAAATATTTCTTCAACATTGCAAGATGTATTACGTGGAAAGAAAACAGAAATGGATTTCATATGTGGTGCAATAGTAAGAGAAGCAAAGAAAATGAAAATAAATGTGCCTATATGTGAGACGCTTTATTATTTAATCAAGATTATCGAAGAATTGCATGACAAGGGAGTGTTTGTTAAAGCAAGTTCGTATAGTTGATGAATTCAAAACTGAAAATTTAAAAGTAAGTATTAATATAATATTCTCTCATCTCTTATCTCTTTTTAGAATATAGGCGTGATTCATGAAATATGTTATTCCAAAGAAAAAACATATAGAAAAATTCATTAGGAGAGGATATCTCCTAATTTGGGAGCCAATTTTGATTTTAGAATATATTTGCGAAAATAACAAAAATTTAGTTGCATTCGATGTCTTTTTCTCAGATGTTTTAAGGAGACCCAAAGTACGACTAATGCTTTGCAGAAGTGCTAAAAAATGGAAATTTTCTGATAATGAACCATATAAGGGAATAAAACTTCAGCATATAGGCACTAAGGAAACGATTCTTTCTGATCTAAAAAAGATAGAGGAATATGTAGAATCACATTTTGAATCAAGTATTACGAAGTTCCGTGAAAAATTATATCGTGACCTTGGCAAGTATAGAAGAAGAGAAGCTTGGCAGTTTGGTATTCCTGCTTTTACTGAAGAAGTTCAAGAACGTTCAATGCGTAGTGCATTTGCTGAGTTTATTTCAGCATTTAGAGAAATCAGAATTCCAGATGTTGTTTTCATGCGAGAAGTATTAAGAGAAGGACTCAAGATAAAAAGTGTTGAAAAAATTGTAGTATTAAGCGAGGTCAAAGCATATTATCCAATAATGATTGATTTAATGAAGTTTGAAGTATATGAACCAATGTTGAATGGAAAGAAGAGTATATCTTATTCTACATTATTTAAAAACGAGGAAGTTAGAAAAATCATTACTAATGTTATTTCTTCACAACGCTCTTGACGAAATCTTCTAAAGCTTGTTCAACAGTGTCCTTATCAGTAATTATGAGTTTCATAAGCCAACCACGTGCTGCATTAGCGGCGATTTCCTCAGCATTTTTTGCGATTATTCCAATAACCTTCTTTGTAAGCATTGCAGCAATGGGTCTAACGGGATTTATTGTGTATTTTTCAAATCCTTTTATATCAATAACTTCTTTCTTCTTAACTTCACCAGATGGATAGTTTATTTCAGTAATGAGAATCTTTTTGGTTCCATCAAGTGTCCCAACCTTATTTTCATTTGCTAAGGGAATTCCGACAGGAATTACATCCTTTTCAAGTTTCTCAATAGCAATTCGTACAGTTAACAGACCAGGGATCTCATACAGACTTTTCCTTAAAATTATATATCTTAGATTCTCAAAATCTTTTTCTTCAACTAATGGAGAAACACATAGCTTAATATCACCTACAATAAAACGAACAAATTGATATAATGATATCTCACTCACTTTGCGAACAATAGGAAACATTTCGCATATTTCTCGTAATCTTTTCTCAATAGGTTCTTTTTTCCATTTACCGAACTTAACCCTATAAGCACGTATTGTATCACCGATGGTTTCTCTCAGAAGAATAAGGAGAATAACTATAGCCATTGCAGGTTCCATCCAAAGTACTGCTAGAAGATTCAAGAGTGTTCCTGCAATTGGGAATAACGATGAAATCATTAGTAGATTTGAAAAATCGCCGAAGAAAATCGCTATCCATCTATTATGCTCCTTGAGTGCGTCTTCCAACTTCAAACCAACTATAGCAAAGAATAAGAATGAAACTAGAGCTGCAGCAATAGCAATGTGCGGATTTGGAAGAAATTCAGAATATGGAATGTTAAGAATAACTATGACCAACAGAATAATGGTCCAACATAGGAAGATTACAGACACCACAAATGATAACGTTATGAATTTCTTATATTCTGCCGAACCTTCTAATATCTTCTCCATCGCGTATGCAACGAGAAACGATATTGTAAAAGCATACGCCAAAAATAAGGCGTTCGCTAAGAGCGATATACTTCGACTAAGCATAACTGCTATAGAGTTAATGAGCGTTATTATAGTCAAGTATATTACATACCTAGTTGTATAGGACAACAAATAAACTTCAACTTGTTTTTTCTCCGTATATTCACTCATATTTATCAGCCATCTCAAGCAAATATCAATATTAAAACACAATAATGAATTCAGTTATATCAAGATACTATGATATGATGAAGTATAAACTGAAAAACTGTAAAGGATTGGTTTTAAAATAAAAAATAAAAAAGAAAAGTAAAACTTCTTTATTCTTCTTTCTTAATCACGAAGAGTAGCGTAGCGAAGATTAATGGAATACCAATAGACATTTCAACTGAAGCAGTTCCTGCAGTAACTTCTTCTTCATATTCTCCGGTTGTTGCATTGAACTTGTAGAGTTCATACCAGAGAGTGGTATTCCAGTAATATGGATTGTATTCAAAGACCATGTATTGGTCTTCTACATACTCCTTGAGGTAGTATGGTCCAGTGCTAACTGGGTGCGTATGGAGCTTCGCATGTGTCCAGTCGGTCTTCCAGTAATCACCAACATAATAGCTGTAGTTAGCGGGGTATCTTCCCTCATTTGTAGCTTCCATAGCAGCAGTGTAGTTATCACCAAGAACATATTGTGCTGGTAAGATCTTGAGGAATGCGTCGGCTAAGATTGATAGTATTGCTGGATATAGTGTGTACAACTTAAGAGCAACAACTCCCGCTGTTGGACCATCATAATCGAAGAACTTAAGCAAGTCTGAAAGACCAGTTGTTATTGTTGCTGATTTACCATGATAAGCTGTAGTTATGCCTTGAGTCTTGATGATGTTGTCAAATTCTTCTTCTGTGTACCACGTTGACGAGTTGACATCAATGAAGCAGTTAATCATCCATGAGACTGAGTGTCTTAATCTGGCTACTCTCCAGATCGTGAATAGGACATCCTTTGCAGTAATGTCATACGTTATGTCGTCCCACTGGTTATATGCTTTCATTCCACCGCGAATAACTAGATATAGCCATTGACCATCTGGTGAGAATGCCCAAGCAACAGCCCCATTCTTCTCAGGCTCAGTGCTGTCTTTCCAGTATGTTATTGGTGTTGTACCAGTTTCCCAGTAGATCCACCATCCAAATGATTCGTAGCTTGCTGCTGGATCAAATGATCTTGGCCAACCGATTGTAGCAAGGACTAGTGTTTCTGGATCATTGACATAATCCTTGATTCCAGTTTCAACCACAGGAGCATCAGAGTACTCATATTCTAAATCCCACCTTACTGGCATAATTGGGTGTGCATACGGAATTTCTAACCAAGTCCATCTTGTTCTATAAGGTACATACTGGCCAATCCAGATTAATGGAACTTCCTTGTTTGATATAATGTGAATTGCATTGTAAATAGCTTCTCTGATTTCTGGATCGGTGACTTGCTCTCTACCAACAATGATTAATGCATCAGCATATACATTCCTGTAGAATGCAGGATTAATATAAGCGAAGCCAAGACCTGCTTCCATTAGTTCCTCAATTGAGGGTGTTGCAGTCCAGTTGACAGTGTAATAGACAACAATGTACGGCTTTCCAGTCTCGGCAGGAGTGTATCCAGTTCCCTTCTCTCCAACAACAACGTAGTAATTAGGAGTATCAATAACCATACCCTTACCAGCTTCGATGTAGTTTGCAACCTCATCAGCAGTTTCCACTGTTGTCCATCCGAGCTCTGAGAATACCGTTGCGCCATAGAACATTGGACCGGCATAGTTGTCTGGATCGAGATAGTCAGGAGCCCATCCAATGAGCCATACATCATAATCTCCAGTCTCTCCCTTAGCCAGTACTGTAGGCCAGTTAAGTGCTTGTACTGAGATTATAAATAATGGATTTCCCCAAGCATTAACTAATCGTCCCCATGTGTTTTGAAGTAATGCAGCAGTTCTAGCTCTTGCTAAGTTTCCTAGGTTGTACATGATTGTGATGTTGAATGTAATGTTCTTGTAGTAGAATGGGCTCTTCTTTAGTACTTCCTGAGCCTTAGTTAAGTTGAATGTGTACTTATAAATACCATAATCTGTCCATCCAGGCATTCCATAAGGAATTACGCCCCAATATGGTCTCATGAAGCCACGATAAACTTCTTCATAAATTGCCTCGTATGGCGTAGCCCATGCTAATGCTTCTCTAACATAAGTATCATTAAATGGTGCACGATATGTATTTAATGAGGCAAAGTATATCGTATATTCTGGAACGTCTAGTCTCCTAATTTCAATAGTGTAATTTGTTCCAGAGTATTGTGTTCCATTAACTTCTGGGATGTTTTCTGCAGGTACATAGACCGAGTCTGCAGTACCTGTTCTTAGCAATTCTTTTCTCGTTGCCCACTCGTTTGCAATCATTATAATTACTCGCTTGTGGAACTTAATTGTTGGTTTTGCTGGAGGCGGTGCTGTTGGTGGAGGAGCAGGTGCTGGAGGTCTAGTTAAAAGCCAATAGGACACGCCGGCGGCAATGATTATAATCACAACAATGATGGCAATGATCACACTCTTTTTGACCATTTAAACACCTC
>Ga0190313_1000553_pt1 | contig 22056 bp, 24 predicted proteins | sample 4870071011_MG_FD_169989 | JGI IMG/M metagenome (GOLD analysis project Ga0190313, IMG submission 169989) | Hydrothermal vent sediment bacterial communities from Southern Trench, Guaymas Basin, Mexico - 4870-07-10-11_MG | ecosystem: Environmental > Aquatic > Marine > Hydrothermal vents > Sediment ...
GGATTAAATATCGGATATGTAGGAAGAGACAATCAAAAGTATACTCACATTTTTGAAAAGCTCCTCTGGGGAGATAGAAGAATACGCTCCTTCTGGAGCCCTGGAATCACTGTGGACATGTATCTGAGAGCTGTTCCAATTGATTATGAGAGGCTTAGGTATGAGGCACAAGTCTTAGCTGAAATTCTTGATAAAGGGAAAGAAGTGCATGTAGCAACTGAAAAAGGAACAAATTTATGGATAAATATAAATAAGAGAAAAGCGTTCAGAGACGATGGTGATTTTAGAAGACCTGGCAAAGGCGGCAACTTGCCCGCTGGAGAAGTATTCATTTCTCCTGCAGTTGGAAAAAGTGAGGGAGTGATAGTTTTTGACGGAACTCTGGGATTAAATGGAGAAAGCATCTTCCCTAAAAATCCCGTAAAAATATACGTTAAAGGAGGTTTTGTGCAGAAGATTGAAGGTCAAGAAGAAGCTAAAAAGCTTGAAGAGGCTATAAAGAGAGCAGAGGAAAGAGCGCTTAAAATGGGAAAAGAAGAGCTGGCTAAGAATGCATGGCATTTGGGAGAACTTGGCATAGGACTAAATCCGAGAGCAAAGATGAGTGGGAAGCTCCTTGAGGATGAGAAGCTCAGAAATACAGCCCATATAGCAATTGGGGCAAACTACGATAATGATGCTCCAGCTTTGAACCACTTTGACTGCCTCATTCTGAATCCAACGGTTGAAGTTGACGGGGAAAAGATAATGGAGAAAGGAAAATTCCTCATATTTTGAATTCTTAATTTTCCATTCTATGAACTCCCTACACATAAGTAGCAGAAATTTTGTAATAATTTCGGAAATTTTTAATATAAACAGAAAAATTTATAAACAAGAACGTTAATCTTCGAAAAAACTATAGAGATAAAGGTGATGTAAATGAGAGCTGAGATATGGAATGTTGGAAAAGGAATCAAAGTAGCCAACGTGGATTCAAAATCTCTGGAAAGGTTTCTCATGGAAGATGGTGTCTACAAAATCATTTATGAAGATGGAAGGGAGGAATGGAGAGTTGTCATTAAAGAGGGCAATGTTTATCTTTAACTCTACTTTTTAGTTTAAACTTCAGTTTGCTTAAATCAGGAACCCAAAACTTAAAATCAGAATTGGTTTTAGATTAATCAGGTGGTAAAATGGAAATCGGTGTTGTAGGAAAACCAAATGTTGGAAAATCAACCTTTTTCTCTGCAGCAACTTTAGTTGATGTTCAAATAGCCAATTACCCCTTCACTACTATTGAAGCAAATGTTGGAGTGAGTCATGTTATAGCAGAGCATCCATGCAAGGAGCTTGGCTGCCTTCCAAATCCACAGAACTATGAGTATAGAGATGGGCTATCCTTGATTCCAATAAAGATGATTGATGTAGCCGGACTTGTGCCCGGTGCACATGAGGGAAGGGGTCTCGGAAACAAATTTTTAGATGACCTAAGAATGGCCTCAGCATTGATTCATATCATTGATGCAAGCGGAAGGACCGATGCTGAAGGACAGCCCACAGATTACCATGATCCCGTTGAAGATATTGAATTTCTGGAGAAGGAGATAAACTACTGGATTTATGGAATTTTAAAGAAAAATTGGGATAAATTTGCTAAAAGGGTTAAACTTCAACATCTAAATCTCGCAAGAGCCATTGCAGAGCAACTAACCGGAATTGGAGTCAGTGAAGAAGACGTCCTTGAAGCTTTGCACAAAACAAACTTAAGCAACGATCCAACCAAATGGAGCGATGAAGATTTGTATAACTTTGTCAGCGAACTTAGGAGAATAAATAAGCCAATCATAATAGCGGCAAACAAAGCAGATATGGCAAGCGATGAGCAGATAAAGAGACTTATGGAAGAAGGGAATAAAAGAGGCTACATTGTCGTGCCAACTTCAGCTGTCGCTGAGTTAATGCTTAGAAAGGCAGCAAAAGCTGGCTACATAGATTATCTCCCAGGTCAGAGCGATTTCAAAATTTTAAAACCCCTCAGCTCAAAGCAGAAGAAGGCATTGGAGCTTATCAAAGAAAAAGTTCTCAAGAGATTTGGCTCAACGGGAGTTCAAGAGGTCATCAACAAAGCTGTTTTTGAATTACTGCAGTTGATTCCAGTTTATCCCGTTGAGGATGAGCACAAGATGACCGATAGCTTTGGAAACGTTTTGCCTCACGTGTTCTTAATGAAGAAAGGCTCAACTCCAAGAGATTTAGCGTTCAAAGTGCACACCGATTTGGGGAAGACATTTCTCTATGCAATAAATGCAAGAACGCACAGAAGAGTTGGAGAAGACTATGAGCTTCAATTCAACGACATTATAAAAATTGTAGCTACCGCAAGATAAGTTCTCTAAGTGAGCGCGGAAGAAGTATTAATAGCAAAATTACTCCCAATCCGCAGATATTTTTATTTTCTTCCCCAATTTTTGCCTCGTTTAAGACCGTTTGAGTTGAAATAGTGCTTTTCGTGTTTCCGCATGAGTTGAATCCAATTCTCTGAAGGGTTATATCGGCCATATAAACTTCAAAGCCATATTCATCTGCATATTTGCAGACGACTTTGGAAAATTCCTCTACCTGTTTCTCATTACCTAAATCTGCATAACTTAAAGCCAAAACTTTAACCTTCAGTTTCTTTAGCATTTCAGCTTGAGCAAGAACCCACTGCAAGTCAGTATCTTGATAAATTTTGTATTCTTTGTCATTGAAATCGTAATATGTTACAAAATCCTCAAAGAGAATGTAATCAACATGAGGAGCAATTTCTTTGGTTATTGAAAAGCCCCTGTTTGCTACAATAACTATGTCCGGATATTTTTCACGAATTGCTTTAATTAGTTTAACCATTGCTTCTCTCTTTTCGGGATATTTATCAACGTAGTCCAAATTGTCCAAAAAGACACCATCAAAACCTTTTGAGAGGATATACGGGATAGCTTTATTGAGAACTATGCCTCTCCACTGTGGAGAGGAAAAGTCAACTTCTTTCTCATTCCATGTTTCCCAGTGCCCTATTATTATACTATCAGGAACCTCCTCAGCCCAAGGCTCCCAGCCACCAATAGTTGCTAAGCTTAAATAGCCCACAACGGTTACGTTTTTGTCTTTCAGCTCTTTGATATAATTTTCCTCCACTAAAGGAGAGAGAATAAGGAGATTGAACTTTGAGAGTTCATTTACGTTGGAAGGAGATACATCACCATAATAAACTGCAAAACTTGCTAATGCAAATTTGGAGAAAAAAATAAGGAAAATTATAATTTTTATTGTCTTCATCTTTTACCCCTCAGGAATAACAACAAAAGAACTGAAATTACTATTGAGATACCGGGGATTGGGGCGGCTATGGTACCCCCAGTTGACTTAATTTCGATTTGATCTTCCGGGTCATGGATTGGATTACCAGAATTATCCACAAAATAGTTATCGGAGCCATCTTCAAAATCCTCTGTCATCCTAATACTGCATCCCTTCTCCTCAATGTTGTCTATATAAAGATCAAAAGAATTTGAACCCCCATATGCTCCTGCACTTACATATCCATCTACCTCTGTAACAGTGGTAGTATATTCATCCACTTTTTCTTCATCAATGTAAAATTCTATTTTGTTTTTATAGATTTTTATCATATATTTGTGCCATTTTGTGACATCTATATTGTGAGGGGATGAATAGCTATCAACCACTGAGTATACTTTTGTACCGTCCCATCCCTTACCATACTCAAATGCTACAGTTTTTCCATCAACAGATACATGCATTATGTATATCAACCCATCCCCGTTCCAGTTCTCAAGCTTTGCTTCCCATTCTATCTCAAATGGACAAGAAGAGGGGTCATATGGAAAGTCCTTTTGTCTTTCAACAACTGCTCTTCCGTTACCCTTGATATGAAGAACATTCCCATTAGCTGCCTGTATGAGGGGTATGCTCAAAATAAAAATCATGATCAGTAAAGGAAATTTTTTTCATCACTTTCACCAAATTAATTTTTGGATTTCAAACTATTTTAACCTTTCTATGCATATTTGGGCAATTCTTTAAGCATTTCTTGGTACAATCTCGGTTCTACGTCTTCTTCCCTTAGCCCCAGCATGTTTGCAACTTCCCAAATTCTCTTTTTTGCCTCTTGAACATTATCAGCTATAACCTCAATATCTAAGAAATCTCCCAATTTCTCAACCCGATTTAACTCAAATGTAACGTTTCCAAACTTGTACACATACCGATGCTTTTTAACCCAAACATCTTCCTTAAATCCCAAACGCCTTAAAATAATTCTCATCTTTTCAAAATCTTCAACTTTAACCTCAATTTCATCGAATTCTTCGTTCCTTTCATCTTTAATCTGCTTATATCCAAGGATTACTTCATTTAGGTTAACAATTTTTCTAATTCTCAAAAGCTGTTTTGATGGAAGAGCAAAATATAAATCCTCCTGAATTTCCTCTCTTACAAATTTAGCCCCAAGAGCTTCAATTTTCTTTCTAACCTCCTCCAAGTTAACTCTAAATTTTATCTCAACTTCCATTTAAATCCCCGCAAGAAATCCAATAATCTCTTCCCCCTTCTTGAATGTTCTAACTGGAAAAACCAATACATCCTTTAGAGTTGGTATGCTCCTTATGTTGTCTTCTATGAATTTATCCAGTTTTTCCTGAGTTTCTTCTCCAACTAATGCAATTATTTTGTCCTCTTCACTTTTAGCTACCATAAGAACATTGGGCAGCATTGAAAGGGTCTTTGTTATATATTCAAGATACCTCTCAAGAAAATCCTCAATAACAGGTTTTTCAACTCTGAGAACTAAAAAAGCTACGTATTTTGGCCTAAGTGATTCTCCAAGAATAATAGTGTACCTACCTATTATACCCCTCTCTTGGAGCTTTTTGATTCTGAAATGGACTGTTGATTCCGGTTTATTCAATTTCTCACTTATCTCTGAAATAGTCAGTCTGGCATCCTCTTTAAGGAGTTTCAATATCGCTCTATCAAGGTCATCCAGTTGTAACACTTTTATTCACCCCATCTCTTGTATAAGTCATGATTGATATTCAAAATATCTAAGATTTTACCAATTATAAAGTTTATCATATCGTCTAAATTCTTAGGATTATGGTAAAATCCTGGAGATGCTGGCATAACTATAGCTCCAGCTTGGGTAATTTTCAACATATTTTGGACGTGAATTAAGTTTAATGGAGTTTCCCTAATAAGTAAAATCAGCTTTCTTCTCTCTTTCAGTGCAACATCGGCAACTCTTGTTATCAAATTGTTAGCATACCCATTTGCCACGGCACTTAGGGTTTTCATTGAGCATGGGGCAATTACAACTGCATCAAATCTATATGACCCAGAAGCAATTGGTGCAAATAAGTCACTCTCCCTGTAATCTGGCTCAAAATTAATGCCAACTTCATGACGAATTACCGCCAATCCTGTTTCCGAGGCTATTGTGATAACCTCATGTCCTAACTTTTTCAGAGTTTCTATAAGTCGAATCCCATAAATTACACCGCTTGCTCCTGTTATCCCAACCACAATCCTCATACTCTCACCATTAAAGGTTCATTCTGGAATTTTTAACTATTAATACCCACACATTTTGTAAGTTATCCAAAGTATTAAACGTTTTCCATTGTCGGGATCAGGGTTTTAACAAACAACTTTATAAATATCAAATAGCAATACTATAAGATGGTGTAAAGATGAAGAAGACCGGATACACCAAAATTCTTCTCCATAAAGCCTTGGAGATAATCAAAGAAATTGACGCCAAAGCATTAGTCTTAATAACTCCCTCATTTGAGGGAGAGATACCGGATATTGATGTCCCCATAATACTTGTAGGGAAAAACTTTGATGTCTCTAATGAGCGTATTAAAAAAATACCCCTACCCCTTTCTCTGGGGATAAAAAACGTTGTAAACCTCGTTTCCGCTTTTCTTATTGAAAACAATATTATCTCCGATGGGGAAACATTTCTCTATATCACTCCAAATACTCTCGGGATAAGAACCGTAAAGAAGAGTATAGCAACTACAAAAGGCTTCTTTGAAGAAGCTCAAACCGTGCTCCAAAGGCTGCTTGAAATAGCCGTGGAATTAAGTTTAGAGGGAAAGGAAGGATATCCTATCGGAACAATATTCGTGGTTGGAGACACGAAAAACGTTCTGAAATACTCCCATCAAATAGTCCCAAATCCCTTTAGGGGACATAAGCTGAATGTGTTAGATAAGAATACAAAAGGTGTTATCAAAGAATTTGCAACCCTCGATGGAGCATTTATAATAAGCAACACTGGAAGAATTTTAGCAGCAGGTAGATATCTTGATGTTGATCCAAAAAAGCTTGATGTTCATTTACCTCCGGGTTTAGGAAGCAGGCACCTTGCTGCTGCAGCTATCTCAAAGAAAACGAAAGCAACAGCAATAACACTTTCAGAAAGCGGAGTGATTAGGGTATTTAAAAATGGCGAGATAATCCTTGAATACAATCCCAGAATGAGATATTAAAGATGAAGGAAAACAAAGAAGAGCTCAGAAGAGCCATTGGTTTTCAATACATTCATCACATGGAGGCTTTTCTCCAGCTATTGCTCTGAATTTCTTGTATATACACTCTGGCAGGCCGAGAGGACATCTATCTGGAGTGAGCTCTGGTCTTACCTTTGTTGGATCAAGCTTTATCCTGATATATGCTTCGTACTCTTCAACTTTCTTCCATGGGAGGATCTTTGCTCCGTAGATTACTAAATTGTCATAGATCTTTGCATAGTCACCAACAACTGCACCTTCTTTGAGGATAACGTTCTTTCCTATCACTACTCCCTCTCCAAGAATTGAGTCCTTGATTTCGCTCTTCTCTTTGATTATGTCGCTTCCAATAAGGATTGATCTCTTTAAGTAAGCTCTATCCTCAATTATCGTGTTTGGTCCAATGTAGGTGTAAGCTTTAATCTTTACTCCATGTCCAATTTTTGCTCCGCTGTCAATATAGACAGGTCCTTGGATTTCAACGTCCTCTGGAACTTCCGCGTCGTCTTTTATTGTGTAGTAACCATCTTCCCTTGCAATTTCATCAAGAGCTATCTGATGGGCATAGAATAAATCCTCTGGAGATCCAAGATCAACCCAGTAGTTTTCCTTTGGCATCTTGTATCCGTAAACCAGTCCTTGACTGACAAACTTTGGAAGTATTTCCCTCTCAAAATAAACTTCTTTTCTTCTCGGTATCTCCTTTAGAACTTCCCTATTGACTACATAGATTCCAGCATCAATCAAGTTTGTCTTTGGTCTCTTTGGCTTCTCTTCGAATTCTATAACTTTTCCTTCATCATCGGTTATTACAACACCGTATTTTTCTGGGTCATATACTTTTGTCAGAGCCACTGTTATCAGACCATCGTTCTTCTTATGAGCCTCAATGAGCTCTGCGAAGTTGAAGTTCGTGAACACATCTCCATAGATTACCAAGAACTCATCAGTGACATATTCTTCAACATTCTTTAATGCCCCTCCTGTTTCAAGAGGCATTGGATCGTTCACAAATCTTATATCCTTGGGGTAATCGCTCATTTTTTCCTCTATAAACTCCCTAATCTCCCCTCTCATATAGTGAACGGAGAGTATTATTTCATCAATCTCTTTAATCTTCTCTAAGCTTTCCAAGAGATACTGAAGATTGGGCTTTCCAAGAACAGGAACCATGGGTTTTGGTCTTGTTGATGAAATTGGCCTCAGCCTTGTTCCAAATCCTCCAGCAAGAATAACAGCCTTCATTAACACCACCGATAATAATTAAGACCTGGCGCTTATATATTTTGCTATATGTTGTTATGGTGTTTTTGAGGAATTATAAGGCTCTTTCAGATATCCGATATATCTGACCCTTAAAACGAACACATTTCCCAGAGCATACTTTCCTCATTGGACAGCTATTACAAAGTGAACTTCCAAACTCAACTTTCTCAATGTATCCTAAGCTCTCCAGTATCTTTACTATCCCATTAACCTCTCCAATACTTAAATCTAACATTTTGGCAATTTCTTTAGGATTTGTGTACCCCCTCTTTATAAGCTCAAGAACTTCTTCAATGTTTGGCACAATTTTCACCCCAAGATAAATAATCCCAAATGGTATGCAAGAATTCCCACAACAGTGGCTAAGAAGAGATTATAAATAGACGCTACTATTGCCCATTTTGTTCCTCCTTCAGCCCTTATTGCAGCGATTGTAGCTATACAGGGAAGATAAAGCGTTGTCACTAATGCCAAAACAAATGCCTGGAGGGGAGTCATTGCTTGTTTCATTAAAACTGCCAGTGCCTCTCCACTCTCTCCCACCCCATATATGACCCCATATGTAGCAATGACATTCTCCTTTGCAATTATGCCAAAAATTAAGCTCACAGCGGCTTTCCAATCAAGACCCATCAATTTAGCCAATGGTTCTAATGTCTTTCCAATCATTTCAACATAGCTTAAGCCAGTGCCAACAGGTTGTGGATAATTGCTTAGGTACCATATCGCAACTGCTCCAGCAAGAATCACAGTTCCAGCTTTCCTTAAAAATTCCTTACTTCTTTCCCATGAGTGAATCACTACACTTCCCCATGAAGGGATAAGATAGTCAGGAAGCTCAATTATAAATGGATTCTCCTCCCCTTTAATGACAAATTTACCAAGTATAAGGGCTGAAATCAATGCCAGTCCAAGGGAGATTGCATATATGCTGACAGCAACTAATGCATTATGATTTTCAAAGAAAACTCCAGTAAGGAATGTTATAACAACCATTCTTGCACTGCAAGGGACTAGAGGATTTACTAACATTGTTAAAATTCTGTCTCTCTCATCGTCCAAGGCCCGAGTTGCCATAATGGCTGGGACATTGCATCCAAATGCCAAAACCATCGGAATAAAGCTCTTCCCAGGCAGGCCAAATTTTCTCATAATCCTCTCCATAACAACAGCGGCTCTTGCCATGTATCCAGAGTCCTCAAGAATTGACATTGCAATAAACAGCAGAAAGACTAATGGGAAAAAGCTTAGAACTGCACCAACTCCTCCGATGATGCCATCAACTACTAATCCTCTGAGAGTTTCATTTGTTATATAACTTCCAATGATATCCCCCAAAGATGCAAAAAACGAATCTAAAGCCTCTTGTATAGGTGTTCCAACTGTAAAGACAAATTTAAAGAGGAAGTAAAAGATTATGAGAAGTGAAACCATTCCATAAACAGGATGTGTCAGAATTTTATCAAGCTGATCACTTAATGTCTCTTTTTGCTCGGCAAAGTGAGTAACAAACTTATGAATTAGGCTGTCGATGAATTCATATTTTTGATTGGCAATAATAATGTCAAGGGATCTTTTATAATGTTCTTCTAACTCCCCTATGTGTTGCAGAATCTCATCCATTTTTTCATGTCCCAAATATCTCAAAACCAGTTTTATAACCTCTTCATCTCTCGTCAAAAGCTTTATAGATAACCATCTTAAGTTATATTTCTCAGCTAAAGCTGTTTCTCTTAATATCTCGCTTATATGAGAGATTTCCCTTTCAATGATATCATCATAAACCGGTGTTACTGGATTCGTTGTAATTTTACCTTCTGCCATTTCTACTATGATTTTTTTGAGCTCTGCTATACCCCTTCCCTCTTTTGCATTTGTAGGAACAACTGGAACACCCAAAACTTTCCTCATTTTCTTAAAATTAAACTTTACCCCTTTTTTCTCAGCCAAATCAATCTTGTTAAGCGCAATTACAACATTTTTAACCCCCATTTCAAGAATTTCCATGGTTAAGAAGAGATTCCTCATTAAGCAGGAAGAATCAACAACGTCAACAATAACATCTGCATTTCCTTCAAGGATAAACTTTCTTGCAATCAGCTCATCTATAGAGTGAGCAGTTAATGAATAAGTTCCAGGCAGATCAACAACCAAGAACTCTTCATCTTTATATTTCATAATTCCCTCCTTTTTCTCTACAGTGACTCCAGGCCAGTTCCCAACATGTTGCCTAAGTCCCGTTAATGCGTTAAAAATCGTAGTTTTCCCAACGTTTGGATTACCAGCCAAGGCTACTACCTTCATTAAATTACCCTCCGAACAATGATTTTATCTGCTATCCCTCTACCAAGGGCTATCCTCGAAGTTCCCACAGCCACTATTATTGGCCCAGGCCTTAAAGATTTAATCACCCAAATCCTAACTCCCGGAGTTATCCCCATCCCCAGAAGTCTTTGCCTAGCTCCAACTCCACCCTGAATGTCTACCACAATACCACTTTCACCTTCTCTCATCTGGGTTAAACGCACATACATGAGCATCACCATTAGGACAGCCTAATTCTGTGGGACTAATAGAATAGGAAGCCTTAAAAAGTTTTGGTGAGCCTAACGAAAATATAAGGTTCGAAATCTGGAACAGAATAGATTGCTTTTCAATTCAATAAAGTTCGAATATTTTTAAGGTCAAAAACATGTTCTCGGATTTCTGGCAGGTATAATCTTTCTTCTCATGATTTCATGTCATGCAGTCAACGATTTTTAAGTTTGATTGCTCTTATCTCGTGGATACTCGAAATAATTAGAGCATACCACGGAGAATACTATAATCCAATTGCAGAGAACAAACTCAAAAAGATGAACACCTGGTATAAATTTTTAAATCCCTCCTTTTTATTTTTCACCATGCTTTCAAAAGTGATAAAAGAGATTGAACAGTTTGCAAAAAACACGGGACTTTACGAAAAGAAAATACTCCTCATGTTCTCTGGGGGAAAAGACAGCAGTTTAGCTTTATATATTATGAAAAAAGCTGATTTAGATGTTTCTGCCCTGACCTTCTTCCATAAGTGGAGCTGGAGAGAGCCCATGCTGTGGGCAATGGACTTCACTAAAAAGCTTGAAGTTGAACATTATCTCATAGACATAACAGAAGGTCTCCTCAGGAATTCAATTGGAAAGAAAGGCCCAATATGCATTCACTGCAAAAAAGTTATGCTAAGAAACGCCTACTGGTTCGCAAAAATTAACGACTTTGATATTTTGGCCAAGGGAGATAACGCAAATGACAAAATAATCGGAGCTCTGCTCGATCAGTGGAAAGGAGATATAAGGCTGAGTGAAATTCCGAGAATTGGAATTCCGATATTCAGACCTCTGATAAAGTACACTGCAGAAGAAGTTGAAAAACTTGCAGAGGAGGCTCGAATAAAACCTTACAGAATGTATGAATATGGAAGAAGGAGGCAATGGAGAGAGGGCTGCCCCCTGCAGTATATTGACAAATTTGAAATTATTAAGCGAGAGTACCTCGATTTGGCTTATGAAGTGAACTACGAAATAAGTAAGCTTGCGAGAAGATACAAGGTTAGGATGAGCGTGAGAGTGCCGAGTTTAGAGTTAATGTGTTATGGATGTAACGAGAAAATTCTAAAAGAAGCTGAAGAAATCATTAGGAGGTTTAGAAATGCTACCTCTTGGAAAAATCAGGAGTGAAATTTTAAATGAAATTATCTTGCATAACCTTGACATTGAAGATTCAAAAGTTGTTATCGGCCCGAGAGAGGGCTTTGATGCCGCAGTTCTTGAATATGACAATGAAAACTACCTCGTCATAGCAACTGATCCAGTTTTAGGTGTTCCAAAGGAGCATTTTGGGTTTTTCACATATCATTTTGCAGCGAGTGATGTTGCAGTTTTTGGCGCTGAGCCGAGATGGCTGGTTGTTGACTTATTGCTACCTCTTGGTTCCACTAAAGAAGAGCTCGCTCAAATAATGGAGGAACTCAATGAAGAGTGCAAAAAATACGGAACAGCTGTAATCGGGGGGCATACGGGAGTTTACACCACGATTAAAGAAACAACTGCCACTACAACGGCACTTGGACTTGTGAAGAAAGAAGAGCTGAGATTACCATTAGCAAAACCTGGAGATGATATAATAATAACGAAGGGCGTTGGGATAGAGTTTGCCGTTGGAGCGGCTTACTTTAAAAAAGAGAAGATTAAGGAGGTTTTAACTCCCAGTGAAATAGCCAAGCTTAGAGAGATGTACAAGCTTGAAACTGTCGTCCCTGATGCCCTGGCTGTGAGAAAGCTCGTGAGAGGGATGCATGATGCAACCGAAGGAGGTTTAACAGCTCTCCATGAGATAGCCGACAATTCAGATGTCGGCTTTAGAGTCTATTACGATAGAGTTTACATTCCACCTTTCGTCAAAAAAGTCCTTGAAGCTTTTGATGTGAATCCTTTAACTGTCTCGTCAACCGGAACGCTGATAATAATTTCTCCTGAGGAGAACTCCTCAATGATAATCAAGGAGCTATCTAACAATGGAATTAAAGCTTTCATCATTGGCAAATTTACAGAGGAAAAAGACAGGGTTTTAGTGAAAAACGGCGAAGAGGAGGAGTTTCCAAGATTTGAAAGCGATGCTTATGCCGAGATTTACTAATCACCTCCGTTGCGGGCTGGAAGCCTCGCCGTTTATGGCTGGGAGGAAAGCCCACCGTAAAGTTCTTAAAGTTTGTGTTATAGTTCTTATTGATGATTCCCGGCGGTATATCCGTCGGGAGGAGGGCTCTCTGACCGAGCCGTATGCGGTCTACCGCAACCGAAGTTCCCATGTTGGGAATCCCCGTCCTTCAGGACGGGGAGGAGGTCAGTTAACCTTATACCTCAGCAGTGCAACGATTCCTCCCAAAGCTTTCAGCTTTTCACCGCCCTCATGCTCTGAGCTGACAATCACTACCTCCCCCCTCATCTGTCTGACGAACTCCATAAGTTGCTCAATCTTTTCTCTCATCTCTCCCTTCAAAAGCTCATCCAAAACGAGTAGAGTCTCAATTGCTCCATAATTCGCTGCTTCTTCAACCTCTTTTATACCATAAACCACCAATCCATTCTTTGCAATCTCCTCTATGACCTTCTCCACGAGCTGAATTTCCTTTGCGACTCTGTTTTCATGGTAAACTTTGTCAACGGTTCCTCTCCTAATGACCTCATAAATCCCTGTCCTTCCTGTAACACTCGTGTCCTCAATTACAACACGCTTTGCTAACTCCGGATAATTCTCCTGAAGGAACTTGTAAAAGTTCTCTTTCACAAAGCCGGGACCAGCAACAATAGCTTTATTCACCTTTTCTCTCTCCATAATTTCAACCATTGTCTTTGCTAAATCGTGGAAGAACTTCATTTCCTCAGCTTCTCTATTTGTGCTGTATCTCTTTCCCCCAAGGTTATGTCTTATGTTGGCAATTACATCAACACCGTATTCCCTCATGAGAGCAATATCGGCCTCACCCTCGTCCACAACAACAATCATAATTCTCGCTCTCTGAGAAGCTTCAACAGCCTGCTTTAACCTTTCCAAGTGGTGAGCCTTCCATTTAGGCTTTTGAATAGTGATAACGCTGTTCTCTTCAACAGCAATCGTGTGGTACTTGCCAATGGGAACTTCCTCTCTTGAGGCATAAACTATTGGACCAGTAACCCTCAATGCATTTGCAAACTTGTGGAAGTTGATTTTTTCAGCTTTAATACCTAAAAATACTGGAATAGCCTGGACTTTCTCTGGTCTAAGGGAGTCACTTCTCTGACTCTGCTTTCTGAGTGTCTTTGCATAAACCACATCCCCCTCCTCAATGATGTGATAGAGATGCCAAAGGTCATCGAGAGTTTCAGCTTTAACTTTAATCTTGCCCTCCTTGGGATTCTGGTCAAGTATTTTCATTCTCTCACCTCCCCTATGTTCTTGGGGAGAAAGGTTTTAAACATCTCGATAGTGCATGCACATGGTTAAAATGTTAAACTCCAGTGTACGAGCCGGTTTTTAGTTGTGGGCATGTTGATGACTCATTAACTCACTACCTCCTCTCTCGTTTTATTAGCAGTGGAATTAACACCAACTCAATGAGCAACGCGGGTCCACAGATTTCTTTCCCTTCGCGCTGATTAGTTGTGCTTGTCTCCTTGTATCTCATGTCCATGCCGCAGTCAACAAACGTTTTGTGCTCGGCTTTGCAATTGCCCTCACAGGTTACGTCCAGGAATAATGGACATTCACGAGGAAACAGTCATCACAGTGAAACTCCATCCTAAGTCTATTCTCCGTGATCCTTCCCGTCATTTGATCGTAGTGCTTTGGAAGTGTTGAGCCCAAGAATTTGTGTGAAGTTAAGTTCTTGATGGTCTCGTTCACCGGGCTCCAGTTAATGTCACTGATCGAGAAGGGTGTTAGGTTTTTTGCTGGAACGAATTCTCTTCTGGTCTTGTTTCCAGTTATCATGATCTTGAGGTCATGAGTTCCGTTGTAAGGTTTAATGATGGTTAAATTATCAACCATAAACCACTCTTCCGGTGTGCAGTTTGAGTGGCACTCGAAGGTTACCAGCTTTACTGTTTCGTTAGCCGGTAAGTGGTTGAAGAGATTAATCTTTCCCGCTGAGGCAAGGGGAAGGAAAAGAAAAAAGAGCAAAGCCAAAGCGTAGTGCCTTCCCACCTTAACTCACCTCCACCCTAAGGTAATATCCAACACCAGTGTACGGGCCGGTTTTTGGTATGTAGTTCTAGGGGAAATTGCTGTCTTCTTTGTTCTGACCTCCTCCCTGCCTTGAAGGGCGAGCGGATTAACCCCTCGCCATGGGTGGGGAGGTTTGAGGGGCTTCATTAAAGTCCATCAAGATTTTCAGCCCCTCGGGGAGGGTCTTCCCCCCGTTACCCCTCCCCTGAGCGAGCAGACTGCCCAGGTTCGGGGTTATCGTTCTCACAACTTCTTCAAAATGTTGAAAGCTCCAACTAAATCAGCGTTCATTACAACGCCCTCTCTGCGGCACTTAAACAAACCTCTAAAGATTCTACCATTCGAATGGCGTTGGCCGCAGAGAGGGCAGGTCTGAGAAGTGAAAGCCTCATCAACAAGCAGGACTCGAATACCATACTCTTCCGCAACCTCAGTTAAACGTTTTATTACAGTGTTAAAACACCAAACGTGAGAAAGAATGAAGTTTTGCTTTTTACTCTTCTTTGGTTCTCTCGCAATTTCTTTAGGATAACCAACGACAATTTTTGAGACTCCTAAATGATAGAGTCTTTCAACGGTCTGCCTGACTGCAGTAGTGTTTTGCTTGGAGTTTAGCCTTTTCATGCATTCTCTTTAATTTCCTACTCTTTCTACAACCCGACTTGTTGAGTTTAGACTGGTATCCCGCTATCTTTTTCTGCCAGTAGAATGCAATGCTCTTTAGTGGCCTACCATTCACGAGGAGACTCTCACCATTCTCGACATAAACAGCCATTAAATTGTTCACTCCCAAGTCAATACCAGCCGTGAGGTTTCCTTTCGGCTGTCTTGGAACTTTAACCCAACCATTTTTGGATAGTCTCTCTTCAACATTAAAACTAATGTGAGCATACCATTTCCGCTTTACATCGTCGTAAATAATTTCAAGCCTCCCCTGCTTGCCCTTCAAATGTATTCTGCCCTCGACTTAGCCTGCCGAATTTTCCAAGACGCTTCAACTCGATTACGTTGCCGTCAATTCTGTACTGGTCGTTCCTAAGCGGAATGATGAAGAGCTTTCTCCCATTCTCCTCCTTGACGAATTTTGGTGGTTTTGGCTTGAACCAGGTGGGCAGTTTTTTCTTCCTGTTCAGGGAGAAGAATGAACGCCAGGCTTCAGCGTTCTTTCTAGCCAGTTGTTGGACTGTCGAGCCACCAACCCAGTCTTTTAAGGCGTAGTATGCTTCTTTTTCCGTGGTGGCAAAGTCCACTACTCCAAACTTTTTAAACTGCTTCAGCCTCTCGTAGTTGATTTTGTTCCAGATTGTGGCTGTGGCTTGGGCTAGTTCGAAGAGGGTTTTCTCTTGGGCTTTTGAGGGCTGGAGTTTGACTGTTGCAGAACGCTTCATTTCTTTTCCCGTTCGATTTTTTCAATCCAGAGTTTCATGGCCTCAGTTACCGCAACTCCCAGTGCCCCCCTAATCCGCCCATATTTCCCCACCACGAGCTCCCTAAACCTTTTCTCAACTCTATCGTCAACGGAGACAGTTATTACTCCCATGCTCCCACCATTAAGTATTAGTACAGCTTAGTATTTAAACCTTTCTCTTGCTTTCCTGCTCAAAAACCAAATTTTCGAACACTGCACCCCACCCTAAAGGGCAAGGCTTGAAAAAAGAAAAGTCACCTCCATGAAGTAGCCGACACCAGTGTATGGGCTATTGAAATATCTATCTGCCTTTCATTCTTGTTAGTAGGGGAACCAATGCTAATCCAATTAACAGCGTTGGCCCGCAGATTGTCTTGTTACCCTCGTTTGGTGTGTATTTTCGAGGGGAGTGGAATTGGGAATAGCATGAGAGGTTCTTTGGTCCGTAGCAGTCAAACTCACTGTAAATTCCATCATCCATGAATACTGTTACACCAATGTCAAAATTTGTAATTTCAAGAGTCCATTTCTTGATAGGAGCGTTATTGTATATCTTGATGTATTCATAGTATTTCTCCAGAAATGCATCTATATCCCAGTCTGAAATCCTAAAGGGGCTGATGTTCTTTGTAGGAATCATTCTTTTGGTTGTTCTATTTTTTGTGTACTCTACAAGGATATCATGAGTTTTGTTGTACGGATATATTATCCTCACCTTCATAATGCTTGAATCATTGAACGGATTAGTTGGGATATTTGGGCCAGTTCCATCAATGAGGATATACTTAATGCTTTGATTTTCTTCTAGCACGTCCCATAGACTAACTGCCTTTAGGAGGTGAATAGCTGGAGTTAATACCAAGGAAAAAAGAAAAATTGTTATGAACAATCTTTTCATTGTGATCCCTCCTGATATAGAACTCTTAGATAATATCCAACTCCAGTATACGGTCCAGTTCTGGGTATATAATCAAAAGGCAACCTCTCATCTCTTGTATTATTGAAATCCAGATCAAGTTCTAAGCCCGCATTGATATTTTGTACCCCATTGAAGGACACAAGATAGTCTTTTGAGAGGATGTCAAATACCATTTCCCATGCTGAAGTATGTGTCACCCCCTGGCTGTTTATTTGGAATTTAATCTCCCAGTGTGCCGTTGTAAAGTTTTCCCATGAGTTTACATCCCACCCATAGTCGGTGTATATTTGGATTAGCGTGTTCTGCAGTTCATACAATTGTTGATTGAACCATTGGTAATTGTGGGGAATACTTAATTCACTGAATTTTTCTGCTTTGTTCATGATAGTAGGCAACTGTATAAAGTTGATGTCCCTCTTGGAGAGCTCTGCTGTCATGTTATCATAACTAATACACTCCCATTCACGAGATTCTATGATATACCTGCATGTATGGGTTATGTACTCATCCCCTATACCAAAAACAAAGTGTCCGAGCTCGTGGGCTATTCCCCGATAGTACTCGTCTGGGGTTTTATCTCCGAACTCCCTGAAGAGCAGGACATATCCACCCTCCTTGCCTGGAAGGTTCTTCACCCACTTCCAGTACCAGAAACCGTGGTAAGTTAACAGAGTATCATTAGACTCGGGTTTAACTCTCACCATATAGCTCTCCCACTCTTCACTGCCTACCTGCACGTTGTTCTTTATGCTGATCTCCGTTATCATCGCATACCCATCCGTGTAATCGTAAACCACCTGACTCGCCCTCTGGAAGCCCTTAATGAGCTGAGTAAGGTAAGTCTGGTTGGCATTAAATCCGACGGCAACCGTCAGTTTTATTCCGAGAACATCTGGCTTTGCAGGATCCTTCCCAATAAACAGCTCTACACTGTTTGGAACTCCATCACCGTCGTAATCTCCGTACATGTCATTCTCCTTTGGATTGAACCTTTCACTGTAGCCTCTCTCCTCAAGCTCTTTGTTAAGCTCTAACTCTTTGTAGAATGGTATTCCATCCCCATCAGCATCGTTCAGCTTGATGAGGAACATATCTCGGCGTCATCTTCATCACTATCTTCTGAGGTCGCTAGGGCATCAAAGGTTAACGCAGTAGGAGTGCTTTCAGTTTCACTGTCGCTTAAAGCTTGGATTTCTCGCTCCTTTGCATCCTCATTCTGTTCCTTGAAGACAAAGACTGCTTCATATCTTACACGTTTTCTTGCTGTTGCATTTTGTTTAACTGTAATATTTCCATTACTCGCTTCACTATCCGTGGACAGTACTTTAACATCTTCACTTGGAAGGTTCTGCACCTGAACTTTAGCGTTTCTCTTGTTGATTACTAAGACCTTCCTCTCAGTTCCGTTTGGCAAAGCTAGGGTGAATAAAACTGCCTCTTCAGGCTTGGAATACTGATAGAGCTTCCCTTTTTGATAATCTTTGACCTCTACACTCTCAATTCCATCCCATCCCCTAGCATCTGTGATGTTAACAATGCTTAAATCATAACCCATGGCTTCAAGCTCATCGTAGTACTTGACGAATGGTTCAATGTCAGTGCTTGAGTCTAAATCACCACAGGAACCATCACCGCAACCGCTCAGATGACCATAGCCAAAGTAGACTCTGTGATCATTTGGATAATCATGGAAGCCCCACGTACCACTCTTTACAGAGAACATAACTTTAGCCATCTTGTCTTCCTCATCTGTCCCGCTTTCTGGAGATATATCGAGCATATCCCAAGACGACAGAGTATCTCTGTCAAAGAGCTTGAAGTAAATCCATATAAACTCAAAGTACTCTGGGATATCAACTGTAAACTTGGCTATCTGCTGAAGCTCCATATTTACAAGCGTGTCGTTAGTTAGTATTATTGATTTCTCAGCATCATCCTGATTATCTGATATTGTAAAACTCTGCCATACAATGTTACCATGTCCGAGATTAGCTTCAATCTCCAAGGTCATGTCAGCTTTCTGATAATCAGCGGAAAGCCATTCATCAACTGGATCGAGAACTCTTGCACGAAAGACATACACCGTTAATGTTAAGTTCCTTGTTAGTGGGTCCACATCTTTTGAATCTTTTATACCATCCCCATCAGTGTCCCATTTATATGGGTCTGTCTTGTACTTTTCTATTTCTTCAATATCACACCAGCCATCAAAGTCAGTGTCCAGTTTAACAAGAACAGTCCTCTCTTCGGGTGTCCCAACGTTACCCCTCTCATCCACTGGGACAAACATAAATCTAAGCTCCTCGGTACAGTTGTTTATCACTGGATAATAATAGTAGCTTGCAGTTTCTTCAGAGGCAATTGGACCTATTGTGAACTTATACTCATCATTAACGTAGACTCTGACATATACCTCATCACTCTCCTCGTCGTACACCGTTACTGTCCCATCAAATCTATACCCGGAATATGCTTCTTCAGGAATTGTTATGTTAGTTATTTTTGGAGGTAAGTTAGGTTTCACGTAGATTGTCTTCTTCCATGTATCTCTGAGTTCACTATCTTCCCAGAGCTCAATAGTGACATTGTGAGTTCCAGGTGTAGGATCCTTCCAAATTAGATAGAATTGATAACTTTGCTCAGGCAATACATATCCCGAAAAGCTCCATTTTTGTTCATTATCAACTAACAGCTTTAGGGTAACATCCACTTTTTCAGAGGCAGGATTATTGACTAAAACATCAAATTTAATATCCCTACCTTCAATAACTGGGGAAGGATAATTTACACTGGTTATGCTCACAGTGGGTACAGAAATCCAAGTAATTTCCGTTGACTCTTTCCCTCCTGAATAAGAAGGAATAAACTTTGCAACTACAACATGGGTGCCAGGCTCTGCAGTCCATGCATCATAGAAGCGGAAATACTTGATTGAGTATTTTTCCACATAAACACTCTCACTTTTGAGTATCTCTCCATCTATAACAAGCTGAAGGGTTCCAGCGCCTCCCAATGCTCCTCTGTTATCAAGCTTTATTGTGAAATCTACTGGAGTTCCGGGAGAAGGTTTGCTTGGATAGTAATAGATATCCTCTACAGTTATCTCAGGAGAAGATGAATAATGGTATGTGCTAATAACGTTTCCCAGTGAATCAACTAAATACACAGTGTCTCCATCATTATTAAGGATAGCATCCTCCGGGCTTGAAGCAACTTTTACAATATATGTTCCAAATGGGGCAATTGTGCCATAAACCCTGATTATGTGTTCTCTACCATAATATTCACATGAGTCTTTTGGTGTTCCATCATAGTTCCAACATTCGTTATTATTGTAGGCAAAGCTATCCATTATGTACCAACCTGGAATATTCGCTGAGGAACTACTTGGATTGTAAAGGATTACATACTCGCCATTTCCATCATTTGTTAGATAATCGATGTCCTTTATCACAACGCTGTAAGGTATTGATAAAGGAACAACTTGTAAATCCTTAGAAAGTTCTTTAATCTCGGAATCTGTAATATTGCCGTCTGTTTTTAACCTTTCTATAGTATGAAGAGCTTTTTCTGGATTTTTCCATTCATAATACCTGATTTTTATCGGGTTAGTGTTATTAAGATACCACAACTCAAACTTTAAGCCCTCACTAGTCCTTGTAATGTTTGTAATTTTCATGTTTTCTGAAACTACTATTGTTCCATTAATCATTTCCTTAATCATCAGTTCAAGTGCACTGAGAAGAACTTCTCTGTCTTCATATGTCAAGTTTTCTAATAACTCTAAGAGAGGAGCAAAAAAGGGATTTACTGTTTCGTCTCCTTGTACTTCGCTCTGATCTTTCTCCTGTTGTATATCCGCCTGTGACAATGTGGAAGATATTAGTAAAACTAAGAGCAGCATTACTATAATAGATTTTCTCCTCATGTACACACCTCCAACTTAAGTTTATATAAACTATCTTGAATAGTTAGTTTTTAAAATTTATAATTTTTATTCTGCCATTATAAGTGGTACATAAAGGAACAAGAATAGAAAAATTAGGGCAAACTAATAGTTTCTAGGATATTTTTATAGTTTATGTTATGCAAAGTTAGATTTAAATCAACTCTCTCTCCATCTTTGTGAGCCTCTTAGCTCCATCTTTCGTTATAACAACTGTATCCTCAATCCTGACGCCACCAAGCTTTGGAATGTAAATTCCTGGCTCAATCGTTATGACAATTCCTTCCCTGAGGACAGTCTCATCGTACTGGCTTATTCTCGGAGGCTCATGAATTTCCAACCCAACCCCGTGACCGAGGCTGTGGATGAAGTAATCTCCATAGCCATATTCCGCTATGATGTCCCTTGCTATGCTGTCGAGTTCTTTCGCAGTCATTCCTGGCTTAGCTTTTTCAACAGCTGTCTTTTGAGCCTCAAGAACTATCTCATAAATCTCCTTCTGCTTCTCATTGGGTTTTCCAATAACTATGGTTCTTGTTATGTCAGAATTGTAGTGCCTGTAAAGTGCTCCTAAATCTATGACAACTAAATCTCCTCTCTCAATCCTCTTATCGCTTGCAACTCCATGGGGGAGAGCTGACCTGTGACCGCTGGCAATGATTGTATCAAAGGCTGGCTTTTCAGCACCGTTCATCTTCATAACATACTCAACCTTTGCTGCTATTTCCCTTTCTCTCTTCCCTTCACTGATTTCTTCAATAGCCGCCATAACAGCCATGTCAGCCAATTCACACGCACTTTTGATTATCTCGATTTCTTCTTTGGTTTTTACGATTCTAAGGTCTTTTATAACATCATCAATACTCCTAAATTCCTTTATCTCAGCTTTTTCTTTAAGTGCATTCATGAAGGAAAAGCTTGTTGAACCTTCAATTCCCAAAACACTATAAGGTTTGAGCTTTTCATAAAGTTCTGGCAGTTTCTTGAACTTTTCAACTGGTAGTTCAGTTTCTTCCCTTGTTGCCTCATATTCAAGTTCAGGAACGTAAATTATAGCCCCATCGGGAGTAACAACTAAATATCCCCCAGCTAACGGAGAAGCTCCAGAAAAGTAGAACAGGTTTTCACGTTTAGAGATGAGCGCTGCATCAATTGAGTTCTCGTTTATAAACTTTTGAAGCTTCTTTATTCTTTCCATTTTCATGATCACCACCAAAGC
>Ga0190313_1000554_pt1 | contig 22013 bp, 18 predicted proteins | sample 4870071011_MG_FD_169989 | JGI IMG/M metagenome (GOLD analysis project Ga0190313, IMG submission 169989) | Hydrothermal vent sediment bacterial communities from Southern Trench, Guaymas Basin, Mexico - 4870-07-10-11_MG | ecosystem: Environmental > Aquatic > Marine > Hydrothermal vents > Sediment ...
AGGTATGCCTAAATGAAACCAATTGCACAGAAAACAGCACAAGAGGATAACCACGAGACCAATTCAAGGCAAAACCAGAACACTGACCCAAACTGCCCGAGTGAAAGCTATTTAAAGCTTTTTACCAAGAATTTGTTAACTTATTGTGGTTTTTCTTTTCCCAGCCGTTAGGTGGGAAAGGTGTTCAAAGATGACAAGCAAAAATAAAAAATTTGAATGGATTGAATTCTCAAACGAAGAGATAGTGGAAGCAATAAAAAACCTTGCAAACGAGGGCGTTTCAAAGAGCGAAATTGGAATGATCCTCCGCGACCAGTATGGCATTCCAGACGTGAAGGAACTAACTGGAAAAACAGTCTCGGAAATACTCAGCGAGCAGGGAATAAAAGAAGAAATACCAGAAGACCTATTAAACCTCATCAAAAAAAGCGTCGTCATCCGGGAGCACATGAACTCAAACAAGAAAGATTTCACCGCAAAACGCGGTTACCAGCTAACAGTTTCAAAAATAAGAAGGCTGGTTTCATACTATCAAAAAAAGGGCATACTTTCAAAAGAATGGCGTTACAGTGACGAAAAAGCAAGGCTTTTGGTGAAGTGATTGGATGAAATACGCGCTTGAACTTGAAAGCAATGCAAAAAAAACCATAAAAGAAGGCAATGCCCCCATTGAAAAAATACTCAAAACCGGCGATTCAATAATTGCAAAAGCCATAAAGGACAGTGAGTAAAATGGCAGTAAAAGCAAAGAAAACAGTTGACAAATTCAAGAAAAAAAAATGGTTTTCAGTTATTGCACCCAGGGTATTTGAAGGAAAAGAAGTCGGCGAGACCCCTGCTGAAAAAAGCAGTCTTGTAATCGGAAGGGTCATAAGAACGCCGGGAGACGAAATAACCGGTCAAAGAAAACTCAGGCACTTTACCGTAAAACTCAAAGTAAAAGAAGTCAAAGAACTAAAGGCATTCACTGAAGTCATTGGCTTTGAAGTAAACCACTCCTATCTTCGCAGAATGATTCGGAGAAGAATCAGCAAAATCATGGCTGTGACAACTGGAACCACAAAAGACAAAAAGAAAGCAAGAGTAACAACAGTAGCAATCTCAAGCGGAAAACTCGAAAAAAGAAAAGAAAAGGCAATCAGGAAAATAATAACCGAAACAATTGCAGAAGAAATTCCAAAAAAAGACTTCGAAGTCCTTGTGCACGAAATGATCTTTGGCATAACAAGCTCCAAAATATTCAAAAAAACAAGCAACATCAACAGGCTCAGAAAACTGGAAATAACAAAAGCCAGGCTGATGGAAGGTAAATAAGAATGGGCCCTGAGGCAAACGCCCTCATCCTCCTAATAACTCTCTCCCTGTTCTCACTAGCATCATTTAAAAAAAAACTGCTTGACAGGGACGGCATACTCATCGCAAACATTGTTGGCATAAGCATTTACCTGCTTGGAGGCCTGGAAAGCTTTTTTCTCATAGTCTTCTTTTTTGTAACAGCAGAGGCTGCAACAAAAGTTGGAAGAACAGAAGCAAAAACAAAGCATGAAACAAGAACAACCGGCAACATTCTTGGCAACAGCACGGCAGCAATACTAGCATTGTTCTTTGCCTCAGTTTTTGGATTCTATGGGGCGGTCTCTGCGGCACTAGCAGACACCCTCTCATCAGAAATAGGGCTGCTGTCAAAGAAAAAACCAAGGCTGATAACAACATGGCAGGAAGTAGAACACGGCACTGACGGAGGAATAACCCTGCTCGGATGCATTGCCGCGCTCTTAGGCTCGTCAATGATTGGACTCATACACTTCGCCCAGTTCCATGAGCCATTGGGGTTTGCAATAATAATTTTCTGCGGCTTCTTCGGTTCAATTGCCGACTCAATTTTCGGTGCATTATTTGAACTCAAAAACATGTTAAACAACGCGGAAGTAAACTTCCTTGGTTCTGCAACAGGGGCACTAATTGCAATTCTACTGAAAACCCTGCGCACCCCCTGAAACCGAATAAACCAAAAACTTTTAAACCAGAAAAGCGCCTAAGTATCACATTGTCTGAGTGATTGAATGAAGAAAATGTTTACTGGGATAATTCTCTTAATCGCATTGGCTGTATTGTTAAATGGGTGCACTGGACCAGATAACTGCAACAAGCGGTGTACTGCTCTTGGATATGAAAAAGGAGAGTGCATTCGTTCTGGCAGCGCTCTGGATGCGCCCTCCTGTGCCAAATCAGGAGGAACATTAGTACTCGACGAAGAAAAACCAATCCCAGGCTGCCACCTCAAAGCAATAGGAACATGGGACGAATGCTGCTGCTTCGAAAAGGAAAAGGAATGCAAAACAGACGCGGACTGCGAGGGAAAACCAGTCAAGTGCCCGGCAGTGGAATGTCCAGAATACAGAATATATTGTGATAACGGCAACTGTGTCTGCGATTGTCCCTTCATCGAAACCACGGACTTTGAAGTGCATGAATGGGGCGTGATCGCTGGCTGTCCAGAGTCAGGCAATTATTTTTTGACTTCCAGACCGGAACAGGTAATGCTTGTAAAGCAGCCAGTTGTATATATTCATTCTAATGGATTGGAAGAATTTGATTTAAAGGTTGGGCTCACACAAGGAAAGCCCACTCTCACTTACCCCGAAGCAAAAACATCTGGCAATACTGTTGAATGGAAAAACGTTAAAGTAAAAGAACAAGGCAAAATCAAAGGGTCTGAGCCCTCAAAGGGCTTTGAGCCGGTTCCCTTAAAGCAAATAATTCCAACGCTTAACAATGTTGACGCGGACACACTTGAATTTAATGGAACTGAATCAAGATTCCTTTTTTACGAAGGGGAAATGCCCTTTGAAAACAAGATAAGTGTTTCATGTAATAAAACTACAAAAAAAGCTTTTTTGAAAAACAATTCCGGCCATACAGTCTACGATTTAACAGTTTCAGTCTTGGAGGAGGATTCCTTTATCGACAAAAGAGCACTGTTTGGCTATCTTAAAGAACTAAAGCCAAGCGAAGAGAAAGAAATTGACCTGCTTGAAAAACAAGGCTACCCAGACACCAAAGAAATCATGAAAAAAATAGGCTTTACAGAAAAGGAGTCCGAATCCTTCCACTCGCTCTGGCAGATGAACTTCTATTTCCCCTCAAATACTGAAAACTTCGCAAGGCTATCCTACCGCTTGCCCCGAACAGAAGTCGAAAAAATGATTTCACTCGAATTCAACCCTGAGCCAAAAAAGGAAATCAGGGCAATGTGGGTTATGGTTGATTTGCCAACACTGAGGTTGAATGCGTTGGAGAAGGAGAAAAAGGCTCAGTGCTAACCGAAGAAGAATGCTGTCTCGGTTTAAAACAAATAGCAGCAATCCCCTTTTGCAATGAACCAGAAGAAAGTTCTGCACTCAAAGGAAGCTTTTACTGCACCAAATGCGGCGACTACGAATGCAAAGAACCCGAAAACAAATGTAACTGCCCAGCGGGCTGCTCCGGCATCTCAATCAAAACCGGCAAGCCAGAATACGCGCGGGGCAAGGCTGTAAGTTATGCTTTTGATGGCAGCGTGTTTTTGAAGGGACAAGCCGAGTACCCAAAATGGAAATCGAATGTTATTTACAGGGGCGAAAACAGCGATTGGGTTGCTTTGTATCCTTTTTGCGGCATTCACAAATATCAATGCATAGACTGCATCGACTACAATAACTGCAAAGATTGCGAGAACCTTCCGGGATACGTGGAACCGCAAATGGAAATAACTGAAACCTGCGCTGAATGGAAAAGCGGAGCGTTGCTTTATTGGGACACCAATTACTGCGAAACAAGCGAATTCGAATGCACTTGGGATTCAGGTCAAAAGGAAACATTCCCCTGCGAAAAGGGAATGAAACAAGCAGAACCCGGAGATTACAAAATTGTGCAGTGGTACTTCTTGGACGAAAACTGCGAAGGGCAATCCCATAAAGCCGAATCCAAGGAGTTCGAAATACTTGAATCCTAATCAGGACCTCAGCGAAATGTTATCGCTTTCGAGAGAGGTTTTGAAGCCCTTGCCAAAAGAATAGCCCATACTGGAAAGGTATGACAAAATAGACTTTTTTGGTGAAAAATCCCTCAGTGTTGGGTTTTCAACGCCAATCATCTCACCGAGTTTTTTCACTGCATCCTGCTCTGAGCCAGTTGCATCAATCAAACCATAAGACAGTGCTTGCTTTCCAGTAACAATCCTGCCGTCAAAGATCTCGTTAAGTCTTGATTTGTCGAGTTTTTTGCCCCGAAACTCCAGAATCTTGTCCCTGAAGTTGCCCCAGGCCTGTTTAACAATTTTGTCCATTATCTCGCGCTCGCTGGCACTCATCTCCCTAAAGGGACTCCCGATGTCCTTGTGCTCGCCGCTCTTGAACACCTCTGCCTTCACGCCATACTTCTTCATCAGTTCATTAAAATTCAAAACAATAGAAATGGCTCCAATGCTTCCAGTCAAGGAATCCTCGTCCGCCATAACATAATTGCAAGCAGCAGCAGCATAATAGGCACCACTTGCCCCCACATCGGAAATGTAGGCAAGTTTTGGTTTCTTTGCATTCCTGAGAGCGTTAACAATTTCCTTGGAAGCCACCACGCTCCCGCCCCCAGAGTTCACTTCGAGAAGGATGCCTCTAATAGAAGGATCCTCATCAGCTCTCTTTATGAGGCTCACTATATCACTCGCGCTGGCACTCGAGCCAAGAAAACCCTCATCGCTTGAAATCTCCCCCTTTAACTCAATCACTGCAACAGAGCCAGGGGAAAAAACCGAGAGGTCAGGGTTCACTCCAATGAAAAGAAAAGAAAACACGATACCCAAAAAGAGAAGAAACGCAATGCTTCCAGCAATCACAATAAAAACAGTTTTTTCCTTCATGCAAACACATTCAAATGGTTTAAAATAGAATAATACCATATAAAATTAAAAACAATTTTTAATTGGATGGTCTAAATGCTTGAATTTGCTGTAAGAATAGCCCTATACCTCGCGCCCTTATACATAACAAATGCTTCTGCACTCTTGTTTGGCGGCAAGCACCCGCTGGACTTTGACAAAAAGCTCTTGGGAAAACCAATCCTTGGAAAGGGAAAAACAATCGAGGGCACGCTCTCCGGCTTTGCAATAGGAGTGCTCTCGGTCTTCCTGATAACTGTTTTCTTCGGCAAATACACCTCACGGCTCTACCATAATTACCTCCTGGTCGGAATACTCCTCTGCGCGGGCGCCATGGGTGGTGACATTCTCGGCTCGTTTATCAAAAGACGCTCCGGTATTCCAAGGGGCGGAAGAGTTTTCCTGTTAGACCAACTTGACTTTGTGTTTGGCGGCATTGCTCTGAGCTACTGGCTTGTAACCCCAACGCCATTGGAGGCAACCCTTATTATTGGCATAACCCTGCTAGCACACTGCCTTGCAAACTATGCTGCCTTCAAGCTGAAGATGAAGAACGTGCCATGGTGAAAAAATGAAACAAAAGGCGTTATTCTTGTTAAAATTCTTCTTAATTTTTGGAGTGCTACAGTCAATAATTGTTGCAGCACCACTATCGGGACTCAACAAATGGATTGCAGGCATTGAAGCAAGCGCTCTCTCACTTGAAAACCATGAAGCCTCAGTGATTTCAGGGAACGCCAGCTATGTTATCACAAACTCCTGCACCGGTCTTGTATCCGGCTCAATTCTTGCAGCTATTGTTTTTTCACTCAAAAAACCCGGCGTGAAGAAAAAAACAGCCGTTTTCCTTGCAGGGGCAATAATGCTTTTTCTGATTAACCTATTACGCGTTTACATTGTCATCCTCGGCGGAATCACTTATGGCTTCGAATTTGCAGAAACCTTGCACGTTGCCTCGTGGTTCGCAATGTCCGCTCTAATAATCAGCATATGGTATTACCTGACAAAAAAGTGGCTTGGAGTAAAAGACTTCTCGGAATTAATGTACGGCAAATAATTTAAGACAGCTCTGATTGAGAACAGGATAAAATCTCTCAGTATTCTCCAAGGACACGCCTAAAAAATGCAGGTTTCTTAAGATTCTCTAAGGATGCGTTGCTTGTGACAAACAAGCTATCCCTCAGTATTCTCCAAGGATGTACCTTGCTATTTCTCCATACGCTGGCCTTGTGACAAGCACTCCGACTAGGACTCCAATGGTTATTGCAATTGCAAAGCCAACAAGCTTCACCATGACATAGCCAAACAGGATTATTGGAATCATTGTTGCAAGCGTTGTTGCAGCCGAAGCAATTACAATAAAGAAAGCGCGCTTGGCCCTGCGAAGCAGTGAAACGTGCTCTTCCTCCTCACCCTTGAGCAGCTCGTCTGTTATAACAATCTGGTCATCCACACCAGTCCCAACAGCAGCAATTATTCCAGCTATCGCTGCAAGATCAATGCTCTGACCCAACCCGGAGGTAAAACTCAGGGTTACAAATGCTTCAACAAGGGAAGTGAAAATTATTGCCATTGAAAGCTTTAAGTGCTTGTAGCGCAGGAATATAATCATTGAAACCGTTATCAAGACAAGCAGACCAATCAAGGCTGCCTTTGTCAAAAACTCCTTTCCCTGTGTTGGAGAAGTCCAAAAGTGGCTAATGCTTTCAACTGCTACAGGCAACGAACCAGAGTTCAGTATGATTTTTGTTTCATTCCTTTCAGCCTTTGCGGCTTCATAGCTTGACTCATGGCTTGTTATAAACAAGTCGGTTATAATCTTGGCGTCCTCAGGTCTCTCAGCATATGGCTTGTTTCCAGTCACACCGGGCTGGAGCCTTACAATTGATTTAAGGCCTGTTGCCTTGTAAACCCAGGGAGTCTTCTGCATTCCTGGCTGCTGCAAGTCTGTGCTCTTAACCGACTTTATTTTATAGCCAATGGATTTAAGCTGCTCCCTGACAGCATCAGGCAGTTCTGCCTGCACTATGGCTGTCTTTCTTTCAGCCAACAAGCCCTTAAGTCTTGATAGCTGTTCTGAAGTCAAGCCGTTTTTGTCCACAATAAAATATGGCGTGCCGGCATTCAAGAGCACTTCTTTTATTGAAGTGTCCCTCGGAATCCTGTCAGTTCCGGCTAAGAAAATGCTCTTATCCTCATCATAGCGCTGCCCTGACATAACGAGAATACCACCAGTTGGCCTGTCAATGAAAAAGTATGTGAGGGCACAGTCGTAATCTGATTTTTCAACATTTACCAGTTGGCACTTGTGAAATGCGAGGTTGCGAAAGCGCTCGGCAGCATCAATGCTGAGAGTAAAAGGCAAGCGCCAGACATAAGAACCATCACCCAAGCGCTGGAATGCTGCAATATTTGTCTGCTGGTCGACACTTATTATGCTTTTGCCCGTGAGCATGACGTTGCCATCAATCATTACTTCAAATCGACCCTGTTTTCTTATCAGGGACTCTATTCTTTTAACATCTTCAGCACTTGTTTCCGGCACTATGACAAAAACAAACTCGTTTTCCGCTCCATAAATCCTGACATCTTTTAAGCCAGACCAGTTGAGCCTGCTCTCGATTACCTGAATAACCGGTTCCATGCTTGGCACTTTTTGGGCCAGGTGAATCTGGAAGAGCGTGCCACCCTTGAAGTCTATACCAAACTTTAATCCATTAAAGGCAACTATCCCCACAGCAATAAGTATTACTGTGAACAAAACCCAAATCCGCCAGCTTTTAAGGAGTTCAGCCATCACTTCACCCTCCTTCTTTTCCTTTCAGCGTAAAGCATTAACACTGGCGCGTTCATGAACCATGTTGAAACCAAGTCACCTAAAAGACCAAATAACAAAACAGCAGCAATGCTGAACAACACGTCAAGGTTCCAAAGACTTGAAAAAATCAGCATTACAACAAGCGCTCCAAGGGTTGTGCCAGTCATTGTAAGACCGGTCAGCATGCTATCAGCAGCGCTTTCCCTCACAGTCTTAAACTTTCGCTTTAAAAGGCGAGTGGTCAGCATTATGTCTGTGTCAACAGAATAGCCAACCAGCATTAAAAGAGAAGACATTGATGCAATCGAGAAACTTATCCTGAAAACAGCCATTAAGCCGAGAGCAGCAAGAATATCAAAAGTGGCTGCAAGAATAACCGCCATGCTTGGCACAACAGCCCTAAAAAAAGCGAATATGACAATTATTACCGCTACAAGGGCAATTAAGAGGATAACCTGTGCCTGGGACCAAAACAAGCGCCCCAATGCAGGGGAAATCTGGGTCTCCCGAGTGCTGCCCTCCTGGATATTTTTCTCCCCGATGCTTGAAAAAATGGTGGAATTAAGCTCTTCCTTGAAGGCATCAGAGGCCTCTGAGTAAAACTGACCAGCAAAGGCAAGGCACTCGCTGGCGCTTGCAAAGGATTGCTTCTCTGGCTTTGCATACGCCGAAAGAGATGATACTGCCTTCTTGCAGATGGCAAGGGACTGAGCCTGGTTTGATTCAACAAGACCCTTAGCCTTCTCAATGTCTGACTTTGCAGAGGCAAGCACGCGGTTCGAGCCATACTGAACTTGAACACCACCCTGGAATGGTATTACAGAGAGTTCTGTGAGGTCAAACTTTGAATTGATGGCACTTGCGATGTCCTGGGCATTAACCATTGACTTAGTGCTCACAACAACAAGGGTCCCACCCTTCAGGTCTATTCCCTGCTCCAAACCAGGGTTGACAAAGGCAAGAAAGGCAAAGACAAAAAACAACACCGCAGGCAGTGCTATGTAATAGCGGTAGTTGCCACTATAAAACCTTTCAAGCAGGGACTTAACTTCCAATCTTTCACCCCAAAAAAAGTATAAATAAAGCTTTGTTAAGAAAACATATTATACGTTGACAAAAAGCATTAAAAAGCAATGGCTGTGTTTGTTTGATTAAAATAGCTTTCCTTGAAAAGCCCGAGAGGCTAGTTGAAATAGCCCTAAAAAAAGCAATTAAGGAATCCAGGGGCAAAAAACCCTGGCAAAAAAAGGAAGAAAAAAAAATTGTCTGTTTTTCAAATTACCTAATAAAGAGACTCGAAACAGCTGCTTCAAGGGTGCCATCTGAAAAAAAGCTTGGCTCTTTTAACTACGAGTTACTAAAGACAATGGAAAGCGAGCGAAACCTTAAACAAATGCGCGCACACTTTCTTGCAGGAAAAAAATTGTTATCCAAGCGCAAGCGCGTTGCACTGAGAGGAGTTCGCAGGGCAAGCGAAAAAGCAAAGCATTTCAGCGAACTCGCGGGAAGAAGCAACTCCATACTGAAAAGCATGAGAGAAACCTTCAACGAGTTCAATTCGCTTCAAAGAAAGCTCAGAGAACTCCCATACATTGACCCCAACGCCAAGACAATAGTTCTTGCAGGCTACCCAAATGCAGGAAAAACAACAATCCTAAAGCGCCTCACTGGCTCAAAAGCAAAAGTGGCAGACTACGCGTTCACAACCCAGAAGCTCAACCTTGGCTCGTTTGAATGGAAACACAGAAAAATCCAAGTAGTCGACACGCCTGGGCTCCTTGACAGAAAACCAGAGAAAAGAAACCAGATAGAAAAAAAAGCCACTCTCGCCCTATCCAGGCTCAGCGACCTTGTGTGCTTTGTGGTTGACTGCACTGAATCAACAGGGCTGAAAGAACAACTCGCCCTCTTCAAATCAGTAAAAAAGGAATTCACTGGAAAGAAAACCATAGCGCTCTTGAACAAGGTTGACATTGCAACAAGCGAAGAAGTGAAAAGGTGCAAGCAACTCTTTGGAACAACAACGCTGATTGAGTTCAAGGCAGAAAAAACAAGCGAAATCCGCAACAAAATCGGAGAAATCCTGTACGAGAACACAAACAAGCGATAAATAATATAAAAGAGAATTAGCAATCCAAGAACGCAGGTAACCAGCAACAGCAAGAAACCAAAATTCAAAAAAACAGTTGGAAAAATCAGAGCAATTAGAAGAAACAATTAGAGAAAAATGACAATAGGGGCTTCGCCCCTATAACCCCCTAGGCTCTGCGGGTCTTCGCTGTTGCTCAGACCGCGCAGTATCAGATTGCTGCAGTGTCTGGCACTACTTCAATGTTGCGGTGGCTTGCTTGGTTCTCAATGTATGCTAGAGCTCTGGCTTGATCTGCGCCAAAGCCTTGGTGGTGCTCGTAAAAAACCTTGGCTTAAAAGCCAAGGCGTTCTCTTTCGTATAATCAAGGCTTCAACTCCACGCTGAAGCGAGGAACATTCACCATGCCAAGTTTTTTAGTAACCTGACCAAAACGAGCCGTGGGTAGAGCTTGCGAAAGTTTGGCTTTTCCCTGAAAACATTCCTCGCAGACCATGTTTTGAGCATGGTCTTTGCAACTCTCAAGCTAATACTTCTCCGGCACGTTCACCGCCAAGTGCACGTGCGTTCCAGCAAAACCGAACGCGCCGAACTCAAACCCAAAGCGCTCCAACTCCAAAAAACCAGCCTTGCACGCGTTAATGGAACTCTGCTTCCTGAAAACGTTATAACGACACTTTGACACAAACATGAACATCGCCCAGTTGCTCCGCGTGTCCTGGCTCTGCCTTTACACCGTTGGCTTTTTAGCCTGATAGCCACCCAAAACTGTCTGCATAGAGATTCCTCCTATCGCGCCATTACAGGGCGGGCTTTGCCCGCCGCGCGCGATAAGAGAAAAACACTTAACACAAATAAAAACAGCTGCGACCGTTCACCAGCCAGCCCTACCGGGCAGGCAGTACTCTCGGTCGCCTAATAGAAATTAACAAAGAAAAATCAGGAATTCAGGGATGTAAATAACCCAAAAATAACAGCAGAATTGGAAACTAAAGAAGAAATTGGAATTAAAGAGGATAATTTGCAAAAAGCTGACTCTTTAATTTTAAATTCCTTTTCTTCCACAAATAGAAACACAGCGCTAACAGCGAATTTTTGGGGGAATTCTATGGATAAAGAGACAAGGGAAGAGTTTGAAGAAGCAATAGAAATAATGGAAGAAGTAATAGAGGACAGGGGAGTGCCAAGAAACATCAGAAAGGCAGTGAGCGACGCCAAAGAAAAAATTGAAAAAAAGGAAGCCAAGGGAGTTGACTTCTCAAACGCAATATACCTCCTAGACGACATAAGCAACGACATAAACATTCCCTCTCACACCCGGACAAGCATTTGGACCATAATCAGCAGGCTCGAGGGCGTGAAGGAAAAACTCAAGGGATAGGAGAAATTGCAAGGCAAAACCCTGAAAGAAAAGCAGATACTGGATTTTGTTAGCCATGGACAGGCACTAATAGGCAAAGAAGCACTCGAACTCCTTGCTGCAAGGGACGACTGGAAACAAATACTCGAAGAACTTGCCAAGGAAAAAACAGACTTCATAAAAAGCCAGGACATAGAAGCAAAACTCGTGAAAACAAAACTTGCTGTGGAAGAAGAATTCAAGCCATCAAAAATAGAAAGAAAGCCAACACAGTGGGACTTCAATTACAGGATAATGAGCGAGTACGACGTAACAAGCCAGAGCTATTCAAACGGCACAGTGGAAGACTTCCTCAACCTCTTCAGAGACAAGTTTCAAACCCTGAAAAAAATGCTGGAAGCTCGTCACACTCTTTCCCCCAAGCCAATAAAGCGCCTCAAAACAGTGAAAGAAAAAGACGAAGTGGACATAATTGGCATGGTTGCAAGAAAATGGCGGACAAAAAACGGCAACATGGCCCTAGAACTCGAAGACCTTGAAACAAGCTGCATCGCAATCCTAATGAAAAACGACAGAGGACTAGAAGAAGCAAGGGAAAAACTCATGCTCGACGACGTAATTGGCGTGAGAGCAGTCAAGCTCACCAACGAAATGGTCCTCGCAAAAGAAGTGCTCTGGCCAGAACTACCCCAGCGAAAAATGAAAAAAGCAAAACGCGACGTGAGAATCGCATGCATTTCGGACATGCACGTCGGTTCAAAACTCTTCCTGGAAAAATCCTTCGCAAAATTCATCGAATGGATCAACGGCAGGCTTGGCAGCGAAAAGGAAAGAAAAGAAGTGAAAAAAATTCGCTATCTCACAGTCAACGGTGACAACGTTGACGGCATTGGCATCTACCCAAACCAGTTAAACGAACTCAACATAAAAAACATCTACGAGCAGTACAGCAAGTTCTCAGACTACATCCTGCAAATACCAAAGGATATTCAAATATTTATAATTCCAGGGCAGCACGACGCAGTCAGGTGGGCAGACCCACAGCCAGCAATTCCAAAAAAAGTAGTGCCAAAGCTCTACGAAGCAGAAAACGTGCACTTACTCGGCTCCCCAAGCTGGATTGAAATAGAGGGATTCAAAGTACTAATGTACCACGGCTCTGGCCTCCACGACCTCTTTTCAAGCATTTCAGGGCTGAGCTACCAAGAGCCACAAAAGGCAATCATAGAACTCCTCAGAAAACGCGACCTCATGCCAGCATACGGCATAAGCCAGCCATACGTCCCAGAAAAAAAAGACTACATGGTGATAAGAGAAGAGCCCGATATTGTGCTCATCGGAGACCTGCACCACTCAGGGTACGCATTCTACCGTGGCACAATCATAGTAAACAACAGCACTTGGCAGGGCAGGACAGATTACCAAGTAAAGCAGGGTCACGTGCCAACTCCCGGCATTGTACCAGTCATAGAACTCAAAACCGGGCGAATACAAGAAAAACAATTCTTTGAAGGCGAGTGAAGTGAAAGCAATAGTGGCAGAAAAACACATCCACGAATACTTTGAAGAGCTGGAAGAAAAAGCAATGAAAGAAGTGAGCATTGCCACCAAAGCCAGGAAAAAAGGCCTCGATGTTTCAACAGGAATAGAAACCGTGCCAGTTGCAGACCTCGCGGACCGAACCGAAACAATAATCGGCCCAAAAGGCATCGCAAAGAGGTACAGGGAACTGTACAGCAAAACAAAGGGGGAAAACCGACGCATCCGCGTAATCTTCAAGCTCTTCAAGGAGATAATAGAACAAAAGTGGTGCAGTATCCCAGACGAATCAAAGCGCATAGAACAAGCAATAAAAACATCACTCGTACTCTACACAGAGGGGGTTGTCGTAGCACCACTTGACGGCGTTCCAAAAATCATCATTTCAAAAAACCCGGATGGCTCTCCCTACATTGACATATACTACGCTGGGCCAATCAGGGCAGCAGGCGGCACCTCACAAGTCCTGCCATTAATTCTCGGAGACTACGCCAGAAAACTCCTGGGGCTCGGCCGCTACGTTCCAACAAAGGACGAAGTGGAAAGATACGTGGAAGAAAACCAGATATACGAGGAATTGGTCAGCAGGCAATACAAGCTCTCAGACGACGAAGTAAGAAAAATAATACTAGGCTGCCCGGTCTGCATAAACGGCGAGCCAACAGAGGAACGCGAAGTATCAGTCCACAGAGACCTCAAAAGAATACCCCACAACAGGGTTCGCGGAGGAGCCTGCCTTGTCCTAAGCGAAGGCATTGGCCTAAAAGCAAAAAAAATACTCAAGTTTTCAAAAATGCTTGACCTTGACTGGAGCTGGCTTGAACAAATAATAAAGCACGGCAAGGGAACAGTGGAAAAAATCGAGCCAAAATCAAAATACCTCGAGGGAACAGCAGCAGGGCGCCCCATATTCGCATACCCCTCACGAATCGGCGGCTTCAGGCTAAGGTACGGCAGAACAAGAGCAATGGGAATAATGGGAAAAGCCATTCACCCAGCCACGATGAAAATGCTCGACGACTTCATTGCCATTGGAACACAACTAAAAGTTGAAAGACCGGGAAAAGCAGGCGGCATAACAGCCTGTGATTCCATAGAGGGTCCAATCGTGCTCTTAAAAGACGGCGAAGTAAAAAAAGTTAACTCGCTCGAGGAAGCCACAAGGCTAAAAGCAAGAGTTGAAAAAATCCTCTACCTCGGCGACCTGCTTGTATCATATGGCGACTTCCGCTACAGCGCCCACAGGCTCATGCCCTGTGGCTACAACGAAGAATGGTGGGCCCTCGAACTCAGGGAAGCAATCAAGGGAGGAAAAGAGCTCAAAGGGCTTGACCTGGAGAAAATTGCAAGAAAACCAAGGGAAATCACCAGCGAAACAGCACTCAGGATCTCAAGAGAACTAAACATTCCACTGCACCCGGCATTCACCGATTACTACAATGCAATAAGCGCAGAGGAAGCAGCATACCTTATTAGCGAAACCAGGAAAGCCAAAAAAGAAAAAGAAGTCCTCCTTGAACTCAACGAAAAAACCAAGAGCCTCCTTGAAAAAATCGGCTCAGAGCACTCAGTGAAAGGAAACAAAATTGTAATACCTGAAAAAAACGCTCCCACGTTCTTGGCAGTATTCGGGGCACTTGAAAGCGAAAAAATACAACAAGGAAAAGATGCCCTTTCAATGCTGAGAAAAGCCAGCGGGCTAAGGTTACGCAACAAGTGTGGCACATTCATCGGGGCAAGAATGGGGCGCCCGGAAGCAGCAGGCGCAAGGAAAATGAAGGGAAACCCACACGTGCTCTTCCCAGTTGGAAACTATGGCGGAAACACCCGAAGCATAAACAAGGCAATGCAGGCATCAGAACAAAAACAAGGAATAGAAATAGAAGTAAGCGCTTACAGGTGCAACAAGTGCAGGGCAATAGTTCCATTTCCATACTGCCCCCACTGCGGAACAAGAACGCAAAAAGTCAACGTCTGCCAGAAGTGCGGAACAGCAGTTGAAGGCAACCGGTGTACAAAATGCGGCTCTGAAACAAAAGCCTTCAACAAGAGAAAAGAAAGAATAGAAGTCTTGGTTCGAAACGAAGCCAAACGCCTGGGAATCAAAGTGCCCGAGCTGGTGAAAGGCGTCAGGGGAATGATTAACGCAAACAAGGTAGCCGAGCCAATTGGCAAAGGGCTGTTAAGAGCAAGGCACGACCTCCACATATTCCGCGATGGCACGATAAGATACGAGGTAATCAACAACCCCCTAACACACTTCAAACCAGAGGAAATAGGCACAAGCATCGAAAAACTAAAAGAGCTAGGCTACAAAAAAGACACCCTTGGAAAAAAACTCGAAAAACCAAGCCAAGTAGTCGAAATCCTACCACAAGACGTAATAATCCCAGAAGACGCAGGGGACTTCTTTGTCAGGGTTTCAAGGTTCCTTGACGAAGAACTGGAAAAATTTTATGGCCTAAAAAAACACTTCAGCGCAAAGAACAGAAACGACTTAATTGGAACAATGGTGCTAGGGCTTGCACCACACACCTCGGCGGCCATAATCGGCAGAATTATTGGTTACACAAAAGCAAGGGGCTGCTTTGCCCACCCGTTCTTTCACCAAACGAAACGCAGGAACTGCGATGGCGACCAAGACTCACTCATGCTCTTGCTGGACGGGCTCTTGAACTTCTCCCAGGAATACCTCCCCTCATCCCGTGGCGGAAGAATGGACGCACCACTTGTCTTCACAATTGCACTCAAACCAGACGAAATTGACACAGAAGTGCACGAAATGGAAATCTGCCAAGAGTACCCACTCGCACTATACGAAAAAGGGCTGGAATTTGCCCCCCCAAAAGTGAGCGGAATCGAAATAGTGGAATCAAGACTCGGCACAGAAAAACAATACTCTGGGTTCGGGTTCACGCATGAAACAAGCGCTTTTGACGCCGGGCCAACAACAAGCAAATACGTCCAGCTAGCCTCAATGGAAGAAAAAATCTTCACCCAGGCAAGGCTGCAGAGCAAGATCGCCGCAGTTGACCTGAAAGACTCGCTTGAAAGAGTTGTAGTAACACACTTCATGCCCGACATAATTGGAAACACACGCGCCTTCAGCAGGCAAGAATTCCGGTGCACGAACTGCAATGCAAAGTACAGGCGCATTCCACTCAACGGAAAGTGCAAAAAATGCGACAACGGCAACCTCATCCTAACAATAGCACCAGGCAGCGTCAGAAAATACCTCGAAATCGTAAAAAAACTCGTCAAAGCCTATTCCCTAAGCGACTACCTCAAGCAAAGAATCGACCTGATAGAAGAAGAAATAGAATCAGTACTCAAAGACGAGAGCATGAAACAAAAATCCCTAAGCGAGTTCGCATAGAAAAAGAGGAAAAGAGCATGGCGACTCTTTGTCACACACTCAGAAAAAGGCAAGAAAGAGAAGAACAGCAAGGATAAGAATAAGTACGACAAGCTGCACTGACTTACTCTTCAACAACAACCTTAAAAATTTCCGGGTTGGAAAATGGGTGAAAAGGCTCTTGAATCCATGAAAAATAAAGGAAAACAACTCGGCAAAATAGGAAAGCCAATTCATTGGTTTCCTCAAGTCAGAGATGGTTTCCTGAAAAGCATCAGCCCAAGCCTTTCTCTTTACTGGAATCGGTGTTATCTCAATAAGCTCGCCAGTGAAGGCATTCACCCTGACCTCAAAACTGCGCTTCTCACACTCGAGGCTGAACTCCCAAAAGGGAACATAATAGCGCCTGAAACGAAGGAACTCAATCGAATCACGTGGAACCTTTCTCTCTTTTGAAATTAGAATGGAAACAATCCTTTTAGCCTCGCTCTGGTTTATCTCAGACCTCACAAGCCTGAACGTCACTCTCTCCTTGAACTCGTTCACGAGCTCCGACTCATCAATCGCTTTACTCAACAATAACTTGGAAATTGGATCAAAACAGCCTCTTCCAACCGAAAAATCTGAAACAAACTTTTTACCCCCCTCGCCTTCCTCACTGAAAACAGAGTATTCAAAAAAATAGCGCGGTTCAAAAACAACGCCAAACTCCCGAACAACAGGAAAAGACCACCCACGCTCAGAAAAACGCTTAATGAAAAGTTCCCTGGCCCTCTTTTCCCCAGTTTGAATCCTGAGAAAACCATCCAAAAGCTTGGGCATTACCCTGCCTCAAAAAAACTAAAAAGAAAGGCTCACTCCTTCCTCTTTATTATTTTGACCTTGCTTGGGGTAACAATAATTCTGTCCTGGGAAATCCTGGCAATATCCCCATCAATCTCGCTTATCTCGTCCTTTATGCTAGTGATAAGCTCTTTCAGCTTAACAACATTTCTCTTAGCCAAGCCCCCTATATTAAGAAGAACAATGTTCCCCTCTTTTGCCTCATGCACTACCGCATTGGCATCCTCTTGCGTGACCAGAGTCATCGGCTTTACAAAAGCATCAGCATCCTCGTACATTGTTTCTTCTTCAACATCCAGAGTATTAAGAAACTCCTCAATATCAATGCCATCATCCCTCTTGAATACTTTGTGAACAAAAGCCACCAACATCACCCCTTAAAAAACATACTAACTTGTGCAAACAATTTATTTTAATATTAACGCATTTTCGTGAAAGCAAGCTGATAATTAGAAATCCAAACTGTTTAGGGTTTTATAATAATTGGAGCAAAGAAAAGATAGGGTGCGAAAATGCCGAGTAAAAACCTGTTTGAGGGCTTAGAAAATAAGAGTTCAATATTCAAAAACCGCGAGAAAATAACACCACACTACACCCCAAAAAAGCTGCCCTTCAGAGAAAAACAGATAAATGAAATGGTACAATCACTAAAAGCAGTGCTCAACAGCCAGAAAGCAGACAATGTGTTTCTCTATGGCAAGACTGGCTCTGGAAAAACCGCTTGCACCAAGCACGTTCTCGCACAACTCGATGAGTATATAGCCAAAAAAAGCGTTAACGCGAAAACAGCCTATTTAAACTGCCGAAACTACAACAGCAAATACAAAGTGCTAAGCAACGCAGTTCACTCATTCTACCCAGACAAGGACTTCATTGGGTACAGCGGCTCTTTCATCTACGAAAAGCTCACAGACTACTGCTCAAAAAAAAACCTCAACCTAATAATTGCCCTTGACGAAATCGACAAAGTCAAAGACCTTGACGAGTTAATATACGCGCTGACAAGAGCAAACGACGAAATGGCAAGCGGCTCTATCTCGGTTATAGGCATTAGCAACATGCTGACATTCAAGGAAAGACTTGACCCAAGAACGCGCAGCTCGCTATGCGAAAAAGAACTCGTCTTCCCACCATACAACGCCCAAGAACTAAAAAAAATACTCACCAACAGAGCAAAAGAAGCATTCCACGAAGGAGCAGTTGAGGAATCCGCAATAAACCTCGCCTCGGCCATTGCAGCACAAGAATCAGGCGATGCAAGAACAGCAGTAATGCTGTTACTCAGAGCAGGAGAAATCGCCGAGAGGGAAAAAAAGAAAAAAGTAACCGACAAAGAGGTGGAAAAAGCCAGGAAAAGCGTTGAAGAAGAAATAGTCTTTGAAATGATCTGCACCCTGCCAGAACAACAACAACTGGTGTTATACTCCATTGCCCAGCTAACAATTCAAAAAAAGGGAATCAGGCGCCTTGGCCACTCAATTGAAAAAGGAGTGCTGCTCTCAGGGGAAATATTCGACGAATACAAAAAGATCGCGTCACACTACAAGAAAAACCCCGTGAGCGCAAGGTGGTTCCAGCAATACATAAACGAACTCGAAATGTACGGCTTGCTCTCAACAACAGCCTCTGGAAAAGGCATGAGAGGAAACACCCGCCTAATAAAACTCGCCTTTGAACCCAAAGAAATCAAAACAACACTCGAAAAACACATTGGGGAATAGCAACAGACAATTATGCTATGCCTACATAGAATGCACATATTTCTTGTATAAGAAGTCTTGCCAAAAGAAAGCCAAGAAAAAGATATTGCTATACCTTCAGATCAGAAACAGAGAGCTTAGTATGAGCATTAGTCCCGTAATGCCATCAAGCAGCACAGCTGATGCGCAAGACCAGGATCATTGGTACAGGAGCAATTTTCAGCCCATGCGGGATCTAAACTTGAGTGACCGCTTATTGTATCTACCAAGTTGGACCCCTCATCACATATTGCTGAAAGCCTAACAGATACTGAGCCTGCGCCCCCATAAAAAACTCTATCCTCCTGGCCATTGCTTACCCCACCAGAAAACCCAGGGTTCCCCCTGAACTCCCCAAGGGACATGCAAACCTGTTCATCCGCGAGACCAGTTAACGCTGTTTGAAGTATGGAGTTGCGTGTAAGCACATCTCCATTGGTGAAAGAAAAACTCTCAGTGGCTATTAAGCTTGAGGGCGCATTATAGGCGAGTTTAAGTCCATTAGCAGCTATATCCGAGGGCTGCAACGAACCAGTTGCCCCTGAGCCACACTTATAATTCTCCCAGTTAAAAGACCACTCCGCACCAATCCTCTGGCCAGCAGTACCAATGCCCTCCTCAATTTTTTCAGGATTCCAGAAAAACACGTACTTGCCATCAGAAAAAGCCATGCAAACCTCACTGCTCCCAATCCTGTTCACCAAGTCCTTAAAGGTCTCAATACCAGAACCAGGCTGCTGCAAAACAAGATACTGATTATGGGAAGAACTAACACCCAAAGGCGAAGCAAAAACCTCACGCACACCAGAAACACTATCACAAGCAGCAGAAATCTTCCACGCATCATCAAAAGCAGAGTAAAAAACCGTCTTCAAAAACAAGCGATCACCATCATTAAGGGCACTAGGCCAAAACAAGCCAAAAGCATGCTCACTACCCTCAAGCACACTACAAGAACCCTGAACCAAGTCAGCCCTCTTGTCGCCCACCCGATACGGCAGAGCGTTGCCAACAAAGTCCTTGCAGTTAAGAGACGGGGAAGAACCAACACCAGTCCAATAAGAAACAGGAGCAGTCAACCCAACCAAACTCTCACCTTTAAACGGCAGATAAAAAGCCTGTGCTGAACCACCAGAGCTCTGCAAACCCATGATTACTGGCATTGCATAACTCGGAGAAAAATCCATGGTTTCATCAGCAAGGTTAATGGACAGAACCTGACCACGCTCCCATACATTAAGCGTGTTAAAATCACTCTCTTTTCGAGTACGGAAAACTGTTTTACCACCATTTGGAGAAGTCAAAACCAAGTTCCCATTCACATAAGCCAACTTAAGCTCCCCATTCTCGTTTACAAAGCCCAGGCCATAGTCTTTCCTTTCCTTTTTCCCATCCTCATCAACACGCTGCGTTCCCACCAAGCCATCAAACGGCAGGTAATAAAACGGAGAGTCAACAACCTCAACACCAGCCGGGTGAAGCTTTTCAAATTTCACTGTAATACTCGCCCTCGGCTCACCATCATGGAAAAAAGCATACTCAGCCCCATCAAACGAAAACTCCAGCCTCACGTTATACAAACCAGATTCAGCAACCTGAGCAGGCTCAAACTTAAGCCTGGTAAAATCAGTAAAATAACTGGCCCATGGCGTGGAAGGATCAGCAAACCAACTTGGAGCAGAGAAAAAACCATGCTGATAATAATAATTAAAATCCTTCCTAAAGTCCTCCGAAAAATTATCCGCGATAATGTAGGCCCTAAACTCCTCAAACGCACTAACACCAGGTTCACCAGAGTTAGCCAACTCATCAATTCTATGCAACTTCTTCAACAGCTCAATAGAGAATTGGGTTGCATCACAGTAAGTAAAGTCCTCGTTGCCCTTATCACACTGGTTTATTGCAACAGCTTCACTATCACCTGACTTAAAAGACCAATCAAACAAAACACGCGGGACAACCCCCTCACCAGTAGCCCCATAGAGGTCATTCCAGCCAACACAAGCAGACTGCTCCTTTAAACCGAGCTTCACGTGGAACTTCTCAGATGAAAGGTTTGCAAGCACAATGTTTGTTTCAGCGTGTGCCTTTGCAACTTTGTTGCTTTTCCCAAAGGCATCAGTGTAATGAACAGCAAAGCCAAGCGATAACTCTCTCTTTTCAGCAGGGGGAGAAACACCGCGAACTATCTCCTCGACCCTAACACTCTCCCCTGGCTCAATTGCAAACAAGGGAGTGCTCAATGAAATCTCACTACCAAAGTTATAATTACTACAATTGTAATCCACCGGGGAACCAGCAACAGAGGGCGCCGGTGAGGGAGTGGGACTAGAGCCTGGAGCAGAAGGAACAGGTCCAGGAGTAGAACCAAGGTTAGAGGGCTCTGGGCTCGGAGTAGAAGAAGGAGTGAGTGTTGGAGAAACACTCAGCGAAGGAGAATAGGAAACCGTTGGAGAAGGGCCTGGAGTGGTAGAAGGAGAACCACCTCCGCTTCCACCCCCTCTGGTTATAAGGATAATCTTTTGGGCATAAGGGCCAAAATCCACTGAATCCCTTGCAGTAACAAAAACAGCTGCATCGTCACCCCAATCGCTGGTCACATCAACCGGGAAAGAACACAACAAGGAACTCCCCGAACCAGTGCAAGCCATCTCTTTTCTAGAAATCAAAAAAGAAGAGGCACTTGAAGGACTTTTAACATAAATATAAACCGCGTCGCTATCGGCATCACCATCCGAATCAGAGATAGTTGCAGTGATGCTGTTGAATCCCTCTGTCAAACTAGAGGTAGTAATCACGACGCTTGGTCTTGAAGAAGCCTGTGGTTCACTCCCGCAAGACAAGCCCGAGCTCCCCTGCACCTGAACAACCCTGTAAGCGTAATCTCCATAATCAACAGAATCCTTCGCAACAATGGCAATTCTTGCATCACTACCCCAGGAGTCATCAACGCAAACATCATAAGAACAACTCAAAGAACTCCCCGAACCAGCGCAGTTCATGCGAGCCATATTGACCTTGTTATAAAAAGTCCCAGATGTTGGGGATATAATAAAAAGGTAAACCCTGCTGCTTTGAGAACCACCAAGGTCACCATCCGGATCCGAAACACTGGCAATTACAGTATTAGTCTGACCCCTCACCAATTGAGCAGTATTTATAGTTACGCTGGGTCTTGCACCAGAGCTCGATGCAGGAGTTGATGAAAATGCAAGCGTAACAGAAGCAGTGGGCGAAGGAGTCGAAGTACTTGGAGAAGGAGAACCGCACTCCTTTACTGCGTGAATTGTCTTTGTAATAGTGTCCAGTACATTGCCAGAAGCATCTTTCACTGTGAGCTTTATTGGCACATCGC
>Ga0190313_1000555_pt1 | contig 21935 bp, 29 predicted proteins | sample 4870071011_MG_FD_169989 | JGI IMG/M metagenome (GOLD analysis project Ga0190313, IMG submission 169989) | Hydrothermal vent sediment bacterial communities from Southern Trench, Guaymas Basin, Mexico - 4870-07-10-11_MG | ecosystem: Environmental > Aquatic > Marine > Hydrothermal vents > Sediment ...
AGACTACCTGTCACGGTTCCAATGAGAATCACTGACGAGTTAGCAGAAATTCTTGGAAGTTATATTGAGCCAGGAAGGAGAAACGTCCATGTTGTAACACATGTTGAGACCGCTTATGAAGTCACTCCTGAGATGGGGGATGCAGTGTATAAACTAAGAAGGCAAGGGATTTACCTCTATAACCAGCTTGTTTACCAAAGAAATGTTAGCAGAAGGTTTGAAAACGTTGCACTAAGAATCGCATTGAAGAAAGTTGGTATCGATCCATACTACACGTTCTATCCAAAGGGCAAAATTGAGCAGAAAGACTATCTCGTGCCAATTGCAAGGGTTGTTCAGGAGAGAAAAGAGGAAGCAAGATTACTCCCCGGAATATTCAGAACAGACGAACCCATCTTCAATGTCCCAAGAATGGGTAAGAATCATCTGAGAGCATGGCAGGACAGAGAATTAGTTGGAATCAGACCAGATGGAAGCAGAATCTATCTTATGCATCCATGGGAGAAGGGTATCAGCGAAACCAAACTCTATACATATCCAGATGTACCAATCAAAGAGTACCTTGAGTACCTTGAGAGCATAGGAGAAGACCCCAATGACTACTGGACAATCTGGTATTACTATTGAAAAATTTTCGCCTCTCTACCCTTTCCTTCGTTTACTTGCATGTAAATCTTCCAAAAAAAACAAAAAATATATAATGTTTAAGTTTGTAAATATTTAAGATGTTGGGGACATAGTCCCCTCCTTACATGAGGTGAATAAAAATGAGAAAGTGGAAAGCCCTTGGTTTGGTTTTTGTTTTGGTATTGGCTTTGGTCGCTGCTGGATGTACTCAAAAAACAACCACAACCAGCACTGCAACTCCAACCAGCACCGGTATTGTACAGAAGAACGAAGAAGGAAAGTATGAAATTACCATTTATACCGGTTCTGGACCCGGTAGCGTCTATTTTGCCATCGGTTCCATGCTTGCAAAAGTTACAAACAAGAAGAGCAAGTTAATTGCAGCTAAAGCAGTTACAAGCGGTGCAAGTGTTGCTAACGCCAAGGCTATTGCAAAAGGTGAAGCCCAAGTAGCAATTATACAGAACGACGTAACCTGGTACGCCTGGGAAGGGAAGTATCAGTTTGAAGGCAAACCAATTAAAGTTCTTAGAGGTATTGGTACCCTTTATCCAGAGCCAATTCAAATTGTCGTAAGAGCTGACAGTGACATTAAGACCCTCCAAGACTTAGCTGGTAAGAAGGTTGTCGTTGGTGCCGCTGGAAGTGGATGTGCTGCAACAGCTGAGAGAGTTCTTAAGGCCGCTGGAGTCTGGGACAAAATCGAGCCAATTTATCAGACTTTCGAAGAGGCAGCACAGAGCTTAGTTCTCGGACAGGTTGATGCAGAGTTCACAGTTATTGCTTACCCAGCACCAGCAATTAATCAAATTGCAGTCAAAGTCCCAGTCAGATTAATTCCAGTTCCAGATGATGTTATAAAGAAACTCCATGACCAGGGATATCCATTCTATGTTAAAGTAATTATTCCAAAGGGAACATATAAAGGAATGACCGAAGATACACAAACAATAGCTGTTAAGTCCACCCTTGTTGTTCACAAAGACGTTCCGGATGAAGTCGTTTACGAGATTACCAAGATTCTCTATGAGAACATTGATGAACTGGCTAAAGCCCACCAGGTAGCAAAGCAGATTGACATAAACCACGCATTTGATGGTCTGATGATACCACTCCACCCAGGAGCAATCAAGTACTATGAAGACCATGGCATAACTGTTCCAGATAAGTTAAAGCCCAAGGAATGAAGGGGTGAAATTTTTTGAACAAATCTTTTCTTTTTTTCTTGCTTCTCATTGTATTGTTTTTTCCCGTATCTGCAATTAGAATAGGATTCAATGAAAATGTGTGTTATTATCCCCTTGGCTCAAATTCTACCCTTGAGATTGATTACACTCATAGCGTTTCATTAACTAAAGTTATAGACATATATCGAGTTTCAAAAGATGGCATTTATGCTTTTCAAGAAAAATGGCAGGAATTCCTTGCAGGGCAACCTACAAACTTCGATTATAGAGCAGGTAAATTCTATGTAAAGAACTTAAACACATTTCTTGGAAAATCATGGGAATATTGGTTCATTCCAATTAACAATGTCACCGTAAAAATTGATGAAAAAGTTGTGTTTGTTCAACCTAAAGAAGAAGGAATCATGAAAATTGAGGTTAAGAAAGCCCCCATTCTATTGATAATAAGCAGGAGGTGTTAGTTATGGGAGAAAACCTTGAAAAAATCGAAAAGAAGATAGTGATTGAAAAAACAAGAACGCTCTCCCCAAAACTGGAGAATATAGTAAAGGCAGCAGCAATACTCATTGGTATCTTTGAAATTCTATTTATATTCAACTTTACTTTTACGGTATATTCCCTCTTTGACAAATTGGGTATAAGAATTGGGATACTGAAGTTTGACTTCCAAGATCAGCAAGTGATGGCATTCGTCTTGGGTATGATATTCGTTATAGCATTCCTTAGATACCCAATAATGAAGAAGGACAAGTACCTCAAAAAAGTGCAGTTGATAGATTACATCCTAATACTCCTCGGATTAGCAGCCGCACTGTACAAGTTCTGGCGATGGCCAACTTACATGGTCTACTATGATGTTAACCAGACTGATGTTATATTTGGTTTCCTCGCCATAATCTTGGTCTTAGAAGCCACAAGAAGAGCAATAGGATGGATTCTGCCAACAATCGTCGCTGTGTTCATTTTATATGGTATAAGGGATGCAGGCTATAACTGGACCCGTATAGCCCAGTATCTTTACCTTGATCAAGGTATTTTCGGTATCCCATTTTACGTTATGACAATTTACGTCTTTGCGTTCGTGTTCTTTGGTGCATTCCTGCTGAAAATTGGAGTTAGCGACTATATTACAGAGTTCATGATATCCATCTTTGGACCAAGACCAGGTGGTCCAGCAAAGTCAGCAGTTATTTCAAGTGGTCTAATGGGAACAGTAAGTGGAAGTTCAGTTGCCAATGTTTTAACAACAGGAACCTTTACAATCCCGCTGATGAAAAAAGCTGGTTATCCACCGGAGATAGCCGGTGCTGTCGAGCCTGTGGCTTCAACAGGAGGACAGCTGATGCCACCAGTAATGGGAGCTGCTGCGTTCATTATGGCCCAGTTTCTTGGGATTCCATATAACAAGCTTATCATTGCAGCAGTGTTGCCAGCGTTGATTTACTATTCAGGTGTCTATTTATTCATTGACCTTGAAACCAAGCGCTTAGGTTTAAAGGGAATGCCAAGAGAGCAGTTTAAGCCCATTAGATACTTCCTAAGGAAGCTCTACATACTGCTACCAATTATTGTGATTACCGTTGCGTTGGTATGGGGTATTGCACCACACATTGCAGCAGTTTCCTCATTAGGTATTGCAATCTGGGTTGCATGGGTTTCAAAAGATGAAATTCCAGGACATGAACCACTTTATGTGGCAACAGTTCTCATTACGACCCTCTTAATGTTTACAGGTAAAGAAATTGCAAAACCTGTTGGAATTATTCTCCTAATTCTTGGATTGGCTTTAATTGCTATGGCATTTGCAACAGAAAAGGTGCAGTTCAATGAAAAGTTTTACATAAGCATTCTATTTATCTTCCTTGTGGCACTTGGAAAGCTCCTTTACATGAGGAAAGAGGAAATCCTCTTAATGAGCGGTATCTTTGGAATAATTTTCTCTTTGATAGTCGGCTACATATCCAAGACAGAAGGCGGTAAGGCAATGTATTCAGCAACTTACGAATCTATGATAAGCGCTGGTAAAACAAGCACAACGGTTATGCTCGCTGCAGCAAGTGCGGGTTTAATCCAAGGTGTCCTAACAATGACCGGACTGGTTACGTCCCTTGGATACAAGCTTGTTGACTTGGCTGGAGGACATCTGCTGTTGCTCTTAATGATGGCAATGATATTCAGCCTCATTCTTGGTATGGGTGTGCCGACAACTGCAAACTATGTCATTACATCATTAGTAGCAGCCCCAGCAGTCTTTAACGCTGTAGCAAGCAATCCAGTTTATTCTGCATCAGTTCCAGGTTATACAACACCAATAGCCCTTCTTGCTGCTCACTTCTTCGTGTTCTACTTTGGTATACTTGCAGACTTGACACCCCCAGTTGCGTTGGCAGCATATGCAGGTTCAGCATTGGCTGGAGGAGACTTCTGGAAGACAGCAACTAACTCGGTAAAATATGCTTTAGCTGGTTATATCGGACCATACATATATTTCACTCATCCAGAGATGTTCCTCATTACAGTTCAGCACTGGACTCCGGGAGTTGCACTTAGGATACTCTATTACTTCATAGCAACAATACTCATAATGTATCTCTTGGCAATGGCGATTATAGGTTATTACAAGAAACCATTAAGAAAGGAGATAAGAGTTATACTTGGTGCCTTAGCACTTGCTGGAGCAACATTACATCCAATCCCAGTAGCATTGGTTGTGATTTCAATTATTGGTATTATGATATATGCCAGAAAATCTTGACCTTTCTTTTTCTTAATATTTTGAGTGAAGCTTCTGAAGTTTTGTATGCTCTCTCATTGGCTATAGAGCATAGAGTTTTAAGTAATGTGAGGGTAATAAACTCTGGTGGTATCCCTGAGTCCCAGCATAAGTGGGGCAATAAAAGATCCAACATCACGTTATGAAATGAAGAGGAAAGACGCCGAGTTATGGGCAAAGGAATATCAACAAAATGTTGTTTCTGAGAACAGCGAATATGAACCGATTATTTCAAAGATAAAAGGGTTTCTGGCAAAAATATTTGAAAAATAAAACGTCAATATAACATGACCTCAAAGCCAAGCTCACTTAACAGATCTGCCAGCTCTTCGCTGTCCACATAGACCAAAAGATGATGATTTCCTAATGTGCCATCCACAAAGTCTTTAGCATCTTCAATCTTGAGCTTAAGCTGAGTTCTGCATCTCTGCTCGCTTCTTTCTCTTTCAGCTACCATAACACTGGTCACAACAGCTTTTCTTCCTCTTATCTTAAGGAGAGAAGCTTTTTTCTTGGGCAAATCCACCTCTACGCCAACTCCCATGCCACTCTCAAAGTGAGATCTTAGAATATAGCCCGCAATCAGAGGAGCCGTACAGTGGGCTAAGATTATGTAGTCATCGCCGTAGTCAGCTATGTTTCCCATGAAAGCAGGTTTATTGAAAAATCTTCTAATTATTGCCATCGCAAGGAGCGAGTTTAGCTCTCCTTCGCAAGCCGCTGGGATTCCCTCTGCGTTAAATAACGCTAATGCCAAGCATGGTGTTGCTTTAATCTTCCCAATTAAATCAAAGCAGCCTATTGTGAAGCCATCAAGTCTGTAATCTTCAACAATTCTCCTCAGTGCAACATAAATTCTGCCAGCCTTTACAAGGTCTTCCCTGTTGGGCTCTCTAATTTCTCTCGCTTTTGCAACAATGTTCTCAACAACTTTCCATCCTTCTGCCTCAGTTACAGATTCATAGTATTCATAAAACTTCTTCAAGCTTATATGGACATAAGGCAGCTCAAACTTCTCATTAATGAGCCATGGAGAGATTCTACCAATCAAACCGAGTCTCAAGTTTAGGAACTTATTGAGTACTTCCTTCATGTCCTCATGGCCAAGAAGGGCTGCTTTAAGCTCTTCATAACTTGTAACCAGTGTTGAAGGTATAAGCCTGTCCCTAAGGTATTCTCTAATCTCCACGGCAGCTGCTATTGAGTTGTTGAAAGGATCACCAAAGAGAATCACCGGCTTTCTGTAGATTGCAAACTCCTTCAGAGGATTCTCAGTTCCACCGGTTAATGGGTATAAAACAATTGCATCAACCTTATTGAAGTCTATTTCCTCCTTAAGGTCTTTGAACTCTTTTTTTGTCGAAATAAATGCCCCACCAACAACTTCAAACTCCTCAGAAAGTCTTGTTAAAAACTGCGACGCTTTTTTCTCAAACTTTTTTGGATCTGCGATTTCGCTAACCCCAAAGACAACTCCAACTTTCATTTTATCACCTAAGGATTTTAAACCAAAAAGAACTAAATAAACTTGTGGTTGCAATGATTCGCTTTGTCCTTGATACCAGCATTTTCGTCAATCCAGATGTCAGGGCAAAATTTGGCAAAACACCAACTGAAGCTATGAAGAAGTTTTTAGAATACGCTGAAAAGCTGTTTGGTAAGGTTGAGTTTTACATGTCTCCCGGAATTTATAGAGAGATTATGCACTTTGTTGAAGAGAGCGAAGTTTCTCCCGATGTTGAGCTTTACATAATAAAGAAGCCTCCAAATGTTCACGATATTAAAATCCCGGCTTTTGTAGTCTATGAGCTGATTGAGGACATTAGAAGGAGAATTGATAAAGGGTTGAGAGTTGCGGAGAAAGCTGTTAGGGAGAGCGTTCTCGATACAGATAACGTTAATAAGATAATCCAAAAGCTCCGCAGAAACTACCGAAAGGCTCTAAGAGAAGGAATAGTAGACAGCAAAGAGGATTTTGAGCTGATTTTGTTGGCTAAAGAGCTCGATGCAATAATAGTTTCAGCTGATGTTGGAATTTTAACATGGGCTGAAAAGATGGGGATTAAATGGGTGGATGCGGCCAAGTTCAAAGAAGTGTTGGATGAGCTTGTGGAGAAAGTTGGGAAGGGTTAGGCTTCTTAAAAGCAAGAACAAAAACATTATATTCCCCCATGTTTAAGAATAGTCTACCCAACAAAATCTCACATTCCAGTGATTTATCACTTTCGTCGCTTAATCCACAAAAGCGTGTCCATTCCAAAGCTCCCTAATCTCTTTTGTCGCATCGTCATAAACCCTCTTGAATGTAATCTTCCAGTAGCCATTGCCAAGTTCCTCAATGTCATCGATATGAATGTTGAGCCCCATCCTCTCGAAATGGGATACCATCTTATAAGCGGTCTCAATTCTCTTCACCCTAACCGTGAAAATCTCAGCAATCATCTCTCCAGCCGCAACGTCCCATATTGACTCCACAAATGGCTGGAGCAAAGCTTTTCCAAGAGCTTTTGCATACTCATCAAAGTCCTCTCCCCTCATGCGCTTCTCTGCAATATAAAATGCCAACCTCTTTATGCGTTGCATGAAGTAGCCGTGAGGCAGATCAAAGAAAACCCTTGAGCCAATCTTTATGTCGTTAACATTTGCATAGGGCGTTACATACTTCACGATTTTCTTCATGTCCGGGCTTTTCATGACTATGCCTTCTCGCCTTTCTCTGCTAAGTCCTTCAATCAACTCGTAAAGCTCATCAAGCTTCTCATAGCTGTAAATTCCAAAGACTTCAACGCTCTTAATTCCATACTCCTCAGCAAGCTTTATCCTTTCCTCAACTGGTAAACTTCTTCCAGTTCTCTTTTCTTGAATATCAAAGAGGAAAAACTGAATATCCTCCTTAACATATGGCGGACCTTCGACTAAATATGGACTCTCTGGACCTGCCATCTCTCCACATAGAATTAAATCAGGGAAATCCCTAAAGAACTGCTCGTTTATGAAGTCTTCAATCCTTTCAGTGGTGAATGGACAAACAAAACCACCTCTTGTTAAAGCTAAAATCTTCTCCCCAACTTTTACGACTCTAACATTGTAGCCATCAACTTTCTCCTCCACATAGAATGGCTTGCTTTTAAAAATTCGCTTTATCCCATTTCTCAAATGAACAATTCTCTTTATGTGAGGAAACCCAAGAACAATGTCAGATTCATTAAAAACAACCGTTCCTCTTCTCAAACCTTTGGCTGAGTCTTTAAACCGAAGATAGCGTAAACCCTCAAATTCATCCTCAATTATGCCACCTTTCATTTCTAAGATCTCTATTCTCTCTTTGTCAAGCCCAAGCTTGAGGAGAATATGTTTGAAGTGCGAGCTTACCATTTTCATCCCACAATAGAGTTAAGGATATGAGAGTATTTAGATTTTTGGCATATCAGTATTGGGGAAATTTCATCACCACTCATTGCCCTCATATTCATCATTCTTCAGCTTTTCAAGAATGCCTCCACTAAGTTCCTTGTCTCCTTCAAGGCATCGAGCGGAATCCCCTTAGGCAATCCTCCAATTTCCCCTTTTACATCTTTCAGCACTCCTTCTCCAGCACTGAGGAACATTCCTTCGCTGATAATTCCTCTGAAGTTCGCTGGTGGCAATAAAGCAACAGCCACCCTGTTCCCTTCTTTAACTGTCAAATCGTTTGTTATCACTGTTATTGCCCTATTCCCAATGTTCACGTTACAAACCAAAAGTCTGTCAGCATTTGGATGCTTTCCTACGCTCATGACCTTACCGACTTTTATATCCACGGCAATTACTGGGTCATTGATTTTTCCTAAAGCTAATCTCTTGTCCAAATTAAGTATTGTGTTGAGGAAAAATCTAACTTTAGCAACTGCTTCCTCCACTTTCTTTTTTTCGTTCTTGTCAGCCAAGCTTAAGAATTTGTGATGCCAGTCTTCTCCGCCTAATGCCTCAATTATCCCCTGAGCTTTCTCTTTAAGGGTCTTCATTTGTGGAGTATCAACAAGCTCCTTGGGGTCAAGGTATGAGTATCTCATGGCTTGTAATTCAGGAAGCATTTCTTTGGCTAACTTTATCGCCTTCTTCTTGTCCCATCTGCCTTTAAATTTGGCGTGCTCAACTGTTTTCAAGAATAGTTCAACAGCTTTTTCTGCAACGAGTAAACGATAATCCTTACTGGTGTCCCACATCTTCCTCACCTTTCAGAGCTTTTATAACTTTACTCTTAATGATTTCGTTTTGAATGCTCTCAGCTATTGAAAGGGCTTTCTCCTTTTTTCCAAAGCGAGCATATGTCAAAGCTATGCTCTCCAGGATTTTAGAAGCCTTTTCATTATCTCCAATAATTCTTGCTATTTTAAGTGCCTCATCCCAATGCCCTATTCTCATGAATTTCCAAACAAGCTTTTCCAATGCTCTGTCATTTGGCTTAAACTTCCCATCCTCTACCATTCTCAATGCTTCCAATAGGGTTTTTCTTGCCAATTCGTCCTTTTTATGTAAAAATAACCAGTGAGAAATCTCCAATAATGCCAAAGTTCTCTCTTTTGGTTCAAGATATTTTATTGACATAATGGCCTTATCAATATCTCCCTGCTCAAGAAATTCAGTTATGGCTAAGTTTTTCCGTTTAAGGACATCTTGAACAAATTTTATTTTTTCATTAACCAGTTTTGCTTGAGTCATGAAACGAATGGACTGGTAAATCTCCTTTGCAAGGGTGTAAAATTGAATTGCAATCCTGTTTGGAATGTTGTCTCCGACTCTAACTAACTTCTTTGCAATATTCGAGAGAACGGACACAACAATTGAATAAGGCTCTTTTGAACCCCATATTGCATTATAAGCCAAAAGAAAAGTTTTAAAGCTTTCTTCAAACAAATCTGCCTCTGCCATGTAATATGCAATGTCGGCTAAAGTCTCAGCTTTCCATGAAGGATGTGGCAGGGACTTAGCAAGATCAAGTGCCTTTTGAAAGAGAATCTCATCAGTTTTCTCCTTTCCCATGACATATGCAGAATATGCCAGTATAGCATGGGCGACTGCTTTGTCTTGGAGGTGATCCAAAGACTCAGCAACCTCAAACATTTGAGAGAAAATGAACTCCTGATGGTCTCTATTGTCAACAGATCGTAAGATATAAGCTAAGACTTCAAGTTTTAAAATGGTATTCTCCATCTTAAGAGCGACTTCTATGGCATCTTTTATTTTTCGGTTCTTAAGGAGTTTTCTGAAATCTCCCATCATATTCACCGCTTAACTCTTCTGTCCCACTCCTCAAGCATTACGTCAAGAGCAAGCAGATTAGTAAGCTTCAGCCTAACTTTCTTGTTCTCGTAATCTATTCCACCTTTAAAATCATTTAACAGCTCAAAGATTTTTTCTGCCTCTCTGATTTCAAGATGTTTACCATAAAATTCCTCTTTACAATATGGACACGTGAAAACAAATCCCTTGAATGTAGAAATGAATTCCTCCTTATCAGCCAACAGCTCACTAAAGTTTTCAAGTGCAAGCATCTGCTCAATTAGCTCTTCCCATTTTAATGCCTCACCACATATTGGACATCTTGCCATCTAAATCCCCCTCAAAAATTTCTCAATCTCTTTCACTAAAAACTTAATGGCTTCATCAAGATTTTTCCTACCATTTGCCCCAGCTGCTCCAGCATGACCTCCCCCTGAGCCTTCAATGATTGGACCAACTTTTTCCATTATTTTGCCTAAGTGAAGTCCTCTCTTTACTAAATGCTCCTTTGCTCTTGCAGAAATCCTAACACCCTTCTTTTCACTTCCCACTATTGCAACATCAGCCCCCAGTTGGAGAAAGACTTTACACGCTAAAGATTCATAAGCAGAAACCTTGGATGTCACTATTATGTATTTCCTGAATTTTTTAATTTCCATCCTCTGGCATGCTTTTAAAATAGCCATTCTCTTTGCTTGGTCAATGTTCTCATCGCTCACTGGGGCTGTTAGGTTGTAGATTTCTCCCATCTGGATTGGAAATCTCTCAAGAATCTCGCTTACAGTTTTGAATGTCTTTGCATTTGCATATCTAAAATTAGCCGTATCTGTCGCTATTCCCGCAAGTATTGCTTTTGCTGCAATTTCATCATAAAAGTTGAAGTACTTTAAGAGCTCCCACACTATTTCAGCTGTTGATGTTCTTGAAGAATCAACAATTCTTATGTGAGATTTTATTGGATTCTCTTTTTCGATGTGATGATCAATGACAATGACAAACTTGTCTTTTGGAATTTCAACTGGTTCAAGCTGTTCAATTGATGAAGTATCAAATATGACAATCACGTCTTCTTCAACTTGGGGGTCTTTTTCTACTTTTGCAAAAGATAGCAAACGCTTGGCATAAGAAGAGACACTTTGGGCAACACCAATTCGATTATCTAAACCTATACTGTTGAGATATCTAGAAAACGCAATCGCACTACCCAATGAATCTGGATCAGCATTATGATGACATAGGAGCAGAAAAGAGTATCTCTTTTCTTTTGCTTCTTCCAAAAATCGCTTAAGTTTTATTTTGCCCCTCATGATTTTTCACCATTTCCAAAATTGCTTGTTCAACTCTCTCCACAAAACGTTAAGCAGTTTCAAATATCTCCTTTGCTTCATCAAAAGTTGGGACATAATATACATCATAATCAGCTCTTTCTCTTCTCTCCTGAACTGCAATAAGTGCCTTTGCATAAAACCCCCTCTATTAACCCTTTGCTTACAAATTCAAGCCCAAATTTCTGAACTGTACCCCTATGTATTTTTGGATAAATGTTTTTAGTGGATAAAAGTGCTCGAGCCGCATAAAACATTGCATAGTATGCTCTACTTATGGCATCCTCATAGAACCCATTGCCTAATAAAATTTCTGCAGCTTTTAGCTTCTCATGAGCCTTTTGAAGGTAGTCCTCAAACTCACGCAATCCTTATACCCTCCCTGAGAACCTCATGATAAAATGGGGAGTGTATATCCCCCATTATTTCAAATTCCTCCTTGGTTACAACCTTGGCAGAGATATAAACACCATACTTGAGAAGATACTTGAGAACAATCCCACTTACATCTTGCTGGATTTTCCACGAATCACCTCTCACTATAATTAGAACATCAATATCCGAGTTCTCCCTCTCCTCCCCTCTTGCTACAGACCCAAAGAGGACAACCCTCACCAATTTATCCCCCAGAAGCTTTGAAACCTCTTTCCCAAATTCCTCAGCTATTTTTTTGTAATCCTTCATGAGCCATCTCCCTCAACCTTTCCTCAACTTTTTCGTATGCTAATTCCAAGGCCTCTTCAACCAGCTTATCAACATCAACCTTCACAAATATCGGCACCTCAAGGTATATCTCAAGCTCCAAATCGAGAGTTTCATCTTTATTTATTCTCGCTGTAACTTCTATGTCCTTCACTTCACTCCGTGTTAGATGCTCAAATATGTATTCAATTGCAGTTTCTTGAGCCAGCTCCCCTAAAGCAATGAGCTCATCTTCGCTGAGCTCTGGCAGTCCAATGTGAATAACCCTTTTTGCCATATGATTCACCAAACAAAGTTTAAAGAGTAAAATTAAGCAGAAAATCAGCCAGCTGTTGGTCTGAGCATTGATTGTATTTTCTGAGTCAGCTCTTTGATTTTTTCATTAAGCTTCTGCTCTTGTCTGGTAAGGGCGTTCAGCCTAACCTCAAGGGTCTCAATTTTCTCTTTAAGCTCTTCAACAGCTTTATCCTTGCTGGTTTTTACTATTAGAGTTCCAACAGTCTTGTAGATTGGAATGTTCTCCCCAACCTTTTCAACCTCCTCAAGAGCCTTCTTGGCATCATTTAAATCAACCTGAACTTTCTGCTTTTGCTGAATAACAAGCTGTAGTTGCTGTTGATAGCTCTCAAGCTGTCCCAATAAAGCCTGAACTTGTGGTGGAATATTCTGCATTTCGACACCTCCATAATCGTAATTTTCGCTTTATACTCTTTTAGACTATTTAAATAGTTTTTCCACATAGCAAAAAACATAAATGCAAAAGTTTCCAAATTTATTTTAGGATATTTCCCCTTCAGTGTGGTGATAGTTAATGATTGATAAAAGCATAGAAACCAAACAGAGTATGTCCAAGAACCAGAGTAAGGAAAAAGATGAAGATTGTGAGAAAATACTTCAAGCACTGCAACAGGAGATTATTCAGTTGAGATCCGAAATAGAAAATCTGAAGGAAATAACCAACACAATGTCCGAGGAAATTAAGAGGGAAAGAGAAATTTTAGATGTTCAAATAGACAAACTACTTTTTATAATAAGTCTTCTTGAAAAACAACATTCAGACTTCTTAAACCTTATTGGTGAGTTGAATAATAAGATCTCTGCATTGGAACTTAATTTCAAAGTTTGGGACAAGGAGGAGATTAAGAATGAAAAAAATTAACATTGAAGTTGTGGGAGAATACAGAGAATATTCAGATGACATAAAGAAAGTTATAGAAAAAATAAAGAAAGGCAAAAAGCTTTCAAAGGAAGAATTAATCTTGGTTTTATTGCCTGAAGTTTCTGAAAATCAACGAAACTTATCAACCTTATTTAAAAAAACAATATTGGGAATCGAAAACTTGGTAGATGCAATTGAAAAAGATGTAAAACAAGCCGAAAAGCTTAGAGAGAGACTTGAAGCTTTAATAGCCACAACTTTAGAACCGACAAATACTGAAATACTCAAAGCAACCAGAGAACTCATGAACGTCGTGAATACATTGGAAGAGGAAAGGATGCGTCTTATTGAAAAAGAAAAGGCATTGAACGAGGAGTTCAAAAAATTAAAAGAAGAAATAGAAAGGCTAAAAGAAGAAAAAATAAAAAAAGAGGAGGAATTAAATGCTCTAATTTCAGAGATAAAAAAACTAAACAAAGAGAGAGACGAGCTTAAAAATACAGTCGAGAGTTTATTAGTTGAATTAAATGAGCTTCAAGCTAAAAAAGCAGAAATAATTGAAAAAGAACAGCAAATAAAGGCTATGGAACAAAAATTAAAAGCTCAAGAGGAGAAAGTAGTAAAGCTTCAAAAGGAATTAGAAGAACAAGATAGAAGATTGAGGCTAAAAGAAAACATGCTTCATGAAAAGGAAGAGTTGCTGAATAGTGAATTAGAAAAAATAGAAGCTGAGAAAAAGAAGATACAAGAAGAATATGAAAAACTCAAAGAGGAAGAGGATAAGATAAACAGAAAAGCGATAGAACTAATGAGTCAAGAACGTTACTTAAATACCCTAATCAGAGAATATCTTCGCAAAAAGGAAGAACTCGAGGAAAGGGAGAAAAAATTAGAGAGAAAAGAACAGGAAATCGAAGAGTTAAAAGAAAAATTGCTGAAAATGAGGAATGAGGTTATTAAAAGGATAAAGGAATTAGAGGAAAAAGGTTATTCCATATGACTTAGACCTCAGTAACATCCATAGCAACTTTAATCCATCTTAAATAGGAATTGAGAGTTCCCCTTAGAGCTGAGTTATCTTGAGCTGTGAAATGCAAAACAATTTTATTCCCTTCCCTCTTAAACTCGATTTCACTCCTCCGATAGGGAACACTTAAATGCTCAAAAAGGACGCTCTCATAAACAATTTTCGCAATCTCTTCACTTGGGAACTCAATTTCTATGGTTCCCTTTATCTTATTCATTCACGCTCTCTCCTTTTGACTTTAATGCCCAACGCCTCCTTGTAATCCCATCTCCTTCCATCTTCCATAATCCAGATTTTTACACTGATTAACGGCCCAACTGGTCTTTCTTTTGTTATATCTAAGCGGTAGAAGTTGATTGCCATTCCTCTTGGATGTCTCTCAATAACACCAAGAACATCCGTGTTGTATTTGTCCGCTATATAGGTTAAGCTCTTGTCTCCTCTTGGGATGAATTTTCCGTTTGTAAGTTCGGCAAAAGCTTGAGCAAAGGCTATGTGGTCGAGACCAACTCTCTTAGCAGTTGTAACAATAAACGGCATCTCCTCACGGATTGGTCTTATGTTCCTAAAACCAATCTCTCTCTGCAATTTAATTCCATGAAGGTAGAGATAGCCAAGATATCCCCAATCGTCAGGAAAAACTTTGATGAAAGTCATTTTAAGTGGATTTCCTTTCCAGACATTTATTATCAAGAGTCTTTCATAACCTCTGTCATAAGCCTCCATAAGCAGATCTTGGATTGTTTTCTTTCCCCTGGTCAGATAGGTAGAATTGGGGAATACTTTTTCTAAATCATGTCCAAAACTCCTCGTTCTTCTTGTAGGTCTGTGTGAGGTTGTTATCAGCATCATCGCTATCACTCATAAGTAATGCAAAGCAATTAAAAGCTTTTTGAAAACGCAAAAAGAGTTCAGATTGCTTTTACTCTTCTTGCGACTTTAGGCCTTGGCTTATAAAGTATCTTGCTTCCGCAGTATGTACAGCGAACTTCCCTTGTAATCGCCAAATCAATCTTAACTTCCTTTCCACATTTTGCACATCTATAAACAACTTCAACCATTTTTCCCACCAAAAAAGATTTATTAGGGCTCAAACCCTTGAAACTATTCTCTTAGCGACTTTTCCAGCTGGTGTTACCGGCAGATAAGCTCCGCCAGCAAAGGTTGCACCACACTTCTGACACTGCCAAATTCCGGTGCTTATTCTCCTTACAGCCTTCCTTCCGCAGACTGGACATGTGTGCTTTTGCTTCATCTTTGCTTCTACAGCAGCTACCCTTCTTCTGATCTTGAGACCATATCTTGGACCAAATCTTCCAGCTGAACCAACCTTTTTAGTTGCCATGAGCATCACCCCTAATGATCTTTAAGCTTAAGCTGATGGGTATAGCAGATTTTTATTTAAAAGGCTTTTCCTAAAACCCAACTAAAGAACAAAAATTTAGTTTATAAATCTTTCTTGCATTCCTTATCTGAAAAGAAAAAGAAGACAGAAAAACTACTCCCTCTTCCCCACAGCTTCAAGAATTTTCTCTCTAATCTCCTGGGCTCTTCTGAATGCGACATCAACTGCATACATGACTTCCTCAAGCTTGAAGCTTCCACCTTCGCTCTTTTGCACTGCTGAGATGTGACCATTCTCATCTGTTGTTATTGTTAATTTTCCATCCATTACCTGCTCTTCTTCAAGATTTGGGTCAACAACTATTGTTCCCCCAATCTTAGCAAAGCTCACTGGAATTGGAATCTTAGTTACGGGCAATGGTTCATACTCATCAAGCATCACAACTTCGCCAGTCTCTTCGTTGTATTCAATTTTTGGCATCTTTGTTGAAAGCAGAGCTGCAATTGCTCCAATTCCTGCGGCATCTATGAGGTTTCCATCGTGGTCAAGGACGTGCACGTCAATGAAGACCACTCTGACGAGCTTTCCTGGAACAATGACAAGTTTTTCCAAGTCAATTGCTTGGCTTTCCCTTATCCCTCTGTCAACAACTCTTGCCAGCTCAATTGCCCTCTCATCTGGAGGACCCGGCTCAAAGGTTGGTGAAGCCAATGGAACGAGCTCAACGTTCGTTGTCATGACACCCTTATCAGGCAGGTCTGGAAAAGGCTCACCTAAATCAAGCTTAATTCCAACAAGAACCTGAGTATCACCAAGTTTAACCCATGCTGAACCCTCAGCTTTTCCAATTACATTTACTTTCACTTCAAGAGGCCTCAAATCCTCCAAACCTCTCCCGTCAATTCTCTTCTTCTCTTTGAGGAGTTCAATGATGTGGTCTTTCATAATTGAAGCCATAACTTCCATTTTACTCACCTACCTCTTGGGCTATTTTGAGGTATTTCTCCTTCAATGCCTCCCTTTGTTTCTGGTAGACTGCCTTTGCTCCCTTTATCGCTAATCTCACGGCTTCAAGGAACTCATCTTTTGTCAAGTAGCCATCCATCTGCAGAAGGGTTATGTCGTTCTTTATTGGCATTATTGCAACCGGAACATCTGCTTCTCCATAGTTGTCCTCTTCCTTGTTCAAGTCAAGAACAATCTGCCCCTCAATCTTTCCAGCAGCACATGCTGAAACTAAGTCCTTCATTGGAATTCCTGCATCTGCCAGTGCCAGAGAAGCGGCAGTAATTCCAGCAACTCTCGTTCCTGCATCTGCTTGAAGAACCTCAATAAACACATCAATTGCAGTTCTTGGGAATAATTCAAGTATGATTGCCGGTTCTAATGCTCCCCTAATGACTTTGCTTATTTCAACACTTCTCCTGTCTGGTCCGGGCTTTTTTCTTTCTTCAACACTAAAGGGAGCCATGTTGTATCTAACTCTTAATATTGCTCGATCTGGTCTCTGCAAATGTTTTGGATGAATTTCTCTTGGCCCATACACCGCAGCGAGAATTTTATTCTTACCCCACTCTATATAAGCAGAACCATCAGCATTTTTCAAAACACCAACTTCCATTTTAATCGGTCTGAGCTCATACTTTTTTCTGCCATCAATTCTCCTTCCATTCTCATCAATAAGCTTTATATCCTCAGGCTTTCCCATCATTTCCTTCACCCTCTTCTATTTGAGGTATTTCCTCAACAATTCCCTGTTCCTTAAGTTCCCTCAATCTTGTCAAAAGTAGCTCTTTTACCCTATCAGTCAACCCTTGTGTATGACTTTCTCTGTCAACCTTCAATATTGCCTCAATTGCCACTCTCTCGAGCTCCTCTTTTCTTCCACTGACCCATACCCATCCGTTTTGCCCAACAATAATTCTTGTCTGGGTCATTTTTTTGATTAGATTTATCATAGAACCGCCCTTACCAATCAAACGGGGCACTTTAGAGGGGGTTATTTTTACAATCTGTCCACCCTTTAATGGGCCACCGTTAAAAGGCATTCCCTTTGTTGTTAAATCAATCTGATTCACTTCATTGAAGGCTTTCACTTTTGCGTAGATTATGTCCCCAATATCAAATATTTTCCTTAAATCTGTTTTCAACAAATCAATTTTTTCTTCAACAGCATCCTGTATTCTTAATGTTGCTTGGTAAGGCGCTCCAATGTCTACAGTCCAGCTTGAGAATTTTACATCAACAATCTTTCCAATGACATTATCTCCAACTTCTGGGATGTAGGGTCCTTCAAGTGGGATGACCCTTATGAAGTCATTTCTTATGTCCACAAGACCAACAACCGTTGAATAAATTCTGTTTCCTTCCTTGAAAGTCCCTCTGCCGTTCTTGAACGGCCCCTGTGCCAATAGTGTTCCTGGAACCACTAACTCTCTATTTTGTACAAAAATCCTTCTCATAGCCCCTTCCTCTCTATAAGTTTAGTTATAACATTACCCTTTGTAAGGGCATTGAGCTTTTCATAAAATTCTTCCTCAACTCCACCAGGGATTTCAATGAGGAACATCCATGAGCCGTCACTTGCCCATTCTTCTCTTTTAATCGTTCCAAATTTTCTAACTTCTCCATAAGCTTTTCCTACATAATCAGAAGGTATCTTTACAGCTATCACCTTAACCTCAATCTTAAGAGGCAAAAATCTCCGAATAGCCTTTATGACATCTGGAACTTGAGCTTCGGCATCTTTAAATACATCAACTCTAACTCCTGCCTCCTCCATAGCCCTCAAGATTCTGTCAACAGGATGAGGATAACCAGTCCTTGGATCAACTGCGTGCCTGTGAATTATTGTAGCTATCTGCTTTTTCTTTTCTTCAAGCATCTCCCTCCTCTGCTGGGCTGTGAGCTGAACTTCTCCCTTCTTGAGAATTATCTTCGCAACTTCATATGGGTCACTTGTGCCAAAGATTTTTTCCATCTCATGCTCGCTTGCTTTATCTCCCTTGTGTGCATCTTTAAAAACATAAGGAGTGGCAAGAATTTCCTCTATTGGAACATCTTTGCCCTCTTTGAAATCTCTGGCAAGATAGGGATCTACCAAAATCTCAAATGTTTCCCCATGTGTCTTTAACCTTGCAATCACTGCTTTGTCAACGCTTATTGGCATAACTATCACCTCAGTAGTTGCTGTCTAATTCGGTGTAGTCCTCTTCTTTCTCAGCAACTTCCTCTTCTTCCGCCTCTTTTATTGCCTTCTCAAGGCATTTTGCAACTTTTTCTTTGCTTATCTTCTTGAACTTCTTTTCCTCAACTGTAATCACTGCAACTTCTATGTTCTCCGGTGAAGGTTCTTCCATTGTTTTTGCCAAAGCTAATACTGCCAATTTTATTGCATCCTCAAGTGTCATGTCCTCTCTGTATTTCTCTTCAAAAATTGCCATAGCTGTGTTCCTTCCACTGCCAATTGCCACTGCCTTCCATTCAAAGTATGCTCCACTTGGGTCTGTTTCAAAGAGTTCGGGCTTTTCATTAACGCCCGCCATTAAAAGAGCGGCCCCAAAAGGCCTGACACCACCATATTGTGTGTGCATCTGCTTGAGGTCACAAATCTTCTTCACCAAAACGGTAAGTGGAACTGGTTCACCATAGGTTAAGCGATAAATCTGAGCCTCTAAACGAGCTCTATCAACCAAAACCCTGGCATCTGCTATTATACCGCTTGAGGCAGCTGCTATGTGCTCATCAATCTGGAAAATCTTTTCATAACTTTCTGGCTCAATTAACCTGCTTGTTACCCTTTTTTCTACAGCTAAAACTACACCTTCCTTGCATTTTACTCCTACAGCTGTTGCACCTCTCTTAACGGCCTCTCTTGCATATTGTACTTGGAAAAGCCTTCCATCAGGGCTGAAAACAGTTATAGCCCTATCATACCCGGCTTGTGGTGGTACAAATGCCATTTTACATCACCTCATGAATTATCGTAAATTTTGATTAAGTTAAACTTCCGTTCCTTGCTTTATATACTCTCCGATTGATAAGTTATTGAAGTTGATAATTAAGCTTTTCCCTGTTGAAGTTGCTACCATATAACAGCTTTTACATTATCAGCAAAATTTGCTAGGTAATGGCACTCTCACAAAGAATTGAGAAGAAGCTATACTAATCAATATCAAAAACAAGAGTTCTCTTTTCAAGTGGCGCATACGTTACATATAATTTGCTGTCCTTTAATTTCAGCTCTATTTCTGGGGGATAGCAACCTCCACCGGGTTTGCATCCTTTGAGTTCTTTGTAGTACCACTTAAGATCACCATCTGAATCAAATGTCAGCAAATAGCGTTCTTGAAGATGATACACAACGTCGATGTCCCTATAAAATCCCTCAATTCCAACGATTCCCTTTTCTTTGATTATTGCGACATATATCATGTTATTGTGAATTAGAACATCCACATGAGAATACCAGTTTAGATATTCAAGATTTTGAGATTTCCAAAATATATTTCCGTCCCTAATTAGAACAACAGAGTTATTTATGATCTCTGCAGAGTATTCAGATTTTTCATCATCTGTAATTTCACAAGTTTTGAGAACTTCATTTGGCATTCTTCCCTCTTGAATTGGATTGGAGTATTTGTGTTCGTAATATTCCACCATCACATGGGTTAATCCAACAGGCAAGATTAACAAAATTAAAAGAAGGAGGAACAAAATTCTTATTGTTTTAGTCATCTATATTGGCCCCCTATCTCCTCGATTATAGTATTGGTTTCTTTAAGTTTTTGTAATTTCACAAGATCAATATTCTCTACTATTATCCTAAACTTTATGTTTGATACCTTTGAGCCTTCTATCTTTTTCAGCATTTCCTTATATGTCACTTCTAGGAACTCTAGGTGAGATTTTTCCCTTTCGTCCAAATAACCATCTCTCATGAAGTTTACTCTAAGGGAGTCTTGCAATGTCAAAATTTTTGTTATCATTTCCCTGTATGAGTCTTTTAGATTTCTATTGGTTTTAAATCCAACTGTTATTGTGCCAATAGCAGGATTGTTAGTATTTATTAGAACCTCAACGTGAACAACACTATTATCAGGCAGTCCGTTTATAATCTGCTGGACATCTTCTATTGTTGCTTCGTTATTTAAAGATATACTGTATCTGTTTTTGGTGTTCTTATGACCTTTCAAAACAGTATTATAGGTCTTAGTTAGTGTCCAAGGATCTTCAAAGTTTTCATTCCAAGTGTAAACTTGGCTATCACTTCCCATATAAAATTCAATGTTCTTAACTAGTGCCCAATATCGTATTGGAACACCATTAGACGGAGCCCCTGGATAATAAATGCCCTCTTCTCCTTCCAAGTAGCAATTTGTATGATGTACTCCGGAAGGTCCAGATATCCATACATAGGAATAATACCACTTTCCATCTTGGATTTTTTCTGCGTTACCTCCTACTCCTAAGTCATCCTCATCAACGTACCCGTCAGGTAAATTTGTTATGTATTGTCCCCCATAAGAAATTTTATCCCAATTTGGATCCGCTTCCACTCTAAACTCATGTTCGTAGTAAGTTCCTGGGTAATATCCTCCAAACTGAGGATTTACCCATTTAAACGAGGATACTATAACCCCTGTACTATCAATCCAAACATCCCCGGTATCTGGTAAGTACCCACCTTTTGTTTCAATTGCTAATGGAGTTACTGGCACTCCTGTCGTCTCTGAAATAAGTGCAGACGAGCCAAATCCTACTGTTAGTAATCCCACAAAAAGTACTAACAAAAGCTTCCACTTCACTTAGTATCACCTCCAACAAGTTGTTGCATTTATACTTACTTATTTAATCTTTATAAACTTTTTCTTTTACTAGTTGTAATTCGTTACGCTTTTTTTTTTCGTGGTATTTACGTTTCAACTGCAATTTTATATGTCATAGTGATCAAAAGAAGCGAGAGTAATGGAGTGAATAAAGGTATACACAAGTGCACAGAGAATATAAGCCCAACTCTTACCATCCGAACTCTTTCAGAAACTTCATCCTTAAACGCTTTATCGTCCCGGAAACTCCAAGCGTCCTTATTATAACCTTTGAGCCGTTAATCTCGGTTAGCATAGCCAAAGCAAAACGAACCTCTTCTACATGCCTTCTGTCACATCTAAGGATTCCAGTTTGAGTTTTTTCGTTAAACTTGATGAACCAAGGTTTTGCCCTTGCAGTTCCTAATTCTCCAAGAACCCTTAGGGAAGCCTCCCAAATTGCTTTTTTTATTTCATCTTTTTTGAATTCCCTTTCTCCAATTACCTGAAAAGCAATGTAGCGGTGCTTATCTCTAAGCGTTGGAGGTAAAGTTTTTGGTCTCTCTTTCATGTTTAAAAAGTTGAAAAAAACCGTTATTAAAGCTTTATCCTTTGGCACAGTGATACTGTCAGGATAACTGTGGCATCACCTCCTGGAGCCATTCAGAAATGTCACTGGGAGGAGAACCAAATCGAGAATGGGTTCGAACAAAATTATACC
>Ga0190313_1000556_pt1 | contig 21908 bp, 25 predicted proteins | sample 4870071011_MG_FD_169989 | JGI IMG/M metagenome (GOLD analysis project Ga0190313, IMG submission 169989) | Hydrothermal vent sediment bacterial communities from Southern Trench, Guaymas Basin, Mexico - 4870-07-10-11_MG | ecosystem: Environmental > Aquatic > Marine > Hydrothermal vents > Sediment ...
CATATCTAACACTAATGGTTCTACTAATACAGCCACTAAGCATGCTAGGAACATTCCCGCTACCAATAACAATATATGCAGGAGAAAGATATGGATCATTCACAGACCTATTAGCACCAAGCATACCAGAAGAACAAATAGAAGCACTACAATACTTCAAACCCTACATAGAAAAACAAAGCAAAATAAAAACAATAGGATTCCACCCCTCATACCTAAGCGGATGGATATCATATATTTACGGAAAGTACAGCCTAAAATACTACGGAACAACATTAGCTTGGGCGAGAAAAGGAAAAACACTATACTACATATCATTCAACGACCACAGAAACCCTATGTTAAAATACAAGAACATTAACCAAACAAAAATAGCAACACACAAAGAACTAGCACTCTACATACTAAACCCCAAATAAACCGCTAAAGAAACCCTCTTCCCCAGCTTATACACTAAACTTATTTACACTATAAAATTCTATAGTCATCATAGTGAATTAAACATTGAAGAAAATAATAACACTTACCGGAATTGACGGCTCAGGAAAAACAGTAATCGCAAGAACAATAGCCACATTACTTCTAAAAAGAAGATTCAAAGTGAAAATACTATGGATAAAAAGCTTGCATACCTTAGCCTACCTAATATACTGCTTCTTCAGAAAAACATGGGGCACAGAATACGTACTAAACCCGAAAGGTAAGATTGCAGAACACTTCACCACCCAATACATGGGGAAAATGGGTAAGCTATGGGGGTTAGTAGAGTTCATATCTATAGTACCTTGGATATTCATAGCAAACATTCTTAAACACATGAATTACACTGTGATCTGCGACAGGTACTTGATAGACTTTCTAGCAACAGTATCTCTGAGGGTGAAGGATCCATTATGGTGGATTAGATCAATACTAGGGAAATTCCTTCTAACACTACAGTCTAAAACGCAAACAATACATCTGAGAATATCGGCAAGCACAGTGTTGGAGAGGAGGCCCGACATAGAGTATAGCCTTGACGAATTAAAAACCCTAATAGCATTATATAAGGTAATAGCTAAAACAATAAACGCAGCGGAAGTAGTTAACGAAAATAAAAGCCTTAAAGAAGCAGTTAAAGAAGTAGTTGAAAAACTTAAACTAATAAGTTAACCTCTTAATATGCCAAACAATATCCCTAATAATCCTATTAAGCCTCCTAAAACTCAACATGTACTCAAATTGGTAAGCCCAACTCCTCCTACACCTCACACACCCTAACTTCTCCCACAAAGCCCTAGCAACAACCCAGGGAGGAAACTTTAAAGGCAGCTTAGGACACTTATCCTCCCTACCCCCATAAACACACTCAACAATATCCCTAACCAAACCCAAAACAACACCCATAACATACACGCTTCTAGTCTCCAAAACCAAACGGGAAAGAACATCAACATCAGACCTCAAAAGCAAACCCTTAACCGTAAAATAGTCTGCAAGAGTAAACATATGCTCCTTAACCAAAGCATGATTAGCAAAAACAACCAAATCAGCCTCAGGAGACAAATTAACAACCACACCAAAAGGAGTTTTAACAGTAGTGACATGTTTTCTCAAAACATCCTTATCAACATAAACAACCCTAGAAACAGCAACCTCCCTATACAAATCAACACCAACACCACCAGGACTACGGAAAGTAACAGACTCAGGACCGGAACCCAAAACAGCATACCCCCTAGAAAACAAGTGTTTCACAGCACTAAAGAAGTTATCAAAAATTAGAACATCAATATCAACGGTAGTAAAAGGATAAGGTCTAATAGATTTAAAGAATGCAAAGCTTATACCACACCCTCTCAATGTGCTATTTAAACTATCGAATTCCCTCATAATATTAAGATGAACCTTATATTCCCTTGAATACCTCTCTCTTAGAGGATTAGAAACTCGGAAATTATTTTCGTGAATTATTTTATGAAGAAAATAAAATCCTATTCTGTTTATTTTAGCTAAAGCATAGAGCTTATAAAAATCAAAGCCTTCAGCAACATGAAGCTCCATAACTCTAAGAAGCTCAGCTAAAGAGGCCATCACTACAATATTTCAGGGAATTTTATTTCCTAGCCCTTTCAGCTCTATGTAGCATAAAAGCCTACAGCCCTGAATTTTACTGTCTTAAACGCTTTAGGATCTAAAATACGTCTAGCATCGATTAATGCCTTGGAACGCTCTAGTGTACCCCCAAGAGCTTCTAAAAGCTTTTTACCACCAGTGTCAATAACATACAGCAATACGTATTTAGCCAACGCACCATAGACTAGAACATTAGCTTCCCTAACAAGAACATCCAAACCAGCGTGAAAGTACGCAGACATCTCTCCCAAAGCACATCTCGGGATGGACTCATCATGAACGCCGCAAGAACAGAGAAGGATTAAGAGAAGCCACAATTCAGACAATAGATAGAATATTCGTTACCACGTTAACTAATGAACTAGTGCCACTTGTTAAACTCACAATTTCAGCTCCACCTACAGCTGACAGAGCCGCCCAGTAAACAAAGCCCATCATGTTATTAGCTAAGCCTCTAAAGTGTAACTATAAGCCATCTCTTCCATTCTTAATTAGGCCCTTCAGGATATTAAATTTTTAAGTTTTTTATCAAAATATTAAGTGCCTATACTTTAAACTTACTGTACGAACTTAGATGCTATTCCTGCGGCGTAGTTAACCTTGAAATTTAGTTAGAAGTTTGAATTCTATTACGATAAATAATCTTAATATTGATTTTAACATCATTATGTTGTTACTCATTTTATTGAAATTATTCAAATCGGTTATATCAATAGCTTTCACAATGGGAAGTGCTGTAATGTAGACAGATATAAATATTGAAGATGTAATCAATAGTTCAACAAACTCCTTCAAAATACTTATTGCACCTAATATAGATGTGTCTAATACCACTTTAGCTACTAAGTATGAAGATATCAATGCCATAATCAACGCCATATAAATCCTCATGAACTTACCAAGTCTTATATTCATACCATAAATCTTATGCACGATCGTAGACCTAACTATTACTGAGATAAGACCACTCACTAACATAACGACTATTAGGAATGGTATAGTTAGTGTAAGTGCATAAAGACCGTATTTTTCAGGACCAAGAAGTCTAGCAATAACGATAGAGCCTACAGCAGATACTAGTATATAAACTACATTACTTATAAATATGAAGAAGCTACCACTAACAACTTCCTCACCAATAACAGCTAACCTACTACTTGATTCACTACTTATCCTCATTTAATTCACGTTAATTGATTTTTCTTATCCAGGCTATGTTCCTTTACCATACCTCTTGGCCTCATTAATACAGGAATTCTGAAAGTAATGTAAGTGGCATTGAATTTCATTTAACAATCTCTTCAAAAATCTTCTTTAACTTATGACCTGCTACTTCAAGTGAAAAGTTTTTAACAGCATACTCCCTAGCATTTTGCCCTAACTTTCTCTTCTCTCTTTCATTGTCCATTAAGTATTCAATGGCGTTCTTAAGATCATTTACATCTCCTGGCTTAACAAGTATTGCTCGTTCTTCGGACACAAACTCTGATATACTACCAACAGGTGCTACTATGAGGGGCCTACCACAAGTTAGCGCTTCAATAACCACCAATGGGGGTTCCGTTATTTCGTAAGGTCTCCTAAACGGCAAGACAACAATATCTACAGCATTATAAAATATCGGTACTTCTTCATACAGCATTGATTTTAAGATTATAATCCTATCTCTAAATCTCCTAACATACTCCTTGAGAATATTTAGCATGGAATGTTCGAACTTAGTTGAGGCTATGACGAGCTTAGTGCTACTAGGAAGCTTCATAAAAGCTTTAAATAATATATCAAACCCTCTTATAGTAATGGCTTCACCTATATAACCAATGAGAAAAGCTTCTCGATCAAGACCTAAGTATCTTCTACATTCATACATATTGTAGGGTTTGAATAAGTATTCATCGATTGGTGGTGGTATACAAGTTATATGCTCCAGCTTTTTACTTAAGTAAAATGCCTTTAAGAACTCAGAAGTAACTATCACTTTAGTACAAAGTTTTCTAAGTAAATATACTTCCAACGGATTCCTTGATTTATACCATAGATAAGCAATAATGTTTTTCCTTGAGCTAGAGATTAAAGGTTTTAGCATTAATAAGTATACATATGCAGGTACATTAGTAAAGCATATTATATCAATATCGGTAATGTATTTTTTCATTTTAAGTGCAGTATACACGTCATAGAGTCTCAGCTTGAGAAATATGTCATGAAGAAATTTATTTCTTACAGGTATCATAGAACAAACTTTCACGTTGTTTGGTAATAATTTTCTTAAGATAATGGGCTCTATTGCGACAATTTTCAGATCTTTATATACTGATTTGAGAGCTTTAATGATATTCCTAGCGATGTTGGTATGACCTTCAGATATGGGTGTAAGGTAATTCTTCACAATTACAGATAACCTTTGTCTTTCATGCATTTCTCCCACCCTAGTTATCAGAGCATCTTATTACGAATAATTTAGTTCTCAAGCAACATTACATGTACACTTAGTTGCTAGGCACTGATACAGTAATTTAGGTTACTATGTCGCGGTCAGTAATACGAATTTAAGGTACTTAACTTCTTAGCTATGTACTTTAACTTCTCCTTGAGCATTAATACATGACGTTGATGTAGAACTTCTCTGATATGCTTTATAACATACTTTCTGAAGTGCTTGCACAAATCTCCTTCGTGAGAAGCTAAATTCTTTGATTCCCTAGGATCAGCCTCTAGGTCGTAGAGTTTTTCATGTAATGTACCGTTTTCATCGATCATTAAAATATATTTCATTTTCTTCGTTCTACATGAAAATACCATTTTAGAGCCTACAGTTTCAGTGAAGGTAACCCTCCTTTCTATTTTACTAGCTAAGTCAAGTAGTATCTCTATTGGGTTGCAACTCAACATTTTATTCGCAACTGTAAGTATCATAGGCATTAAGTCAATAAGAGAAACTAGTTTGTCAATACAGAGACAAATTTTCTCGCCTGGATAGTACACAATAAGTGGTACATGAATTAGCTGTTCATATGGTATTGTTCCACGGAAAACAAGATTATGTTCTCCTAGGAGAGTACCATTATCAGACGTTATGAAGACAAGTACTTCATCTAAGTTTAGTTCCTTTTGCAAGATTTCTATGAATTGACCTATAGCTACATCAACATAGCTTACAGCAATTCTATAAATCTTATTGAGTATTTCCAATTCTCCATGAGTTAAACTTTTGGGATTATAATAAAGCTTATAATGTATCTTCAAGGATTCAGTCAATAACCATTTTAAATCGGGTTTTCCTGATTTTTCATAGAGTTTGTACATTAACGTGTTGTAGGGTTCATGAGTTATTAGCACCTATTGAAAGCCCTAGATCTAGACTAAAGCAAGTAGTAGAACTTGCTGAGAAAGTTGAGAACTTGTTTAATAGAGTTAATGAGTTATCATTTAAAATTGATGATTTGTTCAAGAGATTAAATGATCTTGAAGCTAAACTTTCTAAGTATGAACGTATAGATACCTTAATTGACGATGTCGATAAGCTTAAGAAGGAGAAGACTAAAATCAAGAGAGACATCACTATGAAGTACAACGAGCTTAGTAGAGAACTTACAGACTTATCCTTTAAGCTATTTAGGCTCTCTAATGACATAGATTGGATTAAGCGTAGTGTTAATCGAAGAATCGAACATAAACCTCGTAAATACATGGATAATGAAAGTTACTGTAAGTTATGGTATTGGTATAAGAAGATTGAAGGATGGGATATGAAGGCAGACTACATAGTAGAGGTAGGGGCAGAATCGTCTACCGTTTAAATGTAAAGAAACATCCTCTAATATGTGTAGCATGTCCATCATATACGCCAAGAGGCTAATAGTAATTCCAGATAAGTAATGACCATTAAGATTAATATTCATAGATCTTCTGATTAAATTCCTACAGTTTCTTTAATAGTTCTTTCCCAAGTAAATTGACTAGCTCTTTTGATACCTCTAACACTAAGTTCTACTTTAAGCTCTGTATTCTCCATGAGATTAAGTATTGTAGATGCTACTTCCTCAACGTCTAGAGGATTAACTAAAATTCCTGCATCACCTACAATTTCAGGTATACAACTTGTATTTGATGCTATTATTGGTATTCCACAAGCCATAGCTTCAACTAATGGCATACCAAAACTCTCATAAAGGCTTAGAAACATGAATACTTCACTAGCCGAGTAGAAGTACGGTAAGTACTTGCGTGGTACATAACTGAGAGTTGTAATGTCATCTCTGACTTCATTAGGTATCTTAAGCTCACTTGAACTTACTCCAACCAGCACTAATTTTAATGAAAGCCCTTTCTTCTTAGCTATTGAAAAGGCTTTAATAAGTGTATAAAGGTTCTTCCTTGGATGTGCATTACCAACATAGAGAAGAAAATCATTCTTAATTTCATAATTCTCGCAGATAAAGGATTTAGCGATCTTTTTATCGATAGGCTTAAAGATCTCATCAACACCCTCATAAATAACGAATAACGTAAATCTTAGACTCAGGCATACCAATTATACTTCAAGTCTCTCTTGTAGCTTCAGATACTGCTATTACAGCATCAGCATACTTACCCAAAAGCTTTAAGCTTATGAGTAAGCCCATACGCTCCATGTAACCATATTTGTAAAGATGTGAAAGTACAATGTTACCTATGTCATGTATCGTAGTAACAAACTTAACATCACTTAATGAACTTTGAAGGAGAAGTGGAGTATAACTTGAACCCCAAGCCGATACATGCATTACATCACACGACTTTAATAATTGATGAAATTTAGGGTTCATGCATAGTTTAAGATTTCTAAACATCAAACTTAAGGGAGAGTAATTACTTGCTTGAAATACATAATCTACGTGTCCTAACTTAGAGCTACTCTCTCTTAGACGTATTGTGAGGAGTTGGATATCACTATATTTCCTTAGGCCGTTAGCTAATCTAAGTATGTAATTACCAATACCACTAAGTCTCGGTGCTTGTATATCATAGTGATCAGCTACCAGTACAACCTTCATTTAAATTAATTTTATTTTAATTTTATTAAATTAAAATTCTAAAATTTATTACATGCGGATACCATAAACGACCCATTTTCTATAGACTACTTTAAAGCCTTTAGACTTTAGTATCCTTGCAACGATCATGACATTGCGTGAACTATGACATTCAACGACAATCTTTTTAGCGGAGTTCAGTGTACTGTCGGCTCCCTTCAAGACTTCAATCTCGAAACCTTCCACATCAATTTTAACAAAATCTGTTTTATCCAAACCATAATCACGTGCTATATTATCAAGAGTATCCACTTCAACTCTAATTGTTTTAGTTTCTCTCTTTGGAACTAATGTATGACCTGTAACCCCGTGATTGGAGATGTAAAGTGTAGTCCAACCCTTGTAATTTGCTACGGCTTTTCTGCAAAGCTTGACATTACGTAATTTATTAAGTTTCACATTCATCCAAAGAAAAGCAAAATTTCTGGGTTCTGGCTCTATTGCTAAAACAAATCCATCATCCCCTGCCTTCATGGCTGCGGGTATTGTAAATTCACCAATTGAAGCACCAACATCGATAACTACATCACCTCTTTCAACCTTAAAATATTGTTCATGTAATTTTTCATCCAAACATTCAATAATGGCCGTATCACGTAATGTAGGTGATAATAGTTTAACCTTACGAGTCTTGAAAAGCCATGCTTGTCTCCAGGGAATGGCAATTATGCCTTCGCGTCTAGGATGTAAGAGTCTGTAAGCATTAGCAAGGATTGAGTATAAGAGATCTGGAGAATACCGCCAAAGTATATATCGTATGTTCATTTAATCATATTCCTCAATATTTTCTTCCAATAGTAAATTATTCTCTTAGCTACATTCTGAGGCTGAAAATCTTTTGCACGCTGTTTTGCAAGAAATCCTAATCTTTCTAAATTGAAACTATTGAGTGAAAGGAGAATTTCGGCAATTTCTTCAACTTTATAAGGCTTAACAAAAATAGCAACTTCTCTCCAGATTTCCTTAAAGACTGGAATACTTGAGAGTATTAATGGACATCCACATGCTGCAGCTTCAGCTACGGGAAGTCCAAATCCTTCATGAATACTGAGAAACACAAATGCATCAGCTGCACTATAAAGATACGGTAAATGTTCTCGAGAGATGTAGCCTAGATATCTTATACTATTGACTTTACTAAATTGTTTAAAGACTTGAGCCTTCATTCTCAAGGGTCCTGCTATTACTAATTTATGTTTTAGGCCCTTCTTTTTGGCTATTTTATAAGCTCTTATGAGGGTGAGAACACCTTTACTAGGATGTATAGGACCGACATATAGTATGTATGGTCTTTCAATAGCAAATATCTCCTTAATGCATCTTTCTGAAAGCTCTTTACTAATGTTACTATAGAACATTTCATCAATTGCAGGATATATTACTTCAATTTTTGATCCCGGAATCCCAAGGTACTTTGTCATACAGTACTTAGAAAACCTGGATACAGTTGTGAAAAACATACTATCAAATAATCTTGAGAGAGAGGAAATTCCAGAGTATCTGGGAAGTAAGGTTAACTTATATGAAATCCCGTGCGTTCTTACTAGGAAATGGACATCATGTATTGTAATAATTAACGGTCTGTTAAGCATATCACAAAGAGCACTTAAAAACAAATGTGCATACAGCCTAGGATGCGGTATATAGACTAAATCACAATTGTACTGTTTAATGAGTTTAATGAAATTAGGTAATTGTTGGAATGCATGTATATGTCCATATTTGCCAGCTAAGCTTGCTAATGGATAAAGAATCAGTTTACATTCATGTTTGCATGATTTCATAATGGCTTTTAAAAGATTCTTTGTATAGTAATGTATGCCAGCTTTGTCCATATACAACATTGAAGTATCAAATGCGACTTTCATCGTCATACTCCAATTGTGAAACAAGGCTCCCTTAATCTCTTTCTTACACTTCCTTTGTTAGCATTTGACTAATATTAGTCTACAACTTTGCTTTAACCATAGTAAGAATTTGTGAAGAAACTTACCTTCATTTCTACAGTCTATCTTGAATCTTGATACCAGAGATGTTCTATATTTCTTACCAAGGTGTACTTTAATCCATGAAGTTATGAAATATAGCCAAAACCTAATGATTTGCTTAATGTTAAGTTTAAAGCCATTAGATCTGAACAGCCTCAACTAAACTTTGAGTGGAAATACACTAACATGGTATGGATCTTTTAATGTATCTTCAGAATATGATGGTATTGATGCGTAGAGTAAACCGTTTCTTCTCAAAACTCTATAGCACTCCTTCATACAGTGATTAAGGTTCTTAATGTGTTCAAAGAAGTTAATAGCTGTTATGCAGTCAAAGTATTCATCATCAAAAGGAATACTATCTTTATTAAGATCCCCTAGGATGATATACTTTTTAACGGGTGATACGTTTCTAGCCCATTCACTAATATCAATACCCCAAGCTTCAACACCCAACTTCCTTAAGACGTATACTAACGCACCATATGCACATCTTAAATCAAGTACTCTTTTAACACCTAGAAACTTCAATGTGAGAGCTAAAGGATAAAACCTCCGTATGTCACGTCTAAAATTGTAACCTTTACTGATGAAATATTCTTTATCGTACTTCATTGATAACCTTCTCTAAAATGCATTTAAATTCGGTGATTCTGCCTGGTTTAAGATTTATGTTTCTGGAGAATGAGTAAAAAGCTCTAGGTGAATGGGTACCATCTAAATTCATGCCGTGATCGCTGATAATTAGCATGAAGTCTTCATCTTTTAAAATTTTACTTATTTGATAAGCTACTTTATTGAGCCAGAAGTAAGCTTTCATAACCTCTAATATTCTTTTCCTTGGTAGATAGACATGACCTACCTTATCAGCTATATCTAACCATACAGCGTATATTGCATAATTATCATTATGTAAAGCATCAATTAGTCCCTCAATTCTTTCTCTATTAATGTTCCATACCTCCTTTATGTAAGAATCCAATCCTTTTCTTGATGCTTTAATTAATTTATTCCTAGTATTAATACTTTCATTGTAGGATGGGAATTCAATAACAAAAGAGGGATATTCGTCAAATATTGTTGTTAATCCCTTCCTCACAAGATACCTCTTAGTAGGAGGTTCAACAATACGTAACTTTCTAGCGATAGCTGAAATTACAGGTCGTAGAAGTTTGTATAGTATAATTCTATCACGTTTTAAGCGTAGATCTTCGATGAACTTGTACCTTGATACCCATAATCTCCTAATACCATGCTCTTTCAAAGACTTTCCAGTAATGAAGCTTGCCCAAACAGCTGTTGTCAGAATATCACCTACTTCATCAATGTAATACTCGCTAACATCGACATATCCGCACACCTTCTGTATTAACGCTTTTAGTCTCCACTTTAGAACAAAGTCATACTCAAGACCATCCATAGCCAATATAATTACTCTCATAGGTTCTCACTAAGAATTCTCCTTATAAGAATAATCCAACCTTTGATAAAACGTTCTGACGAATATAAACCCATTATGGGGGTGAATGAAGTGTGCATTGCACTTTCTACTTCATTCAAAATTTCATTTAACGTCCTATGAAGTGAATTCTGATTTCCTAATTCAAATAGTCCGCATAGAGAATTGGCTTTGCATGTTTTGCATAATTCAACTATTGCCGGTATTTTACTAGCAATGACATGCTTATTCGCGGCTAAAGCTTCCATGATTATTCTAGGTTGGACTTCATTTAACATCGTAGGGTTAACTACAAGATCTACTCCCTTAAGTAGTACAGACATAGCGTTACCAACCAATGTTCCCGAATACCTTACCTTATCACCATAATTCTTCAAATAGTTCATTAGCTCTTTATCCATTATCGACCCTACAAGTACAAGTATAATATCATCCCTTTCCTTAGATAGCCTTTCAAACACTTTGAGCAATATGTGAACTCCTTTCGCCTTTGATATAGCACCTGCATAAAGTATTACCTTCATGTTATCTAGTCTCATGTTAAGTTTTTTCTCAAGCCATTTTCTAGCTAATTTCTTGTCAATACTACGTAGCTTATCGATATCTACTGGGTTTGGTATAATGTGAACCTTCTCCTTATCAACATTCAATACTGACTTTAATGTTATGTATGCTGTCCTAGATGGGAACACTAATGCTCTTGCTTTTTTGACAGCTAGTTTGAGAAGCCATTTAGCTATTGAGCCTCTGTAAAGCATTGTTAGGTCATGGACTATGAATATGAGGTTTTTCTTCATGATTATAGCTGGAAGTACATCGTATACCGTGTTTGCAATTACTATTCTCGGTTTTTCTCTTGCTAAGAAAATTATGGAACATAGTAGGTAAAGTGGATAAACAGCTAGAAATAGTGCATGTTTTGATATCGGTGCTATTAGGTTGAGTTGTCTTACATCAGAGTCTCTTAGAGGGACTCTACGCTTAATTGTAAATGTCTTTACTTTAAGACAATTCTTTAGGTACTTAGCATAAACTCCTCCACCACCTATGGCATCAGGATAAAGTTCAACTGTTATCAAGACTATGCCGTCCATACTCTATTCACAAATTCCGACATAGTTAAGTTAGTCACGTTTGATAGTGTGCTAATTCTTGCAAATAAATCTTCAAGTACTTTCCATTCACCTCTATACTCTATGAAATCCGGATGAGTTAGAATATGAACGTAGACATTATCTTCATGCTCAATACTTTCTAAGAAACTTATTATCAATTTGTTCCACTTTTTTATAATCCAAGGTTTTATAATAAGGCTTGTACTCCTTAACTTTATGATTGCTTTGGGTAATAACCTATATGCATGAGAATCAGTGTAAAATGTTACATCAACAGTATATGGATTTGTTATTGCAGTAGATACATTAAATGGTCTGGTGGTTCTAGCATTCTTAAATCCACAATGTTTAACAACTTCGATTACTCTCTTATTGAACGTACCTTTTGGATAAGCAAAGCTTTCTACAGGTTTTTCAATTATCTTCTCTATGATAGTCTTTGAATTAGAAACTTCAAATAATAATTCCTTATACGTTAAGGTTGTTAAGTCTCTATGTGTTACACTATGTGCTCCAACTTCATTCCATGTCGATATCCACCTAATGTCTTCAGCATTGAGTTCCTTCAACATCCTCGCAGTATCTAGGTAGAAGGTACCTTTAAGGTTGTATTTCTCAAGTAATTTAGCGCATTTAACAATGTACTTACTAGCATCATCGAAGCTAAGTACTAAGTATATCATGAACTTAAGACTTCGTTATATACTTCAAGATATTGCTTAACGATATTTTCCCAACTAAGCTTTCTAGCATAATTAATGGCTCTTGCTGAGTATTCATGGTAGTTCCTAAGAATCTTATCTAATGCTTGAATTAGGGATTCATTATCATTAAATAACTCACCAGCTTTTGAATTAACTATGTGTTCTATTCTAGCATCATCAACTTTAAATGCAATTACAGGTGTACCACAAGTGAATGATTCTACAATTGGTAATCCAAAACTTTCCCAACGCGATGTCAGGAAGTATACGTCAGACAAGCTATAATAGTAGGCAAGTTTTGACTGAGGTACATACGATAGTGTTAGTACATCTCTTCCAAAACTTGATCGGAATTTGCTACAGTACCTCTTAATCAATTTAATTGCATCAATAGATGTCCCCCCGAGTATGAGTTTAGCTTCCGGATAGAAATCCTTGATATTCCTGAAGTACTTTAGGGCTATGTCAAGACCCTTAAGTTTTTCATGTGCCATAGCGTTGAATAGTATTGGATAACCGCTTTTACCCTGAATTTTAATAGGCTTGAAGATTTCTAGATCAACACCATTATATATTACTTTGACATTACTGATACCATATATTTCCTCTAATTGTCTTTTTACGAAATTTGATATTGCTGTGATTTTACGTATCTTTGGCAATAACCTACGATATGCATACTTGAGAGCTAGGTGTATTACCTTGTTCTTGAATCCTGGAGTTAGATGCCATGGGCAGTATCCATGGTATGTAAATACAATGTTCTTCAAGCCTGCCTTAATAGCTTCTCTAGTGTACGGATAAGTGGTATGTATATGTACTATGTCAAATTTCATAGCTTCTCTAATGAATTCCTTAGGTGTTAAGACCTTGAGCTTATGATAGATTTCATCCTTACTACCTACATCACCTACCTTGAGAACAGCTATGTGAACATCAATACCAAGTCTTGACATGTACTTAGCTAATGAAACAACTACAGTCTTAAAACCACCCCATTCATAATGACCCAAGGCTAATAGAACTCTCATAACTAATGTCAGGGAAATCCTATGTTGACAACTTTCTTATAAGGGTAATGTATTTCTCAGCAATTGACTCTATGTCATATATTCTTACATGTTTAAGTGCATTACTTGATAATTTACACCATATGTCTTCATTTGATAGTAAAGTTATTACTCTATCAGCAAAACTCTTGTAGTCGTAAGGATCTTGAACAATAAAGCCATTAAACTCATCAATAATGACTTCAAAAGGTAATGTTGAAGATGCGACTATAGGTGTTCCAGAAGCCATAGATTCTAAAGCAACATAGGAAAAGGCTTCGTAGGTAGATGGTATTAATGTTACCTTAATCCTTGAGTATATCTCTTTAAGTTCTTGTCTAGGTATGGCTCCGAGAATTATTATTCTATGCCTAATCTCATCTCTAACGTATTTTTCTACACACTCTAATGCTGTATTCCTATTCCCTACAATATAAAGTCTTACCCTAGGATCATACTTTGCTATTATGTTGAACGCTTTAAGTGTTGTGGGTAAGTTCTTGGTTACTCTAGTTCCAACATGAAGTATAGCATCTCCCCTCTCGTGAAAACTTTTACTCGTATATTTGTCAAGGTTAAGTCCTATAGAAATTACCATTACCTTATGAGGACTTATCTTCATGCGCTCAATGACTTCTTGCCTTAACTTTCTTGACACACACAAGAGGGAACATTCTATACAATCTTCTAGCTATCATTTCATGATACCATTTACCTTTAAATAATCCATGGCATACTATTACAGCCTTAGTCTTTAAGTATAATAGTACTACGCCATTTATTAAAACTAAATCAGGTTTTATATCATTAATTATTTTCGATCCTTTAATAAGCCATGCAATGTAGTATACTAAAGTTCCTCTAAATTCCTTAGTACTTAATGTAACTACTTCAGGTACTTTATTAAGATCAAAGAGTTTACAAATTTCTTCTCTACTATGCTTTGCATGATATGTAACTGTTGTAACTTCATGACCCCTATTTATAAGAGCCTCTGACAATTCAAATATGAACGTATTTACCCCATCAAGTATATCAGTACTAGCTCTCCTGATTATTACAAACTTCATATCTTAACCATAATCCATTCTTTTTCAGGAATTATTTCAAAGACCTTATTATAACCTAATTTCATAAGCTCTTGCTGTAAATTGTTTACTGCATCTAGGATGCTCGGTTTATACTCGTAGAAACCTGATTTACCATAGGTTCTAAAGAATATAGCAACAACATCGTATCTACTAACTTCATTAACATTAAATCCTAATCCTTGCTCAAAATCCCATAGTAAATCCCTACCTGTAAGCAATTTACCATTTAACTTATAGTAAAATGGCAGTAACCCGTGAGAGCCAATGTGGGCTATTATATGAGGGACTTCAGGTATGTGATTAGATAAGAATTGTGCCATGATAATGTCACTACTTGGAGGATACATAAATGGCGACGGCCCCCATATAGTTATTGGACTTATTAATGTACCTATTGTAAGTATCGAGTATATTAAGGCCATTAATGGCTTACAATAATTCTTAGCTGAACTTAACAGCAATAGTGGCGTTACTAAGGCTAGATATTGAAATGGTCTATCTATCCATCTATGAGCATGTATCGTACATACTATCCCTATCACATAGAGTAGTACCCAGGATGCGATAACCTTAGATATAAAGTTCGCTCTACGTGAAGTGATCGCAATAATAGCTAGTATAATCGACATTAATATAATGAATTGACCCCATCTTAACCTAAGTGAGACGTATAAATATCCATTCCAAGTGTATTCAGGACCTACCATTAATGTTCTTTCAGGTACCGGGGACTCAGATAGCTCTCTAAACGCTATTACGGTTTGTTTTGAAACCGAAACTATTGAACCATAAATACTTAATTGAAAACAAAACCACGTTAGTATTGAAAATATCGATATAAGTAAAATTAGTCTTCTATAACCAAATAGACTTTTACTGAGCTTACTCATAATGACCATAAGCGTCCATGCAGTCAAAGACATTAATGCTGCTGCTAGTGATGCTGCTGGATGAGATATTAGTAAAGCTAAGAAGAGTACTAGGTAAACTATTACATGTCTGATATCTCGCTTAGTTAGCATTAAAATAAGTATAAGTATTGCTGATGCATGAAGCGGATATGCAAAGGATTGTCTACTATATTGGAATGCTGAGAAGAAATTCATTATGAGGAATAGTATTGGCACTGTTACGGCTAATAGTTTTAGCTTTAATTTCCCTTCCCCATTCATGACTAAAGTTCTAGCTGATGAAAATAGCATTATTGCTGTTAAATATACGAAGAGGTGAGGTAGCCATTCGGTTAGATCCCAGTAGCCTATGCCTAGTATTTTAGTAAAAATTCCTGAGAATAATGCATGACCGCATGACTCTAATCCCCCTTGGAAGCTCTGAAAATAACCATTTACTGCCACACTTCTAACTTCTAGTACAAAGCCTAATTGATCAACATAATATTGGTTTTCAAATAGTGTTCTAGGCAATGAGTATATTAAGTATGTAAGCATAAACGCTGAAATACTTGCCGTAAACAGCACTTGCTTATTATTAATTTTTATCTTCGTAAGCAAAGATATACATAATATCCATGATACGCAGATGACGATATATTCAACTCCTAATTTATTGAGAACTGTAAATGGACTTGATACTATGTAGTCTATTCTTGGTCGTGTTATTGATACATATACTGTAGAAATTATTAAGGATACTGTGATAGGTAATGCTGCCTTATTGTGTATATTTATTTCTCTCATTTTGTCTTATACAGAACCCTAATTCTTTGGCTAAAGCTTTCACAGTTAAATATACAGCCTCTTTGCTTGAATACTTAGGCTTGAAACCCAGAGATTTTAACTTGTCTATTTTCAATGCTATTCTCTTTACATCTCCAAGCCATCCTACACCATGTAAAACAGGCTTGTATATGATCTTAATATTTTCCAACCCCAAAGTTTCTGTAATAATCTTCACTACTTCATTTACTGTTATCCAGCCCTCTGATGCCACATTGTATACCGCGTAATTTTCTAAAGTCTTTCTCCAAGCTATTAATGTAGCCTCGATAGCATCATCAATGTATACGAAGCTTCTCACCTGAGTTCCATCTCCAAGAACTTCAAGTTCTCTTGGATTCCTAGTTAGCTTTATCAAAAGATCATAAATTACGCCATGCCTAAGTCTAGGTCCAATAACATTAGCGTATCTTAAGATAATAGCTTTCATGCCGTGAAGTCTAGAATAAGCATGGATTAAATTCTCACAAGCTGCTTTACATGCTCCATAAACAGATACTGGTCTTATTGGTGCAAATTCATCTACCAGTATTTGCTCAGGCTCTCCATATATGCTACTTGAAGATGCAAAGACTAATTCTTTAACATTAAACTTCCTCATAGCTTCAAGAAGGTTGAAGGTAGCAACAACGTTTTCGTTAAAATGTATCTCTGGATTTGTTGTGCTAACTCTTACCTCTGGATTTGCTGCGAAGTGGAACACCACATCAATTCCCTCAACAGCCTTCAACGCTGCTTGAGGATCCTTCAGGTCTCCTACGATAAACTCTACAGTCTCCGCATCTATGTGGTGCTTGATATTCTCCAGCCTACCACTGCTAAGATTATCGACTACTCTCACTCTGTATCCTTCTTTAACAAGTCTATCAACTAAATGACTACCTATGAATCCTGCACCACCAGTTACAAGAACCTTCATAATGTAATCACCTCTAGGCTAGACTTCCATTATCCTAGACTTTTATATATATCAATTAACTTATTTGCAATTTCGTCCCAGCTGTGGATTTCTTTTCTCCCCTCTCTTCCAAGCCTTTCTACAAGGTTCTTATCGTTGTAAAGCTCTATAATGGCACCAGCTAGTGCATGCGGATTTCTTGGAGGTACTAATAGTCCATTTACTCTATGCCTAACTCTGTACGGTACACCTCCTATAGCTGTAGCTATGACAGGCTTACCTCTAGCCCAGGCCTCCGATATAACCATTGGGTACACCTCAACATAATCACATACACTTGGAAGAACTAAAGCTAACGAAGCGTCTGTCGCCCCTATCTTCGTATCTTCATCGACAAACCCTAAGAACAGCACATTCTTTTCAACACCTAGTCTGTGGGCTAAGCTTATATAGGGTCTTTGGTCACCAGGTCCAATAATGACAGCTTTGAGCTCTGGCGCCTCCTTGATTACAATGCTCATAGCTTTGATAAGCACATTCACACCCTTCAACCTATGTAGCCTGCCTACATAAACTACAAATGGTTCGTAGATACCATATTTATCCCTGAAATCCTTAGCCATGCTAGGTTTTTCAAGTAGTTCTCTAGGAATCCCGTCAGGAACATACAACGCTTCAATACCATACCTCTTCTTCAAGATCTCCTCATCTCTACGACTCCTAACAAGCTTAGCATCGCTAATCTCAACAGCTTTTAGCAGCACCCATCTACCGTAATAAGGTGCTAGTAGTCTTATCACGGGGTTTGGATGATCTTTAAACGCGTTAACAGCCATGAAGTGAATGACGGTCTTTACACCGTGCTTCTTCGCTTTCTCAAGCACATTAACTGTAAACAAGCTGTTCTGGCTATGACCGTGAACAACATCGGCTCCTTTAAGTACATCCTTGGGGGTCTCTCTAGGTATCGTCAGATCAGGGTATCTAAGCCTAACTGCCTTGATCCTATGGATATAGACACCATTTACCTCCTCTTCTTTAGGTCTATCCTCAGCGCCATAGGTACTCGCCACTACATGCACTTCATGGTCTAGCTTAGCCTGCTCCTCTGCTAACTTCTGAACTACACGCTCCATACCTCCTATCACTGGATAGAAAGTATGATGAACGTGAACTATTCTCATACCTTCAGCGACTCATATAGCTTTACTAGCCTATTAACTATAGACGATGTTTTATGGATGTAAGCCATTTTAGCAAGAGCCTTTAAGTTTACCCTATCCCTGTTTTGTAGAATTCGCTGTATAGCCCTTGCTACTTCTACAGGTTTTGGTTCCACTAAGGCTATAGCATTGTCTTTAAGGCTCTGCAACTCACCCCATAGGATTCCCTCAAGTAGCGCTTTTAATCTACCCCGAGAATCTCTAGTGAGCTCCTCAACAACTATGTCTGGACTAAGAAGTTCTGTTATTGCTCCTACACTTGTTGCCACAACAGGTGTTCCTAGCGCTAATGATTCCAATATGACAATTGGGTGTATATCTAGGATCGGTGTACAGCTAAAAATGTCTGATGTTGCTATAACATCTAGCTTTTCTTGCTCTGTCAAGGTCCTTGGATCTATTGCTACATATTTTTCTAGTCCTAGTTTTATAACCAGTTTCTCGAGTTTTCGCAAGTACCCGTAATCCGATGTAGGCCCCGCTATATAGATCCTGAATTCTCTTAGCTCTTCCTTTAGGTGTTTAGCTACTTCTATAAGCAGGTGTTGTCCTTTTCGTGGATGTATTCTGCTTATGTATGTAATGACTATGTCTGTACCTAGCTTGTCGTGCATATCTGTCTTTGGCTTGTATTTGAATAGCTCGTCTGGTATGCATGGATATCTGATGATATGTATCTTGCTCTCTTTAATGCCTTCGTTTACCAGCCACCGTTTCTCCATGTTTGTATGGGCTATGAATGCGTCTACCTTGTCTTGGTTCTTCACTAGTTCCCGCATTACAAATCTGTATAGTAGTTTTGCTGATAGATGGTCAATGCCAGTTGCTACTGGGAAGTGTAGCTGTGCAACTATCTTGTATTTCAGTTCGTCTTTCCATTTCATTGCTTGGAATAGATGTGGATGCAGGTTATGACAATGCACGATATCGGGCTTGATTTTCCTTAGCGTTTCTTTAAGCCCTTTCATAATCGTCGCGTAGCCTATCTTGATGAAGGAGGGCTCTAGCCTGTGAACAACAACTCTCTCTTCGACTGTAGTACCGGGTTCTGCTATCTTACTCCACCTGTTGTCACAAGTAGTTGTGATTACGTGTACTTCGCATCCACGTTTAGCAAGCTCTCTAGCGGTATGATATGCTATGTATTCGACACCACCTGTACTAGGCTTGTAAAATGGAGAAATTATTGCGATTCTCACTATCTACAACCTAAGCACTACCATCAGTGCTACAGCTAAGGCTTGCGTGCAAGCACTACTAGCCTACGTGCTAGTGATGGTCTCTTCGAGAACAGTTTGTCAAGCAGTCTGAAGAGCTTGTTGGGTGGATACACACCTGGCGCTCCTTTCACCTTCACTACTTCGAAGCCATGGTATCTGAGTAGCTCTATCAAGGCTCTCAATGTGAATGGTCTTATGTGTCCACTTGGCTTTGTAAAGCTGTATGCTCTCCATGGTACACCTACTAGGATTTCGGTAGAGACCTCAGCATTGTACGGCTGATAGCCTAGTAGCATGATTATTCTGTTGATCCAGCTTGCGAGGTTTGGTGTTGATATTAGGATGTAACCTCCTTTCCTGAGAACGCGATATGCTTCTCTGAGCATATGATTGGGGTTTAGTAGGTGTTCGATGACTTCTAGTGCTGTGACGATGTCGATGCTCTCATTGGGTAGTGGTATGTATTCATTTAGATAGATCTACTTTAATGGTTTTGATGCCTTTTATTTTAGCCTTTCTCAATGCTTCATCATCTATGTCGATGCCGTATACTTCGTTTGCTTCTATGACTTGTGCTATTCTTAGGATTAAGTCGCCAGAACTACAACCGAGGTCGAGTAGGGATTTTGCCTTAATGTCTCTTAAAAGCTGAATTATTACATTAAATCGAGGCAGAGAATCAATTTTACCTGCATTTCTCTTTGAAAATAGTTTTCCATCGGCTAACATTCTTGTCTTATTGAGCATTCTTCGAGCATGTTCTATTTAACTTGCTTGCTCCAAGCTATCTCCTTGGACCATAGGTTCCTTAAGTTCGCTACTATGAGGTGGAGCTGCTGGGCTATCCATGTTCTGTACTGTTTTACGGTTAGTAGCGTTATTCCTAGTGCTAGGATGCTTAGGGCTGTGAGGGAGTAGGTGATTGCTGTGCTTATTATCAGTAAAAGAGTGGATATTAGTAATAGGTATGGGTTTGCTAAGTGGAGAAATATTTCGATAGCAAGGATTTTTCCGAATTCCTTTGGCGCCTGCCCTATTTTCTTGTAGCTTTTGGCAAAGTGTTGTATTAAATGCTGGGCTCTTCTAATTCTCCACCAGAAATAGCCTTCGTTGGGGACTATTTCCTCTACCCATAGGTCTTCGGGAGTTATAGCTCTGTACCCTATTAGGGCTATTTTTGTTGCTGTGTGGCTGTCGTCTGCTCCGATGTCTGTGGGGAAGCCGCCTTGTTTTTCTAGGAGGTTTTTTCTGAATGCTGCTAGTTCTCCGTGGAATATTGGTGTTGACCATGCTTTGCTTTCAGCTATTCTTAAAGTGTTGTAGTATTTTCTGTAGTTTTCCTCAACTTCTTTAACGTTTGATCCTGTGGGTTTCTTTAGACATGATACGGCACCGACCGTGGGGTCTGCAAACCATTTTAAAGTTTCTTTGAGGGCGTTGCTTGGCCATATGGCGTCCGCGTCTGCTATGATGACGATGTCTCCTGTGGCGTATTTTAGTGCGTGGTTTAGTGCGTGGGCTTTGCCTTTTCTTTCATTTTCTCTAATTATCTTCATGTTTATGTTTCTGTGTTTGGAAGCCCATTCTTCAGCGAGTTTGGGGGTTCCGTCGGTGCTTGCTGAGTCAATGACTATTATTTCTATTAAGTTCTTTGGGTAGTTTTGGGTGTAAATGTTGTTGAGCTTGCTTTGGATAAACTTAGCCTCATTATATGTTGGTATTATTATTGTTACTTTTGGCTTGTAGTTTGGGTTTGTTTTTATGTTCCATGGTTTGTTTAGGTGTTTTGTTTTCATGTACCAGTAGTATGTTAGTGGTGTTCCGAAGTGTATTAGTGCTAGTGTTATTGCTATAGTATCGAGAATAGTTATGTTAAATATGGCTGTCAATGTTCTATGCTAAAGTGTTTTTAAATATTATGTGTTTTCTTCAGTGATCTTACCTGTTGTTGCTGATGGTTTGAATGCTTCTTCTATGTTGGTTTTTGTTGCTTGTTTTACTAGGTTCCCTTCTACTTGTATTCTCTTTCCCCGATTCTTCTTTTCAGTTTCTCTATCATTTTCTCTATGTATGGGATTCTTGCTTTCACGTCTTCGGTGTCCAGTTTTGCTTCGTGGAAGCCCCAGGCGTGTAGGTAGTTTGCACGGTCCCAGCCTACGTATATGTCTTCACTGATTCCCCTGCCTGCTGCCCGGGCGGTTTTCTCTAGGTCTGCTAGTGTCCATCTTCCTCTTC
>Ga0190313_1000559_pt1 | contig 21847 bp, 12 predicted proteins | sample 4870071011_MG_FD_169989 | JGI IMG/M metagenome (GOLD analysis project Ga0190313, IMG submission 169989) | Hydrothermal vent sediment bacterial communities from Southern Trench, Guaymas Basin, Mexico - 4870-07-10-11_MG | ecosystem: Environmental > Aquatic > Marine > Hydrothermal vents > Sediment ...
CCCCCAAAACCGCCCTGATTAAAAAATATGTTGAACAGGTCGCCGAATCCTCCGCCGAATCCTGTCCCAAAAAAGTCCTCAAACAGGTCTCTTATGTCGTTGAAATGGGTGAAATCCGACCACTGGAACCCCCCCTCTCCGAACGAGTCGGATACGCCGGCGAATCCGTATCTGTCGTACGCCGCTCTTTTCTGGGGGTCCATCAGCACCTCGTATGCCTCTGATATCTCTTTGAACTTCTCTGCCGCCTCCTCGGGGTTGTCTTTGTTCAGGTCAGGGTGGTATTTTTTTGCGAGCCGCCTGTAGGCTTTTTTTATCTCCTCAGGCGTGGCATCGCGGGATACGCCCAAGACTTCATAGTAGTCTCTTTTTTTCGTCATTTCTCGTCCACTACCCTGTAGTCTGCGTCAACATAGCCGTCATCTCCGCCCCCACCCGTTCCGCTTCCCCCATTGTCTTTGCCGCCGCTACCATCGCCCATTCCACCCATCGCCTGGTCTCCGGTTGGCTGACCGGGTGTCCCTGTGGCCCATGTTCCACCGGCGTCTCCCATCCCCGCCTGGTACAGCCTTGTTGTGACGCCGTGCAGGATCTTGGAGAGGGCTTCCATCTTTTGCTTTATCTCTTCCACGCTGTCGGAGGACATCACACCGCGGAGTTCTTCTGCCGCTTTTTCTATCTTCTCCTTTTCGTCGGCGGTCATTTTGTCTCCCAGTTCGTCCATGGTCCTTTTTACAGCATAGAGCAAGGAGTCGGCTTGGTTCCTTGTCTCTGCCAGCTCCCGCCTCTTTCTGTCCTCCTCGGCGTATTTCTCTGCCTCTTTGATTTTCTGCTCTATCTCTTCCTGCGAGAGGGTTGATGCCGCTGTTATGGTGATCGCCTGTTCTTTTCCCGTTGCCTTGTCTCTCGCAGAGACGTGCACTATCCCGTTTGCGTCTATGTCAAATGTGACCTCTATCTGTGGGACCCCCCTGGGGGCCGGGGGTATTCCCACCAGGTGGAAACGTCCCAGAGAGATGTTGTCCGCGGCCATGGGTCGCTCACCCTGGAGAACGTGTATTTCAACCGTCGTCTGGTTGTCCGCTGCTGTGGTGTATATCTTCGTTTTGCGTGTTGGTATGGTGGTGTTTCTCGGGATTATCACATCAAACACCCCGCCGAGGGTCTCAACGCCGAGGCTCAGGCTTGTGACGTCCAGCAGGACGATATCAGTCACTTCGCCGCCCAGCACTCCTGCCTGTATGGCTGCTCCTATGGCAACGCACTCGTCGGGGTTTATGTTTTTGTACGGCTCTTTTCCGAACTTTTTCTTTATAAGGTTCGTGACCATGGGCATCCTGGTTGACCCGCCCACGAGGATTATACGATCTATGTCGTCCGGGCCCAGCTTCGCGTCTGAGAGGGCCCTCTCAATGGGGCCAACGGTTTTTTCCAGGAGGTCGCGGGTCATCTCCTCAAACTGTGCCCTTGTGACTGTCATTTCTATGTGTTTTGGTCCCTCCGCCGTTGCGGTTATGTATGGGAGACTTATGGTGGTCTGCGGCAGAGACGAAAGCTCTATTTTGGCCTTTTCGGCGGCATCTCTTATTCTCTGGAGAGCGGTGAGATCGCTGGACAGGTCTATTCCCTCCTTCTTTTTGAACTCGGAGAGGATGTGGTCCATCAATCGTCTGTCCCAGTCGTCGCCGCCGAGGTGTGTGTTTCCGCTTGTGGACAGCACCTCAAAGACCCCGTCGCCAACCTCCAGGATGGAGACGTCAAACGTCCCTCCGCCCAGGTCATAGACCAGTATCTTTTCTCCCTCCGCCTTGTCCAGCCCATATGCCAGAGAGCTTGCAGTGGGTTCGTTTATTATGCGCAATACTTCCAGGCCAGCTATCTTTCCGGCGTCTTTTGTGGCCTGCCGCTGGTTGTCGTTGAAATACGCCGGGACCGTTATAACGGCCTGTTTGACCTCCTCCCCCAGGTATGCCTCTGCGTCCATTTTCAGCTTCTGTAAGATCATGGCGGAAATCTCCTCTGGCGTGTACTCTTTTCCGTCAATTTTCACCGTTTCTCTGGTGCCCATCTTTCTTTTTATGGAGCGTATGGTTCGCTCGGGGTTCATCACCGCCTGGCGCTTGGCTGGCTCTCCCACGAGCCGCTGGCCGTCCTTTGTGAACGCGACGACTGATGGTGTCGTTCGTCCGCCCTCTGCGTTTGGGATGACCACAGGGTTGCCTCCCTCCATCACGGCCATGCAGGAGTTGGTGGTTCCCAGGTCTATGCCGATTATCTTCGCCATCTCTATCACCTCGCCGGATTTTCGTCAACCAAGCCCTCGTTTTTACTGTCATCTGTATCGTCCTTTTTCTCATCATCTTTCTCGTCATCTTTATTTTCTTTCCCCCTGTCTTCTGGCACGGCCACAACAACTTTTGCTGGTCTGAGAACTTTTTCCCCTATCATGTACCCCCCAGAGACCTCCTCTACCACAACCTCTTCTTCAACGTTGTCTCTGCGCACCATCACCGCCTCGTGAAGGTTGTGGTCAAAGGGCTTCCCAATGGTTTCCATCCGCCTTATTCCGATGCTGTTTAAACCCTGTATTATCTTTCTGTGTATAGCCGCTATGCCCTCTCTGACACCGTCTCCAACAGAGCTACCCACTCCGCCACCCTCTCTTTCAAGCGCACATAGCGCTCTTTCAAAATCGTCCAGGACGTCCAGGAACACCGCCGCTACCTCCCCGACGGCTCTCTCACGCCACTCCTCTTTTTCTCTAAGCACTCTTTTGCGGTAGTTTTCAAAGTCCGCCTGTAGGCGGATGAACCGGTTTTTCAGATCTTCAAAGTCCCGCTTCAGCGCTTCAAAATCGGCTGCTGTGTTCTCGCCCCCTTCTCCCATCACATCTCCATCAATGCCATCTACCCTGTCTCCGCCCTCGCTTTCGCTGTTTTCTGCTCTGTCTCCGTTTTCCGCCATCCAGTATCACCCGTCTTCGACCTACATGTTTAGTCCTATTTACCGTTTTTCAGAACATCTTTGTCGGGCGAAATGGCGCCCTCCGACAGACGGAGACGGCGAGGGCTCACTGCCAGCCGAGATTCATCTATTCAATCTTGATGCGCTTTCCCCGGGGGACCTCTTTTTTCAGACGGGGCAGAGTGACGTCCAGTATTCCGTTCTTGCACGTAGCCTTGACACCCTCTTCCTTCACCGGGGCTGGCAACTGGACCTCTTTGTAGTATCTGCACTGCGGCCCTTTGGCGTCTATTATGAGAACATCGTCCTGCAGAACCAGATCAACGTCCTCTTTTTCAACGCCCGGAAGCTCCGCCGTTACGCTTATCGTCTCCGGACCCTCGTTAATATCCACGATTGGTTCTCTCAGACATCCCCCCTCGGATGTTCTGAGCATCGGACGGGTGTTTCCGAACTCTTCTATCTGGGGACGTCCATCAGGGCCGACTCTCATCGTGAAACCGTACACAAAGGGCTTCCCCTCTTCAAAGGCGCCGCTCTTGAGAGCCGCCTCAAACAGAGAGTCCATGTACCTTCTCATACGCTCAAACTCCTCGTCTATTTCGTCCCACGATGGGAACAGACTGTCAAAGCCCCACCTCTTAGGCCAGAAGTCGTCGTCCCATGGTTCTCTTTTTCTGTCACTTCGTCTTACCATTTATATCACCTCTCGCTGGAAGGACGTTGATTGATATTAAACCCGGAAGATGGAAGAAGGGGGTTGGGGGGGTTGGAGACAAGAACTCTCCGTTCAGTCCTCGTCAAAGTCGCCGCCTTTTCCGCCCTTTTCTGACTTGGAGACCTTCGCCGCTATGACGTCGTCTATGCGCAGTATCATCACCGCTGCGTCAGTGGCAGATGCTATGGCCTGTTTGCCCACGGTGTAGGGCTCTATCACTCCGGCTTTGAACATGTCCACAGGTTCCCCCGTCTCAACGTCAACGCCGGCGTATTTCTTCCCATCTTTGTGTGCTTTGCGCAGCGCTATTATCACGTCTATCGGGTCCAGTCCGGCGTTCTCCGCCAGCGTCCTGGGTATGGTCTCTAGGGCGTCAGCGAAGGCCTCCACGGCCAACTGTTCTCTCGTTTTTATGGTCTTGGCGTAGTCCCGGAGTTTGAGGGCCAGTTCAACCGCCGTAGAGCCGCCGCCTGTTACCACTTTTCCGTCCCTCAGAGCGACACGCACGACGTTTATGGCATCCTCCAGGGACCTCTCCGCCTCGTCAACCACGTGTTCTGTTCCGCCCCTGATGAGGATGCTCACGGACTTGGGGTTTTTGCACCCTGTGACGAAGGTCATGTTGTCCGTGCCGATCTTTCTCTCCTCTACCAGGGCAGCGCTGCCGAGGTCTTTTGCTGTCAGGTCAGAGGGCTTGTTAACTATGTTCGCTCCCGTAGCTCTGGCGAGTTTTTCCATATCGCTCTTTTTCACCCTGCGGACGGCGAGTATCCCTGCTTTGGCCAGGAAATGCTGGGCCAGGTCGTCTATGCCTTTCTGACAGAAGACCACGTTGGCTCCCGCCTTTTTGATGTCATCAACCATCTTTTTGAGCATCTTTTCCTCTTCGTCAATGAACGCCTGTAGCTGGGTTGGATCCCTTATCTGGATGTTGGCGTTGACCTCTGTCTTTTTGACCTCCAGAGCGCCGTTTATGAGGGCGATTTTGGCGTTTTTGACTGATCTGGGCATTCCAGGGTGCACCGGCTCTTTGTCAATTATCACCCCGTCCACCAGCTCGGTCATCTCCAGCGAACCGCCCTGTTTTTTGACGATCTGAATGTTGTCCTTGTCCGCTATATATTTACCGTCAATCGTTTCAGCAACCTTTGTCACAGCCTCAACGGCTATGTCCGCCAGGTGCTCTCTGGAAGCGGCCACGTTTTTGCTTATCATAGCGGTCATGGCGATCTTTTTAAGCACATCCCTGTCCCCGGGGCTGACCGGTTTTGCGATATTCTCCAGCAATTCCTGAGCCTTTGATGCAGCCATCCGATATCCAGAAGTTATAACCGTCGGGTGGAGCTCCTGGGACAGCAGGTCCTCAGCCTTTTTTAGAAGTTCCCCGGCCAGAACAACCGCTGTGGTTGTTCCGTCTCCGCATTCGTCGTCCTGTGTTTTTGCGACTTCTACCATCATTTTGGCTGCTGGGTGTTCTATGTCTATTTCTTTGAGTATTGTTACGCCGTCGTTTGTTATTACCACGTCTCCCAGGCTGTCCACCAGCATCTTGTCCATTCCCTTCGGACCCAGCGTGGAACGAACAGCGTCCGCCACCGCCTTAGCCGCAGCAATGTTGCTGAACTGGGCTTCTCTGCCTGTCTCTCTCCTTGTCCCCTCTTTCAGTATCAGTATTGGCTGTCCCGTCATCATACCACATCACCTCCTTTTTCTTCCTTTGCTCCTCCTCACCTGGTTCCATCTTTCTGACCTACAGACAGGTCCTTTTTGCACAAACAATATAACAGATGTTCTATATAAAAGTTTCTCTACGATGCTCTGTTTGTAGTATCCCGAGTTCCTGTTAGGGGTATGCGTAAGTTGAATGATAGGAAGGTTCGTTGGATTATCAGGGAGATTGAGAAGGGTTCCAGTATGTCCAGGGTGGCTCGTATTCAGGGGGTTTCTCGTGTGCGTGTTTGGCAGTTGTGGCGGGAATACGTGGCCACTGGAGAGGTTCCACGGTTACGGAAGCCTGGTAGGAAGCCTGTCCCTATACCTCGGCATGAGAGAGAGCTGGTTTTTGAGATGTATGAGAGATACAAACTCGGCCCCCTGGCTTTGGAAAGAAAGATCAGGCGGGAGACCGGACAGCATATCCCACACAACAAGATATACCGGATCATGTTGGAAGGAGGGCTGATTGTGGAAAACCCAAGAAAGAAAAGACAACGCAGATATGTGAGATTTGAAAGAACACACTCGATGAGCATGTGGCAAGGCGACTGGAAACAAGTCCAAATAGACGGCGAAAAGAAATGTCTCATTGCCTTTATGGATGATGCCAGCAGACGAATAATGTGCTATGGAATCTACGATCATGCGACCACAGAAAACACCATACGGACACTAAGAGAGGGTTTCCGCAGACACGGGTGTCCTAGGGAGATTCTCATAGACCACGGACCACAATTCACAGCCAACAAAAAAAGAGACAAGAAAGGACGCGGTAAACATCCTTTCCCAGAGTTCCTGAGACAACACGGCATAAAACATATTCTAGCAAGGGTCCAACACCCACAAACAAATGGCAAAATAGAACGCTTCTTCGGCACCCTCGAACAAAAACTCCCACTGTTCAACAACAACATACACGAACTCATACACCGGTACAACTATGACAAACCACACATGAGTTTGGATTTTGAGAACGCAGAAACACCAGAAGAAGCATTCTGGAGAAAACTCCCACCAGAAAAAATCCTTGAATACGCGGGGTGGTTACTTGAAGCGTAAAATCAATTCAGGATACTACAACCCATGTGACGCAGCCACACAGCATCACATAAATACCACCTGGCAGTAAGGGGTAACACATGAAAAACATGAAAACAGGCGGCACCAGAACATGTCGTATGTGCAGGGACCGCGGGCTGAAAAAAAGGGCCGTGGTGCACCTCCGCCATCACCGTCTATCGCTATGCGAAGAGCATTTTCTGATCTGGTTTGAGCGCAGGATAGAGCGAACGATAAAGGAGTTTAAGATGATAGAACCCGGCGAGAAGGTGCTGGTCGCTGTGAGCGGAGGAAAAGACAGTATAGCACTGTGGTATGTCCTTGACAAACTCGGATACGAAACGGGCGGTCTTTATATAGACATGGGGATAGGAGAGGGTTCGGGGGGATACTCGTCTCTGTCAAAAAATGTGTGTGGCGGTTTCGCAGATAAAATAGGACGCCCCCTTCACATTGTATCGGTGGAAAAGGAGTTTGGGAAACCCCTCCCCCTGCTCATGGAACACACAGGTAGGCCGGCGTGTTCTCTGTGCAGTACCATAAAGCGGTATTACATGAACAGGGCGGCAAAGGAATATGGCTACGACGTGGTGGCGACGGGGCACAATCTGGACGACGAGGCGGCGGTGCTGCTCGGGAACACGGTAAACTGGGAAGTTGAATACCTTCGACGCCAGTATCCCGTGCTTCCGGGCGGAGACGGTTTTGTCAAAAAAGTGAAACCGATGTGCAAAGTGACAGAAAAAGAGAGCGCCCTTTACATGCTCCTAAAAGGGATAGACTATGTGCGAGAAGAGTGCCCTTATTCCGTTGGCGCGACCACCATAAAAAACAAGGAACTTCTCATTGAAATGGAAGAAAAAAGCCCCGGGTTCCGTATCAGGTTCTACACCTCTTTTCTAAAAAAGATGTACCCGGTGCTGGCCACTCTGAGCAAAACTACAGACATATCCGGAGGGCACGGCCACGGCAGTCATGCCCCTCTTAGCAGGTGCAAGATATGTGGAGAGCCCTCCTCAGCCGACGTGTGCCCAGTATGCAGGCTGAGATATAAAACAGGGGCTCAAAATTAAGTGAACGTTTCACAGAAACTCAACGTTATCAGGCATCTGTCCCACCCTCTTCACAAACTCTTCCGGCCAGTTTTCCGGGTCAAGCCCCTTCTGCGCCAGAAACGCTGCGGTCCACCTCTCAATTCCGATACCTGTGCACCCGCTCCAGAGTGTTTTTCCGCTCTGGCTCTTTATGTTGAATGCGCTTGTGTACTTCTCACCCACTATGCTGAGGTTCTGGAACTCCAGCCACTCGCTTTCTTCCCTGGAGCCGCGGTAGGGGAGATACGCCTCAAAGTCAATCGTGCCTTTGATGTGCTTTTTGATGTCCTCTTCGTCCTCTATTTCGCCGGACTGTTGAAGATAGAAAGGCGTGACCCATGCCATACGCCACTCAAGGTCCAGTATGTCGTTGAAAACATGCCTGTACCGGTCAAGCAGTTTTTCCCTTATCTCAAGCAACTGCTCGGGGGTCCCGATATAAACGGGTTCTATGCGGTGGAACTCGTCCACCCGCTCTATCCCGTGCCTTCCTCCACTCTCGTATCTGTTTGAGTTGGCCGCTCTGTCAAAAACAAGGATGGGCAGAGAGCGGTCCGCTATGGTCTCCCCCTGAAAACTCCAGTATATGACCGGACACTGTGCATAACAGGAGCCAGCAACGGGCGGGTTTATCAGGTCCACGAGTTTTTCCTCTGGCACCTCTCTGAGGATTTTCACGTGGTCTATGAACTCCTCCCACTCTTTGGGGTCCCTGGTCTTTGGCTCGGAGATATAGTATATCTCGTTTGGCACACCCTCCATGTGGCCTGTTTTTATCCAGACATCAAACGGGACATGGTGGGATTCCACGACCTCTTTAAAACCCAGCGGGAGAAGAACCTCCTCCACAGCGATCCTTTCCATGGTCCGGAAAATGGCCGCCGCCGGCGGGCGGAAGAACCATTTTCCCTTGGTCGGGCCCTGTTTTATCCACTTCCGCCTCAGCATCTCCTCGGTGGGATCCTTATTCCACACCATCTTTTTCGGGCCGTGGTATTCCATGAGCTGCCAGAACTCGGCTTTTCCCTCATAGTGCTGAAGTTCAACCTTCTCTCGCACACGCCTGACCATCCTGTCCACGGCGCCTCGCTCTATGAAATCGTCCTTCACGTCCCGCAAAACAAGAGTACAGGTTTTTTCCTCAATCTTTATCTCACTGGCAAAGGGTATCCGTATGGGAGCAACCGGCTCGTGGGGCAGATCAAACGTGACCGTGTATTCGTCTATGACGACCTTTCTCACCCCTGTCTTGAACTCCCTGCCTAACACAGAAGCCAGGTGCTTCCTCAGACGCAGCAGGCCCTCGTGGGCTCGCACACCCCCACCGGACCTCAGGGTTAGATACAGGGTGTTCTCCCGGAGATTCCACTGCACCACCTGGCACCCTGCCCGGCGTTTCTCGTCTCCGCCTTTGAGATGCTTCGGGAGCCCCCGCAGCAGGATGTCCCGGTTTGCCTGTTCAATTTCGTCTCTGATTCTGTCTATGGCCTCTTCCGGGGGCTCGCGACTGAGGACCAGCCGTGCCTGGAGATGTATCTGCATCATACCGGTTGAAAAGCAATTGCGATATAAACCCTTTGGGCTCAGCCGGTTTTATCAAGTGGTAAGTTTTTTACGCCGTCAATGTTTTGTTATGAAAAAAGTGGGAAGGGATGGAGATGCTGAAACCAGAAGATGTTAAGGTCCTTGATATGAACTCCGAGTACCTTGGGGTGCCCACCGAGGCCCTGATGCGCAACGCCGGGGAGGCCGTAGCCCGTCTCATAGTTGAGCGTTTTGGAGAGAAAAAGAACGTGCTGTTTTTCTGTGGCCCGGGAAACAACGGAGGCGACGGATTCACGGCGGCCAGGTTTTTGCTCAAAAAAGAGAACGTCAGAATCGTGCTTGTGGTTCCTCCGGAGAAGATAAAGACTCCCCTGGCCAGGAGGGCATACGAGGAGGTAAAGGAGTATGTGGAAGTGATAGGTGGGGCTGACGAAGTGGTCTCCGCGATCACCTGGGCGGACGTAATAGTTGATGCCATGCTCGGCGTCGGGATAAGGGGACAACTGAGAGAGCCCTATGACATGGTCTGTCGCCTCATAAACTCCTCTGAAAAACCGGTGGTGAGTGTTGACGTCCCCACGGGCCTGGGCACCGAAGACGCTGTTTTACCGGACATAACAGTCACTTTCCACGACGTAAAAGAGGGGATGACGCCGGAAAACAGCGGGGAAATCGTTGTTGCGGACATAGGGATACCGGAGGAGGCATGGACGTGCACCGGGCCGGGGCTTTTCGTGTTTTATCCCAGAAACCCCTCTGAGAGCCACAAAGGAGAGAACGGCCATCTGCTGATAATAGGCGGGGGGCCCTACACGGGCGCCCCGGCTCTGGCAGCCCTGGCGGCTTACCGTGTGGGTGTGGACCTGGTTACGGTTGCCGCTCCTGAAAAAGCGGCGGATGTGATAGCATCCTTCTCCCCCAGCATAATACCCCTCCGCCTGAGTGGGACTGCTCTATCTCCTGAACACGTTGATGTCCTGCTGGAATATGCCGGAAAAGCCTCTGCCGTTCTCATAGGCCCCGGCCTCGGGAGGGCGAAGGAGACACGCGACGCCGTGGAAGAGTTCATGTCCCGTGTCGGAGAAGGTGTTGATGTCCCGATTGTCGTTGACGCCGACGGCCTGGCTCTCCTCAAAGGAAAGGCGGAGATGTTGAAAGGAAAAAATGTGGTTATCACCCCCCACGAAAGAGAGTTCAGAGACCTTTTCGCCGGCCAGAACATCCGTAAAAAGAAGAGAAAGGAGAAAGCACTTGAAGGAGCCAGAATCATAGAGGGCGTGGTGCTTCTGAAAGGCGTAGAGGACGTCATAGCATCCCACGATGGCCGGGTATTGCTAAACCGCACAGGGAACCCTGCCATGACAGTCGGCGGCACAGGAGACGTGCTGGCCGGCCTGGTCGGCGGTCTCCTGGCCAAGGGCATGGAACCGTTCCACTCCGCATCTCTGGCGGCGTTCATCAACGGATACGCTGGTGACATCGTTTTCGGAGAAAAAGTCTATGGACTGATGCCCATGGACCTGGTGGAAAATATACCACATGTGCTAAAAAAGTTTCTCTAGAACCGGAACGACTCTGTGAAAAAGAGGCGAAAAAGGATGGCGGACGAAAAAACAGAAGAAAAAGGTGTTTCTTCCTCCGATGTAGCCCTCCCCAACACCGAGACTGGCTCTCCAAAAAAGGTGTCCCTCCACCTTCTCCACGGTGGGGGAAATCTCCGGCTGAAAAAACCGGGCGGGAGGTTGAACAGCCGGCTTGTGACAGCGGGAGTGGCGGGAATCCTAGTGTTGCTGGCTGTTCTGATAGCGTTCATACCACAGCACAAAGAAGGCACTGTATCAACGTCTCCGCCACCCGTGCCGGAGGAGGTCCTTGAGGTGGGAAAAAACCTCTGCCTCACACCCAACGTGCCGGAATCAAACAACGAGCCATCAATAGCGGTAAACCCCACGGACCCGGACAACATAGTGGCAGCGGGAAACGACTATGGCACACCCCTCGGCGACGCATGGGTGGGCTACTACACATCCACAGACGGGGGAAAGAACTGGACGAGAAACCTTATACCAGGATATTACGATCCGCTGCACCCGAAACCCGGCGAGCCGCTGTGGGGCTACAAGGGGGCGGGAGACCCGGTGGTGGCCTTCGGACCGGACGGGACATGTTACATTTCCGGCATAGCGTTCAAACGCAACCCCATGACTCCGGGCAGGTTCTCCGGCATCTTTGTCGCCCGAAGCACAGACAAGGGCAAAACGTTTGAGGTCCACATGGTCATCTCCAGCATGACCGCCGCAACCTTCCACGACAAAGAGTGGCTGGCAGTGAACCCCAACAACGGCCACGTCTATGTCACATGGACCGCCTTCAACCTCTACGCCGCATCCAGCCTGGTTTTCAGCAAAAGCACAGATGGGGGAGTCACATGGTCCACGCCGGTGGTCATAAGCGACCTCAGGGAAATGGAACTCCAGGTCCAGGGAAGCGCCATCGTGGTGGACAGAAACAACACGATACACGTGGTGTGGATAGACTTCGCCACCAACACAGTCAGATATGCCAGTAGCAACGACGAGGGCGAGACATGGACCCAGCCGAGATCAATAGCCAGCGTAAAACCCCTGCCCTCCTCCCTCCCCAATGGAGACTACCGCACACCAACGCTCATGGCCATGGCGGTGGACAACTCAAACAGCACCTACGCCGGCTCCCTCTACGCCACATGGAACGACTACTCAACAGGGGACGCAGACATCCTGCTCATATACAGCAGAGACCACGGAAAAACATGGTCAGAGCCCATACTGGTTAACAACGACAACACCACAAACGACCAGTTCTTCCCGGCCATAGCGGTCTCAGACAAAGGGTGGGTCCACATGATCTTCTACGACCGCCGGGACGACCCGGACAACACCCTGCTATCGGTCTATTATGCCCGCTCCACAGACGGTGGGCTGAACTTCACCAACCAGACCAATATCACCACGGTTATGTTTGACGGAGACAACAGCAGCGGCCCTTTCATAGGCGACTACCTGGGTATCGCCTGCGGCCCAACAAAAGCGCACGCTGTCTGGTGCGACACCAGAAACGGCACACAGGACCAGCCAAACAGCGACGTTTACTATGCGGCGGTGACATTCCTGAAAGAATGGGATGAAAACGGGGGCAAATAAAAAATAATGGGGGGTGTGGTGAACAGACGAAATATATGAGAACGTTGAAACCACACTTTCAACTTTTGCGTGATTTTTGAAACTATACTTTCAACTTTCGCAAGATTTATATGTGAGAAAGCACATTCCTTTTTCCAATGACAGACACGGATACGCTTAGAGAGATACTGGCAGACGGAGAATGGCTTCTTAACAGAGAAGAACCTCTGGTTGAAAGGGACCTTGCCACTCACATGCTTGAGAGGGCGAAATACAGCGTTATAGAGGTCGCAACGGGGGTCAGGAGGGCGGGAAAAAGCAAGCTCCTGATGTGGGTTGGCAGACATCTCATAGAAGGGGGGCGCAGGGTCTATTACATAAACTTTGAAGACGACAGATTCGTGCCTGATGCAAGGGATTTTCAGAAACTCTCCAGTTTGATGGACCTTTCAAAAGCCGTCCTTCTCGTAGACGAGCCGCAGAACATGCCCCGCTGGGAACTGTGGGTCAGGAGAATGCACGACAGAGGGGTTAAGGTGTACGTCACCGGCTCCAACTCACGTCTCCTTGGGAAGGAGATGGCCACAGCCCTCGGGGGGCGGAAAAAGCAGCACGAGGTCTTTCCATTCTCTTTCTCGGAATATCTGCGAGCACTGGGAAAAGAGGATCTGCCATCTGACCAGAAGGTGAAAGAATTAGAAAGATACATGGAAGAGGGCGGTTTTCCGTATCCAACTGTGTCAGGGGACTACTCCGTTCTTGTGGACTACAGAAGGGACATACTGGAAAGGGACATACTTCTCCGCCATGATATACGGGACGACGTGGATATGCGAAACATAGTCCGTTTCCTCATGTCCAACCCAGGACTATACCTCTCTCACAAATCCATAAAGGGCTTCGCCGACATAAGCCACCCGACCCTCAGAAAGTACCTTGAATACATAGCCCAGGCCTACGCTGTCATTCCGCTTGAAAAGTACGGTTATTCCCAGAGAGAGCAGATAAAGAGCCCGAAAAAGTTCTACCCCGTTGACAACGGCCTTTTAATGAAAAAAGATGACAGAGGACGCCTGCTTGAAAGCGTTGTCGTTCAGCACATAAGGAGACTAACAGATAGGATTTACTACTGGAAAGACGACAGGGGGCGAGAGGTGGACATCTTTCTCCCGGAAAAAAACCTGGCCATCCAGGTGGTGTACGACCTAACACCCGAAAACCTGAAACGGGAAAAAAAGGGACTTGAAGTGGCGGCTGAAAAGATAGGAGCCAGGCCGCTGATCGTCTATCTCCACGGGGGAGGGGATACGAAATATCCAGCCCTCAAAGCCACAACCTTTATTGAAAAAATTGAAACCACACTTTCAACTTTTGCGTGATTTTTGAAAATACAGTTTCAACTTTTGTAGCAGTTTTTGAGACCGCCGCCGCTCAACCACTTTCCCGCCTCAAAAAGTCCCTCACCATCCGGATGGCACACAGGTCGCCGCACATTGAACAGACCTCTTCAAGGGAGGGAGACCTCTCATCCCGATATTTTCGTGCTCGTTCGGGGTCGGCGGCGATTTTGAACATCTCCGACCACTTCAGGTTTCCCCGTGCCTCTGCCATCGCCTTCTCCACGTCCCAGCCCTTACCGCGCATCAGATCAACTGCGTGGGCGGCTATCCGGGAGGCGATCACACCCTCTTTCACGTCTTCAACTGTGGGGAGGGCGAGGTGTTCCGCCGGTGTGACATAGCAGAGAAAGTCCGCCCCCGCCATCGCCGCCAGCGCACCTCCAATGGCTCCCACTATGTGGTCGTATCCGGGGAATATATCAGTCACTATGGGTCCAAGAACGTAGAAGGGGGCTCCGTCGCACACCGCCTTCTCCAGCACCACGTTTGCCTCAACCTCATGGACGGGGATGTGGCCAGGACCCTCAACCATTGCCTGGACACCCGCTTCTCTCGCTCTTTTGACCAGCTCACCCAGAATGAGCAACTCCTCTATCTGTGCGGGGTCTGTGGAATCAACCACGGCGCCGGGCCTGAGGCCATCCCCCAGGCTGAGGGTGAACTCGTACTCACGGGCCAATTCCAGCAAATAATCGTAGTTGGCGTAGAGAGGGTTCTCCTCTCCGTGGTGCAGTATCCACGCCACCAGAAAAGACCCGCCCCGGCTCACAACCCCCGTTATGCGTCCGCTCTTTTTGAGTTTTTCAATACTCTTCTTTGTGACGCCGCAGTGGACGGTCATAAAGTCCACACCGTCTTTTGCGTGCTTTTCTATGGCGTTGAAGATGTCATCCTCAGTCATCAACACTATTGCATCTTTTCTGGCCCGCTCAGTCCCTACCTGATATATGGGCACCGTGCCGAGGGGCACATGGACCTCTTTGAGGATCGCCCTCCTTATAGCATCCAGGTCTCCCCCGGTGCTCAGGTCCATCACAGCATCAGCGCCATATTTCACCGCAACCCTTGCCTTCTCCAGTTCCTCTTCAAGGTCCACATGGTCCATGGACGTGCCGATGTTGGCGTTGATTTTCACCCTCAACCCCTCTCCTATCCCCCTTGGCTCTATCTCATGGCGCGGGTTGTGGGGGATGACCACCCTGCCCCGTGCAACGAGACGCATGAGTTTCTCAACAGGTATCCCTTCGGCCTCCGCCACCTTTTTGAAGTCGTCTGTGACCACACCTTTTCTGGCGTCTTCCATTGTCGTCATGGCATACCACAACCCCATACACAACAAAAGGTGTATTTGGGGTTTGTGCCTCATCACTTGTGCGCTCGAACGGCACCCCGCCCTCCCAAAATTTTTTCTACGCCGCCGCCTTTTAAACTACGCTCCCGCAAAACAGTACTATTTCTGTGGGGTATGGCGTTGGTATGGCGTTGCAGCGGAGGTTTAAGAGAAAGGGGAGGCTCTGATGCGGTTTATCGCCAAGTATAAATACCACTTCTTTATACATCCCTTTTGGCTGACGGCCATAGCGGCGGGGAAACACCCGGTCCCATCCCGAACCCGGTAGTTAAGCCCGCCAGCGTTCCATGTTGTACTGTGGTGCGCGAGCCCACGGGAAGCATGGATCGCTGTCAGCCACCCACCATCCCTCTTTTTATTCTCTTTTTGTTGGCCTGCTTTATTCCTCTGTCTGGTGGAGGGGGTAGTGGCATATCACGCATTCCCTATCTTTTTCGTAGTTGAGGGCCTTGCATATCGGACACTCCACCCACGTCGTGCCGTCTATCTCAATCTTTTTCGGACGGGCTATGGGGTGGGCTGCCATAGCGCTCATCTTTTATCTCCCCCTTTCTCTTTCTGGACGTCTTCTTTTCCCGCCTGTTTGCCGTTCTGCTGCCAGCGTTTTTTCCCGTTGCCCCGTTTCCCCATCTCCCTCACTGCCCAGTAGATGGCCAGTGCACCCAGGACGGGTACCGCGGTGCTGGAAAACTCCGGTATGACGTGTGTGGTGTCTGTGGCAGAATCCGAACATTTTCCGAGCCAGTTCACCACCGTTATGGTTGTCACGTCTGTTATTCCGGGGGTGGCGTTTGCTGGCACGTGAATTTCAACGGTCAACGCAAAGGTCTGGCCGGGGAGTATGAGGCCGGTGTCGGGGTTTCCATCGTCGTCTGTGTCGTAGGCGGGGTTTACGTAGTCCCACACCCCGTCGCCGTCTGAGTCGTATGCCATGAGCGTTCCGTCGTCGTATATGGTGACGTTCCATCCCTGTGTGCTGGTTGAGAAGATGTTGTACAGGTCTGCTCCTCTCCCTGTGTTGTTTATGTAATGGGTGTATAGCACGGTGTCCCCCGGATATGCTATGGCTGTGTTGTTCGGCTCTATGGTCACGTTGCATGGTATGAAAAAGTGTGTTTTTGAGTAATGGTATGTGTCGTCTGATTCGTTTGCCCGGATTTCAACGGTGTATTCTCCTGTGGGGGCGTCTGATGGGAGTGTGAACGAGGCGTTGAACAGTTTCCAGGCGGACAGGGTGGAGGGGTCTGTGGCTTTGACGTCCATCAAAACGTTGGTCAGGAGGGGTGTGCCGTTGGGATAGTACACGGTCATCGTGACGTCTCGTATGTCGTAGCTTCCGAACGGGTCTGACACGTTGGCTTCAACGTTAACCGTTTCTCCGCTTGAAAAGGTGTACGTCTCTGAGGTAGCGTTGGACAGGGTGATATTGTCCACGTGGACATGGGTTGTGGTGCTGACTGTCAGGTTGGATGGATATGCGGTGTCGCCGTAGTATATTACCGCGTATCCGGCGTTTCCAGCTATGCCTGAGTCTGCGTCTGTTACATCCACCTGGATGCTGAGAGATGAGCCCGCCGGTATGAGGGTCCCTTCAACGTCTGTTATGGGGAAGGTGTACCATCCGGCTGTTGAGACTTCGTCGTATGTGAAACTGCCGAGGGTTGTCCCATCGGATGAAAGTGTAACGGTTATGTCTGGCCATCTCTGGTTGAGCCACCCGGTTGCTCTGTGTGGTTCTATGTAGAGAGATATCATGACCGTTGAATTGAGAGCGAAGTCTTTTGCGAATGGGGGGTCCTGGGTCCACGTGTGTGAGTCGCTGTTGTTTATTGTCAGTTGTGTCCGGGTGTCCCCAGGGGTCGTCTGGAGGGTGTCGTCACTCCTCAGATACAGTGTTTTGTCTGGCCAGGAGAGGGGGGTGGTGGTTGTGAGGTTGCACGTGTCTGTGATGGATGTGTTGGTTATGGATGTAGCCACAACTCCGGTGGTGTCGGATGTTCCCGGATCTGCGTCTGAGGGAACGGTTTTTACAACGGTGTATGTCTCATTAGACAGGCTAGAGAGGGAGACATCCGGGTTTCCGTCTCCGTTGCTGTCGTATGTCCCGTTGACGTAGTCCCATGTGCCGTCTCCATCGTAGTCGGATGCTATGAGCGTGGTCCCTGTGGAATCGTAGAGGTCTGTTCTCCAACCAGCAGACGAAGCGGTGAGGGTTATCTCGTATGTGTCAGATAATACACCTATGTTTCTCACGTTTATCGTGTAAGAAACCGTTGATCCGGGACTACCTGTTTTTGTCTGCTCCGGGTACACGGCCACACCATACAGAGAGGGTATGAAAAACTCTGTTGAGTAGTTGTGTGTCACTCCGTTGCTTTCTATACCCATGACTTCCACGGTGTAGATGCCGCTTGGTGCTGTGTCGGGAATGGTGAATGAAGCGTTGTAGGTGGCTGTTGAGCTGTTGGACGCTGTCTGGGTCATCTGGCCCTGTACCAGCACCGTTCCGTTGGGGTAATAGACGGTGTAGTTTGCCCCTTCTATGTCATAGCTTCCGAAGGGGTCGGATATGTTTGCCACGATGTTAACTGTGTCTCCGGGGTTGAAGACATCGGTCTGCGCCGTTGCGTTATACAGAACCACGCTGTCAACGTGCACATATGTGTTGGTCGCCATCTCTATCCGGGATGGGTACGTGGCTGAGTCGTAGAACACGTCTATGTATCCATCACGCCCAAGTATACCTCTTCTTGCGCCTGTGACCTCTATGCCCAGGAACATGGAAGCGCCTGTGGGTATCGTGGTACCATTTGCCGTGGGGAACGTTATAGTGTACCATCCAGCGGTGTCCACTTCGGCGAGCGTCACCGTTCCGAGCGTTGTGGCGTCGTATCCAAGGGTGAAGGTGACGTCTGGCCATCCTTCATTGTTGATTCCTGTGGCCCTTGTTGGCTCAATATAGATGCTGAGGGTCGGGGTGCCCGTGATGTTGAAATCCAGAGCGAACGATGGCGTTTGGTCCCACTGGTTGTCCCTGTTGTTTCTTATCCGGGTGGTGGTTGTGGCGTCCCCTAGTGATGTGCTCAGTTCGTCGCCTGAGTTCAGGTAGAGCGTTTTTGTTACTGTTTCAACGGGGTCGGCTGCTTTTGTTCTATCAGGGTAAAACCTTTTGTTCTGGATGGGTGTTTCTATTCTGCTGTCGGTCATATCTCTTGTGTTGTTCCATCCCCTTATCTCAACTCCTACTATTGCAAAGCTTCCTGGAGGAATCAGGCGTGCTGGTACCTGTGTTTCAATGCGGCTCATGTCTTTTCCAACGCTTATGTTGGAAAGGAACCTCCATGTCCCGTTGGTGGGGTCGTATGCGGAGAGGTTTGCGCCGGTGACACTTCCATCTCTCCCCCTTATGAGGGCGACGTATTCTGCCCCCAGGTCCATCCCATCAGGGCGGTACCCGGTCCGCCTGTTTGTGTCAGCGTCTATGTATATAAGGATCGCGTCTTCGCCTGACACATAGCGGATGGTGGGTTCTGGTATAGGTCCAATGTAATAGCGGGCTCCCGTCTCCTGCTGGATTAGGAGGGTGTCATTGCCGCCCCAGTCGTAGTCGGTTGTGCCGTCGTTGTCTTTGTCGCTGTCCATGCTGTCGGGTATGCCGTCGTTGTCAAAGTCGTCGGGCATGGGGTCTTCTTCGTCGGGTATGCCATCGTGGTCTCTGTCTTTTGGACGGGCGACCACGGGAGGGTGTGAGGTGGTGGACACGGGCGCTGGCGGCGATGGGAGGATGTAGTTCTTTCCACCGAGTATTGTGCCATCAACCTGTATGTAGAAAGAGAGGTTGTTGTTGTCCATTGCGAGTCGGATTTTGTTCAGGTCAACGTTTTCGTTGATCACGTCTGATGTTGAATTCCGGACGTCGTTGTCTCTGTCCACTATCGGGAAGACGTTCTGCCAGTCGTCGAATGCTCCGTCTATTTTGATCGTCGTCGGCGCTGTTTCTATGTACGAGTTCCAGGCGGAGTGTGTATAAACGGCGGAGGTGGTGTTTTCTGCGAGTATTCCATCCTGAGGGAGATAGAAGCCGAGTGCCTCGCCTTTGGGTGCGGTGGGCGAGATGTCAGCGGTGATGAAAAGGGTGATGTTCGTCCACTCTTCAATGTGGATGGGGCTGTAGAAGGAGATTGTCGCTGTGGCCATGTTTTCGGGGGATGATAGGTTACCGGATGTGACCGTGTTTGATGATTCGTTCCATGTGCCGCCCGCGTCCAGGGGTATGTACACCCTGTCTCCAAAAACGAACGGGTTCCTGTTCTCTTTTGTCCATGGGGTCACCTCTCCGGCGGCCCGTTCGGACTGGGTCTGTGAGCTAACCGTGCTGCTCTCTCCCTCAATGAGGTCTCCCATGGAAAACTGTCCGTCCATGTCCGAGTCAATGTACGCCCTCAGAGCGGTGACTGCTCCGGGCGGCGTGAACATCTGCACCTGGACGCCCCCAAGGTCAACGGGCATGTTTCTGGTGGAAATATTGATTTTGACCACGGGCAGGTCTGTGGAACCCTTCTCTATGATGTTCGGTGCGGTCGTCCAGGTGTGAACAACGAGCATCTTTTTGTCCCTGGATATCGGGGCATCAAACAGGTCTTTTATGCCGCTCTCTGTTGTCATCAGGGCGAATACCTCTGCTCTGGTCTGGTCGTATCTTTCCATGACCCTCTCCGTTTTTTCTATGTCCACCTTCGTCTCAAGCTCCCGCAGCCCGATGGCTGTTTTTATGTTGGCTCCAAATCTAAACCCGCTCCAGGCGTTCTGTCCGAGCGACTGGTTGAAGTAGAACAGGGCGGACCTGTCCACGTGGCCATATTTTCCCATTATCATTATGAGGTTGTCTGCTCCAAGGCCCCGATAGAGGTATCCTGTTGAGGAGTTCCCATCCCCGTCGATGAAAATAAGCAGGTAGTCTTCTTCTCCGGATGGGCTGTTGAATATTTCTCCGTGCGTCTGGACGAAAAATCCCAGGTAGCTTCCGTCCATGGCAACCCGACATGACACCATGTCCACGCTGCTGTCGGCGGCGTCTCCTGTGGTATCAGAGTACTCCGGGTAAGCGTTCCATTCGTCAAATTCTCCGTCTATCTGGATGCCGCCTAGTGGGGGTGTAGTGTAAATCAGGGTGACAAAAACTGGCAGGACAAGGACGAGAATCATGAGCACCGCAATGGCGGCCGTCCCCCTGAGCCAGGAGAAATCGGCTGGCAGGCGTTTTGGATAATATATCCTCCCCAGACCGTTTACGAGACCGTTGCCGTTTATCAGCCCCCTCCCGTTGACCAGTCCGAGACCGTTTATCAGGCCGTTGCCGTTGATCGCCCCTCTGCTGCCCCGCTTTTCAAGGAAACCGTTTATCAGCCCCCCCTTTCCGTTCACCCGGTTTCCACCGGCAAGCAGACTCGTACCGTTTATCAGCCCGTTTATCTGGCCGTTGATCCTACCGTTTGTACGCCCGTTTACCTTTCCCCTCCTCACAGGCATGGTGGACAGGGAGAGGCCCCGTTTTTCTTCTTCTCTGCCAGAGAGTACTCCCGGACCGGTACCGGGAGAGACCATCGCCCCCTCTTTTTCTGGCCTCGTTTCAAGTGCGATTCTGGAAAGCAGCTGGTTTTTAAGATTCTGTGCCTCCCCTTTTGTATCATTTGTCTCTATGGCCTTGTTGTAGCACTCCAGCGCTTCCTCGTACCGTCCCAGTTTTTCCAGAAGCTCGCCTTTGAGTTGCCACACACGGCCGAGGTTTGGTTTTTCTGCCAGGAGCCGGTCATATGCGTCCAGTGTTTTTTGAATGGCCTCAGCATCTCCTCTCTCTCCGGCAATGCCTCCGATTTCCTTTTCCGGACGGATTCCTGCTTCCTCAAGCCGCTTGCTCAGTATCCGTGAGATGTCCTCTTTGTATGCCTCGGGGTTCCACGGCACAAGAGATGCGGCTTTCGCATAACACTCCAGGGCTTCTTCCAGACGGCCAGCTTTTTCAAGGAAACGCGCTTTGTTTTCCCAGGCGTGAACCAGGGTCGGGTCCAGCTCAAGCAGGTGGTCATAGTATGCGATGCCCTCCTCAATCTCTTTCTCTGTCGCACTCTCGGAGGGGGTTAGCGTTGCCATCTCTTTCTGGCTCGTCAGGCGTTCCCATCTGCGTAGGAAATCACTGGCAACACGCTTTTTCTCTCTAGTGGCGGGGCTAGCGACAGGGGCGGGTCTGGAAGTGACCAGAGAAGAATTGCATACGGGGCAGACGGTGTCCGTGTCGGATACCAGTGCTCCACAGGTGGGACACAGCGAAAAGGTTTTTTCACCCGCACCATGGGGCGGTTCTCTTTTTCCAGTAGAGTCGGCTTTGCGAAACTTTTCAAGTGTGTCCTCAACAGAAATCTCCTTTTCCTCTTCGCCACCCCTTTCCATTTCCCCTGCGTCTTTTCCGGCTACGACTACCTTGCCGGCTATATCAGAACCGCAGACAGGGCAGGTCTTTGCATCCTGCGCCACGAAAGCACCACAGAAAGGACAAACACCGGGAGTTGTGGGAACTTCTCTGTACCAGAAACCATCCACGCCCCCCCCTCCAGCAGTGACGCCCTCCCTCTCCCCGACCATGCCCTCCTCTTCCGAGACCTCCCCGGCCTCTTCCTCTTCCAGAAGTTCTTCGCTGGCCTCTTCCCCCACCAGCGAAGCGCCGCAGACAGGGCATTTCTCAGCGGACTCACTGACAAAAGCACCGCACTCGGGGCATAGATACAGCGATGGCCTCTCCCTGTACCAGAAACCGTCCAGGTCTTCATCTCTCCCCTCTTCTC
>Ga0190313_1000560_pt1 | contig 21841 bp, 20 predicted proteins | sample 4870071011_MG_FD_169989 | JGI IMG/M metagenome (GOLD analysis project Ga0190313, IMG submission 169989) | Hydrothermal vent sediment bacterial communities from Southern Trench, Guaymas Basin, Mexico - 4870-07-10-11_MG | ecosystem: Environmental > Aquatic > Marine > Hydrothermal vents > Sediment ...
TCTTTGAGCCCCTCTTTTTCTATTCTCAAACCGTATTTGACCCCATCATACCTTGCAAGGTTGGAACTTGCTTCTGCAGGTGCAATTATGTAGTACGTCGCAACAGAGTACTTCAAATGTGGCATGTTGACCTTCTCAACACTCGCTCCTAATTTTTCTAAAAGCTTTATGAACTCTTCGAAAGATTCCGCAACACCATCATCCAACCCTTGAGAGTAAACCTCATTAGGAACTGCAAATTTCATACCCTCGATACCATTCTCTATCCCTTCTAAAAATCTCATTTTTCTGTCAACAGTTGTTGAATCGTTGGGGTCTTTCCCATATATAACTTCCATGATGATGGCAGCATCTCTGACCGTTTTGGTTATGGGCCCTATTTGATCTAGAGAACTTGCAAAGGCAACAAGACCGTATCTTGAAACCAAACCGTAGGTTGGTTTGAATCCGACAACACCGCAGAAAGCAGCTGGTTGCCTTATCGATCCCCCTGTGTCACTACCAAGGGATGCTATCACCATACCAGCTGAAACGGCTGCGGCTGATCCCCCACTGCTACCACCAGGTACTCTTTCCAGATCCCAGGGGTTTCTGGTAACGAAAAATGCGGATCTTTCAGTACTGGAACCCATGGCGAATTCATCCAAGTTCGTTTTACCGACAATAACGAACCCTGCCTTTTTCAACTTTTTCACGGCAGTCGCATCATATGGGGAATCATAATTTCCCAGAATCTTGGAAGCGCACGTTGTTTTCGTCCCGAGAACGAGTATGTTGTCCTTTATCGCGACGGGAATACCCCAAAACTTTCCTGCCCTCCAACTGGGATTTTCTACAAGGCTGATGAAAGCCCTCACCTTATCATCAAGTTTCTTTATGGTGTCGAAGGATTCTTTGATGAGAGATTTTCTCCTTTCATCGTCGAGCTTGAGAGCCTCTTCTATAGTCAATTCTTTATACGTCAACTCGTTCACCTCCTACAGAAGATATGATAGCACAGCTCCTCATGTTCTGTTTTCAATCGAGATTTTCTCACCTTGATCTGGTAATGGAAAAACTGTAATATTTTTAAAAAATGCATATATATGCAATATAATTGGGAATGAGGAGGTGGTAAAGGTGAGAAAAGATATCGTGATACTGGGAGGAGGTCCCGCAGGACTTCTGACCGCTGCAACTGCGAAGAAAAACTTTCCAGACAAGAGTGTTCTTCTCATCAGGAAAGAAGAAGTTGGTATGGTACCGTGTGGTATCCCCTACATATTCTCCACGATCGGTAACGTGGAAGGAGACATCCTAGGATTGGATAACTTCAAGAAGCTAGGTGTCGAGTTTCTCTTCGAAGAAGTCCTGGATGTCGATTTCAGTTCGAAAAAGGTGAAAACCGCTTCAGGAAAAGAGATCGAGTACGACAAACTCGTTTTAGCACTCGGTTCAAAACCCATAATTCCCAGGATAGAAGGAATTGACCTTGAAGGAATATTCCCCGTATCGAAGTATAAGGATGACCTTGAAAAGATCTTTTCGTATCTTAAAGAATCAAAGAAGGTCGTAATCGTTGGCGGTGGATTCATAGGTGTTGAAGTAGGCGATGAGATAAGAAAGCAAGGAAAAGATGTTACGATCGTTGAAGCTCTTGATCATTTACTTCCCACAGCTTTCGACCCGGAATTTGGAGAGTTGCTTGAGAAAAATCTGGCGGAGAAAGGTGTGAAAATTTTCACTAATAGAAAAGTAACCAAGTTCGTGGGAAGCGGAAAAGTGGAAAAGGTCGTTCTTGAAGATGGAGGAGAACTGGAAGCGGATATCGTTCTGATATCGATAGGCTACAGACCGAACGTGGATCTTGTGAAAGATAAGGGTATAAGAATAGGTGAAGGAGGCGGGATATGGGTAGACGAATACATGAGAACGAGTATTCCAGATGTATTCGCGGTTGGAGACTGTGCAGAACACAGATGCTTTTTCACCAGAAGACCGAGTAAGTTGATGCTAGCGTCGATTGCCACTTTTGAAGCAAGAATAGCTGGAACGAACCTGTATGGACTCAAGGTTTTCAGAAGAAATAAGGGAACACTCGGTATCTTTTCAACATCCATAGAAGGTTTGACTCTAGCAACCGCGGGAATGATAGAGAAAGTGGTCAAGGAAGAAGGATTCGAGTATATCGTGGGAGAAGCAACAGGCATCGATAGACATCCTGGTACGATTCCAGACAAGTCCCAGGTGAAAGTGAAATTAATTTTCTCAAAAGTTAGTTTGCATCTTCTAGGTGGACAGATAGCCGGTGGAAAGAGTGTTGGAGAGATGATAAACATCCTGGCAATGGCACTACAGACTGGAGCAACCGCGAATGACTTGTTCACACTCCAGATAGGAACCCATCCTCTTCTTACGGCACCTCCAACCGCATATCCCATAATCTCAGCTGCAGAGAACGCTTTGATGAAAGTCAAATGTTGAGAGGGCCTTAAGGCCCTCTCTTTCGTTTTGGGTGTAGAATATACAAAAAGCTCTTTGGAGGTGATTTTTGTTGAAGGGGACGTTACTCTATGGGCAATCGGGAGGCGTGACGAGCGTCATAAACGCCACAGCTTTTGGTGTTCTTGATGAGGCTTTAAGATCGAAAGCTTTCGATAGAATTCTAGTCATGAAAAACGGAATATCTGGCTTCATGGAAGAAAAGTTTTTAGATATGACCGATGTCGATCCCAAGAAACTCGAGATTTTAAGAGAGCTTCCAGGTGCTTTTTTTGGTTCATGTAGAAAGAACCTGAAAACCGATGAAGAATTCGAAGAACTCTTCAAAGTTTTTGAAAAGTACAACGTGAGATATTTCCTGTACAACGGTGGAAACGATTCCATGACCATGGCCATGAAGATTCATGAGAAGGCCAGAGAATACGGTTATGATATCACCGTCGTGGGACTTCCAAAAACGGTGGATAACGATCTCGTTGAAACTGATCACTGCCCGGGGTATGGATCCTCTGCAAAGTATCTCTATGTATCTGTCATAGAAGGAACCCTCGATGTGAAATCCATGTCCAAGGATTCCACGAAGGTGTTTGTCATAGAAACGATGGGAAGGCATTCAGGGTGGCTTGCCGCTTCCACTGTACTTGCACGAAAATACACAACAGCCCCTCACGTTATTCTAGTTCCTGAAGCTTCTCTGAACGAGGAGAAATTTCTAGAGAAAGTTGAAAGCGTTCTCTCAAAGGAAGGTTTCTGCACAGTAGTCGTCTCAGAAGGTGTAAAAGACGAAAAGGGAAATCTGATATCGAAAATGGAGTTGAAAGATTCGTTCGGAAACGTTCAGCTTGGAGGAGCAGGTCTTAAGATATCGAAAATGATATCGGAAAATTTGAAGGTTCGTGTTCACACTGCTGTACCGGATTATTTGCAAAGATCTGGAAGACACGTTGTGAGTTTGCAAGATCTGATAGAAGCTGAAGCCGTTGGAAGAAAAGGTGTTCAACTTCTCCTTGAAGGTGTCAAAGGGGTTATGGTAACCATAAAGAGAGAAAGTGATGAACCTTACGTGTGGAACCTTGGATTCGCTGAGCTTTCAAAGGTGGGTGGAAGAACGAGGGAGTTACCAAAAGAGTACATACTGGATATGGACATATCGGAAAGTTTCATCAAATACGTTGAACCTCTGACCGTTGGTAATTTCTTGCCATTTTACATCGAGAGGAAGTACAGCCTCTCTGTACTCGAAAAATGAGGCGGGGAGATCCCGCCTCACTCTATCTTAACATCTATCACTTTCTTTTTCTTTCCTTCCTTCTTTGGAATGTTTATCATCAGCACACCGTTTTCATACTTTGCTTTGATTTTCTCTGCGTCCACGTAGTCCGGTAGGTTGAATGCCCTTTCGAATTTTCCGAAGCATCTTTCCACGATCATGTAGTTTTTCTTTTTCTCGTCTCTTTCTATTTTCTTTTCACCGGATATCACTAAGATCCCATCTTGAACAGAGATCTTTATATCATCTTTCTTAAGACCGGGAACATCCAGCTCTATGACCAAGTCGTTTTCCGTTTCGTATATGTCAACGTCTGGTACGAATCTTCCACCGGTTTCCCTTGGACCCATCCTGAAAAAGTCATCGAATATTCTGTCTATTTCCCTCTGAAGCTCCCTGAATGACCTGAAGAAATCTTCCCTCCTTTCAAGCAACATAGTATCACCTCCCCTTTCACGCATTTTCCTTTTTCTGATCTTCTGAAACTGTTCTGTAGAGGTACTGTCCAATCTTCATACTCTCCTTCTGGAGATCATCGAAGAGCATTTTAACCTTCGGTATATCGTTCTTATTTATCGCATCTCTGAGATCTTTTATGAGATCCTCCAATTTTCTCTTCAGATCTTCAGGTAGTTTATCACCGTATTCCTTCAAGGATTTCTCCACACTGTATGCCAGGTCATCCGCTTTGTTCTTTAGCTCTATTTCCTCCCTCAATCTCTTATCCTGTTCCTCATATCTTTTCGCATCTTCGATCATCCTCTTTATTTCATCATCTGTTAACTTGTGTCTTCCTGTAACAACCATCGTCTGTTCCTTCCCACTTCCAAGATCTCTTGCCGAAACGTTGACTATACCATCACTATCGATGTCGAAGGTCACCTCTATCTGAGGAACTCCTCTTGGAGCAGGGGGTATCCCCACCAACTTAAAGCTTCCAAGGAATATGTTATCCTTTGCGATACTTCTCTCACCTTGATAGACCCTTATCTCAACTTCTGTTTGATAGTCTTCAACTGTTGTGAATATCTTGCTCTTTTTGACGGGGATCTTCGTGTTCCTTGGGATTATCGGTTCGAACAGCCCTCCTTTTATCTCTATACCAAGTGTCAGAGGTGTAACATCCACAAGGACGATGTCTCTACCTTTGGCACCTTCTTCTCCTGCCAGAATCGCCGACTGTATTGCAGCACCTATCGCAACTGCCTCATCTGGATTGACTCCCTTGTTCGGTTCTTTCCCGAATATGTCTTTTATGAAGTTCTGTATCATCGGAACCCTCGTCATCCCACCAACAAGGATGATCTCATCTATATCGTTTGGTGAGAGCTTCGCATCGCTCAAGGCTCTCTCTATTGGTCCCCTCGTCATCTCAACAAGATCCTTCGTCAAGGATTCGAAGAGTGACCTTGTTATCCTCATTTCAAGATGAAGTGGGCCACTTTGAGTTGCAGTTATGAACGGCAGGTTCACTTCCGTTTCAAGTCTCGTTGAAAGTTCTATTTTAGCTTTCTCAGCAGCGTCTCTTAATCTTTGTAGAGCTTGTTTGTCCTCCCTCAGGTCTATTCCGTATTGTTTTTTAAATTCCTCAGCCATCCAATCTATGAGTCTTTGATCGAAATCGTCTCCTCCAAGATGATTGTTACCGGAAGTTGCAATGACTTCGATGACACCGTCTCCTATCTCCAGTATCGACACATCGAATGTTCCTCCCCCAAGGTCGTAGACGAGGACTTTCTGCTCACCCGGTTTTTTATCCAATCCATAAGCAAGAGCGGCTGCAGTTGGCTCGTTTATTATCCTTAAAACGTCAAGACCTGCAATTATACCAGCTTCCTTAGTTGCCTGTCTTTGTGCATCGTTGAAATACGCTGGGCACGTTATAACAGCTCTTTTTATCTCTCCTCCAAGATACGATTCGGCGTCTTTCTTCAATTTTTTCAGAATCAGACTGCTTATTTCCTGGGGAGTGTATTCTTTATCGTCTATCCTTACTTTATAATCTGATCCCATCTTCCTTTTTATGGATTTTATTGTTCTGTCAGGATTCAGAATCATCTGTCTTTTTGCAGGTTCCCCAACAAGTATTTCACCGGTCTTTGTGAAAGCAACAACCGAGGGTGTGATCCTGCTTCCCTCAGCGTTCGGAATAACCTCGACATTCCCATCTGGTTTCATCCAGGCTATGACGGAATTGGTTGTCCCAAGATCTATTCCAACAACGAACTCCTTCTTATCCGCCATCGTTTCACCTCCTCCGTGGATCATTATATGAAAGCCCAGTTGGTTTGTCAAGAGGGTTTTATAAAATTTGCTCGTAATCATATCTCATCATTTATCATAGAAATCGTTATATCAATTTTATAGATATAATATTTTATAGCAATCGTTACATTAAAATGATAAATAAGAGAAACTGGACAAAATCTATTCAAAAAGATATAATCTCACAAGAAAACACACGCCTCTGGATCCCAGCCTCGGTGCCTGTTCGAAGGTCGGTCTGGGTTTGAAGGAGGCGGAGGTTCAAAACCAAATGGAGGTGTGAAAATGGCAGTAGTTACAATGAAACAGCTCCTTGAAGCTGGAGTACATTTCGGACATCGTGTCCGAAGATGGAATCCCAAGATGTCTCCTTACATCTACACATCGAGGAAAGGTATATACATCATCGACCTTCAGAAAACGTTGGAACTTTTGGAGCAAGCTTACACTTTCGTCAGAGATAAAGCAAGTGAGGGTGCTACCATCCTTTTTGTTGGAACCAAGAAACAGGCGCAGCAGGTTATAAAAGAGGAAGCCGAAAGATGTGGCGCTTTCTACGTCAACAACAGATGGCTCGGAGGGCTCCTTACGAATTTCAAAACCATAAGATCGAGAATAGAGAAATTGATAGAGTTGGAAGAGAAGGAGAAAAGCGGTGAACTGGAAAAGTTACCCAAGAAGGAGCTCAGTAGAATTAGAAGAATCCTTGAAAAACTTAGGAAAAATCTCGGTGGTCTCAAGGGAATGACGCGTCTTCCTGATATACTGTACGTTGTGGATCCCAGAAAGGAGAAAATAGCTGTTGCAGAAGCCAACAAACTTGGAATTCCTATCGTTGCTATCGTCGATACGAACTGTGACCCGGACTTGATAGATTACGTGATACCAGGTAACGATGATGCCATAAGATCTATAAAGTTGATCACCTCGGTTATAGCCAACGCATTCCTTGAAGGAAGAGAAGGAGTTCCATTGAGAGAGGAGGAAGAGAAGAAAGAAGAAAAGGTCATTATGGAGGAATTAGAAGAGATAGAAGAAGAGATCAAAGAGGAAGAAGTCTGACCCCCACGCTGGGGGTTTTTTTATGAGAGGATGATGAGGAAGCATGAGTTTCTAGAAAGTTTCGATCTGAGAGGAAAAATTGCCATTGTTCTGGTTCCAACAGAAAGAGATGCTATAAAACTGTGTCAGGGGGGGAAGTTTGAGCACTTCCCCGCTCCTGATGTTTTACCATTTGAAGAATTTCCTGTATCTTTCAATGTTAGAAAGAGAAGGATAGAGGTTCTGTGGAAACTTCTAAAGGGTGAAAAAGTAGTCGTGGTAACCACACTTTACTCCTTTACGAGAAAGACCATATCACCGAACGATCTCATGTCATATACTTTGAAATTGAGAAAAGGAGCTCATGTAGAAGATCCCATACATCTTCTCTTACTCATGGGTTATGAAAGAACGTACATCGTCAGAGAGGGAGGAGAGTACGCTATAAGAGGAGAGATCGTTGACCTTTTCCCTCCTATATATAAAAACCCTGTGAGGCTCGATTTCTTTGAGAATGAGATAGAGGATATAAGGTTTTTCGATCCGATGACTCAGAGAACGATTGAAAAAGCGAGTGAAGTAACCATTCTTCCCATAAGAGAATACATCTCAGAAAATCATGATGCCGATACTCTTCCTGGGAAATACGGTTCCAACTCTTCTTTATTAGAGTATCTCAAGGATCCTAGCGTGATCTTCGTAAACAAGGAAGACGTTTTCAAAGAGTATGTGAAAATAGAGAGAGAAATGAAGGATATCTTGGGATTCAAGTACGAGGAATACAAGAGGCTTTCTTCGATACCTTTATCAACGTTCGAAAAGCTGTTTGAGAAAGCCGAGGAAATCGAATATTCTTTCGAAACAAGAGAAATTTACACACTTCCCTCGAAAAAGAAAGAAAAAACTGTTCCCATTCTAGATATAGAGGATATCGAAGTTGGTGAACTCGTGGTTCACAAAGATCACGGTATAGGGATTTTTCAGGGTATAGAGAAAGTGGAAAGCGCTCTGGGAGTCAGAGAATACTTCAAGATAAAGTACGAAGATGCGAATCTGTACGTTCCCGTCGAAAGGTTAGATAGAATCCATAAATATATAGGAGATAGTTCAGAGATATCCATAAACAAACTGAACGATAAACGATGGAAGAGAACTGTTAAGAGGGTAAGGGAAGATATCGAAAGAAGGATAAGAGAATTGATAGAGCTCTACTTGAAAAGACAGGAAGTAAGGGGACTTTCCTTATCGGGTGATCCAGATATGGAAGAGAAATTGGCTCAAACATTTCCATATCCTGAAACCTTCGATCAAAAAAGGAGTATCGAAGAGGTTCTCAAGGATCTTGAGGATGAAAAACCTATGGATAGGTTGTTATGTGGTGATTCTGGATTTGGGAAAACGGAGGTTGCAATAAGGGCCGCTTTCAGAACGATTGTGTCTGGAAAACAAGTAGCAGTTCTCGTTCCAACAGTGATACTTGCAAGACAACATTATGAAACCTTCAAAGATAGGTTATCTCCCTTCGGTGTGAAAGTAGAGCTGCTCGACAGCACGAGAACGAAAGCTGAGAGAAAGAGTATCATAGAAGGCCTTAAAAGAGGCGAAGTGGATATAGTGATAGGGACCCATTCTTTGCTTTCCAATGATATCGAATTTTACGATTTGGGACTCGTGGTCATAGATGAAGAGCAGAAATTTGGAGTCGAGCAAAAGGAGAAGTTGAAAAAACTCAGAATTTCCGTTAACGTTCTTTCGATGAGCGCAACTCCCATTCCCAGGACTCTCCACATGGCTCTCTCCGGCATGAAAGATCTATCCGTTATAAACACTCCTCCATCCGGTAGAAAACCTGTTGTCGTGTATGTCATGGAATACGATCCGAGAGTTGTAAGAAGTGCGATATTGAGAGAGGTAAACAGAGGTGGCCAGGTGATCTACGTACGAAACAGGGTGGAAGAACTGGGTGATGTTTTCAAAAGACTCACAGAGCTTGTTCCAGAGGTTAGGATAGGAGTGGCACACGGTAGAATGAAGAAGAAAGTGATGGAGGAAATCGTATGGGATTTCTACAAAGGGAAATTGGATGTTCTAATATGCACGACTATCATAGAAAGTGGTGTCGATATTCCCAACGCAAACACACTGATTGTTGAGGATTCCCATAGATACGGTTTGGCACAACTGTATCAATTACGAGGAAGAGTTGGAAGAAGTGAAAAAAGGGCCTTTGCTTACTTCCTATATCCCAAGCATGTTTCCAAAAAAGCTTTAGAAAGGTTAAAGGTTATAAAGGAGACAGTAGGCCCAGGTAGTGGTTTCGAGATAGCCATGAAGGATATGGAAATGAGAGGGATAGGGAGCATCCTTGGGTTTGAACAACATGGTAACATGAATTCCATAGGTCTCAAGTTGTATTCTGAAATTCTTGAAAGCAGTATAAGAAAGGCTAAAGGAGAAGTGAAAGAAACAGAAAAATTCTTGATAGACACGGAGATAGAAGGTGTTCCAGGGCACCTTGTGATACCAGAAAGTTACGTTGAAAATCCTATAGAGAGAATGAGGCTTTACAGAAGGATGGCCATGGCAACTTCTGTCGAGGAACTTGAGGATCTTCTCAACGAAGTGGAAGACAGGTTTGGAAATCCCCCAGAAGAGGTTCTCTCACTCTTCGACTACTTCAAGCTTCGAATTCTGGGATGGCTCAGAGGTATAAAGAAGATCGTGTTCGAAGATGGAGGGATCGTATTCGTTTTGAAAGAGAATCTGGATCTTCACCTGAAGGGTAAGTACATCTACAATAAAGAAAAAAGGACGGTGGTGTTGTACACTGATGACGATCCTTTAACCACCGCCCTCGCAGTTTTGAAAGAATGATCACTTTTCTTCCTCATCGAGGAGGCTAAGAAGAGCTTTGAGGTATTTACTTCTTGAAGGATGTCTCAGTTTTCTTAGGGCCTTCACCTCTATCTGCCTGATCCTTTCCCTCGTGACGTTGAAATACTGGCCAACTTCTTCCAGTGTCTTAGCCTTTCCATCCAACAGGCCATATCTCATCTTCAAAACCATCGCTTCTCTTGGATTCAACGTTCTCAATACCTTTTCAACTTCCTCTCTTATCAACATCCTCATAGCCTCTTTCTTGGGGGATGGTATGGAATCATCCGCAACGAAATCTCCTATGGTTGAATCTTCATCCTCTCCGATGGGTGCTTCCAAAGAAATCGTTTCTTTCGCCGCTTCCAGTATCTCCTCTATCTTCTCCACAGGTTTTCCCATCATTTTGGCGAGCTCTTCTGTTGAGGGTTGTTCGCCGTGCTCCTGGTAATACTCCCTTATGAGTCTATTCAACTTGTTTATAGTTTCAACCATGTGAACTGGTATCCTTATGGTCCTTGCTTGATCTGCTATAGCTCTCGTTATCGCCTGTCTGATCCACCAAGTTGCGTATGTGCTGAACTTGTATCCTTTCCTCCAATCGAACTTTTCAACTGCCTTTAGAAGACCTATGTTACCTTCCTGTATCAAATCCAGGAATGGAAGCCCTCTTCCTATGTATCTCTTTGCAATACTCACTACCAGCCTAAGGTTAGCTGTTATCAGCTTCTCACGGGCTTTCTTGTCTCCCATCTGAGCTCTCCTTGCAAGCTCCCTCTCCTGAGAGGGGGTGAGGAGTGGTATCTTCCCGATTTCCTTAAGATACATCTTTATGGAATCCTTAACGGACGTGCTATCGTAGACCTCCGGAGATTCCTCTTCTAAGAGTTTCATAACCTCATCGTCAGTGACAGTTTCCTCACTTCCCTCACTGGGTTCTTTATCCATAATCGTTACATGATTCCTCTCAAGCTCCTCATAGATTTTCTCTATCAAGTTCGTGTCGAATCCCTCGTAATCAGGTGGAAAGGCTTTATCTATATCTTCATAGGTTATATATCCTTTTTTCTTACCGAGGTTTATGAGCTTTTTTATTCTCCTTTCAATCTGTTCCGGTGAGAGTACCTTCGCTTTACCCGCCATTTTTCATTCACCTCCCATTTCTTTCATTCTCTTGATCAGGTCTATTCTCGCTTTCAAAAGAATTTTCTTCTCTTCATCATCGGAATTTTTGATCATGTTATCTATTTCAGCGAGCCTTTTTCTTAACCTCTTTTTTTCCAAATCGCGCAATATATCCTTGAGAACTTTCCTTGGATCAGGCGGTTCAGGTACCAATTCCTGCACTTTAAAGATCCAATCCTTCAAATCTTTAGACGCCCTTTCCAGGAGTGTGTTCACATCATCACTTTCCTTAAGGAGTATAAAAAAATCCTTTCCAAGGCCTTCTAGAACATCCGTGTCTATTTTTTCTATATCTTTTCTGAGATCTTCGTAATTCATGTATAGAAAAACCAATTCTTCCTCCACACCTATAGTTTTTTTGTCCAAAGATGTTTCTAAGGAAAAATCTTCAGAGCTGAAAAGACTCATGATATCTGATTCTGGAAGGTTCACAATAGAGGAAACTTCTCGAACAAGGTTATCCAGCCTCTTTATCTTACCACTCTTTCTGAAGATATTCGCCCATTTTTTCATAGATTTCAGAAAACCTTCAACTCCATTTGATGTTTTTAGATTGAACAACGATGAAATGGCTCTTGTTAAGAAAATCTCGTAAGGCACGGAGTCCTTAAGACGATTTTTCAGATTTTCTGCTCCCTCGTTCTGGAAGAATTCGTCGGGGTCTTTGTAAGGTTCCATCGAGAGAACCAAAACGTTGAAGTCCAGTCTATCCAGTATCTCTAAAGCCTTTAAAGATGCTCTGATCCCCGCATCGTCGTTATCGAAACAAAGAATCACGTTCTTCGTCTGAGTTCCCAACCTGAGCAGATGATCTCTTGTGAGACTCGTTCCAAGAACCGCAACCGCGTTCGTAACACCGGCCCTGTGGAAAGCCAGAGCATCCATGTAACCCTCTGTTATGATGACAAAATCCAACTCCTTTATGGAACGCTTTGCTTCAGAAAACATGAAAAGGATTTTGCTCTTTGAAAAGTACCTGGTATCTGGTGAGTTGAGATACTTGGGTTCTCCATCTCCAGGAATCCTACCGCCAAAAGCGACTATCTTTCCCGACTCGTTTCTTATGGGTATCGTTATTCTTCCTTCAAATCTATCGATTAAGGTTCCTCCACTCCTCATGAGAATACCATACTCCAAAGCTTTTTCCAGGGGTACATTCATCTGTTTTGCAACTTTATGGGGAATTCTGGAATCCATAGGAGAATATCCAAAACCGTATTTTTCTATCTCTTCATCGCTGAATCCCCGATCCTTTAAGTACACCCTTGATTCCCCTTTTAAGGATTCTTTGTATTCTATCCAAACGCTTTCATAGAAAGTTGTATAAATTCTATAATCTCCACCACCCACCTTGTATCTTCCAAGATCGACCCCTGCCCTCTTCGCCAGTTTTTCCAAGGCTTCATAAAAACTAATCTTCTCCATCTCCTGCACGAACTTTATGACATCACCACTGGCCCCACATCCAAAACAATGGTAAAACTGAAGTTTGGGATGAACGTAGAAAGAGGGGGTTGTCTCTGGGTGAAAAGGGCAAAGGGCTCGATAATAAGATCCAACTCTCTGAAGGTTGATGTACTCAGAGATAACATCCACTATATCAATTTTGGACTTTATGTCTTCTATTACCTCCTTTGGGATCAAAATACCACCTCTTCCGAAAGGAAGGGAAAAATCACCTCTTTGAGTACTGAGGAGCCCTTCTGGCCTTTTTGAGACCGTATTTCTTCCTCTCGACCATCCTTGGATCCCTTGTGAGCATCTTGTACTCTTTGAGGGTTGGCTTCAAATTCTCATCGAATTGAACAAGAGCTCTTGCTATACCAAGTCTTAAAGCGCCAGCTTGACCTGCTGGTCCTCCCCCATTGAGTCTTGCCACGATATCGAATTTACCAAGGGTGTTAGTGACGACAAGGGGTTCCACAGCATGTCTTGACCATGCTGGATTGTGGAAATACTCGTTGATATCGTCGTATACTTTTCCATTTATCTTTATCTTTCCATCACCGGGTCTTAAAAAAACGCGGGCGATGGCTGTTTTCCTTCTACCAGTCCCGTAATAACCCACAACTTCCGTCTGAGCCATGCTCATCCCTCCTCATATTTCTAGCGGTTCCGGTTTTTGCGCACTGTGTGGATGATCAGGAGATGCGTAAACCTTCAATTTCTTTAACATCCTCCTTCCAAGGGCTGTTTTGGGGAGCATTCTCTTAACAGCCAGATAAATGAGTCTTTCCGGATGCTTCTGAAGCATCTGTCTTGCACTGATCATCTTCAAGCCACCTGGATAGCCTGAATGCCTGTAGTAAAATTTCCGATCCAATTTTTTTCCTGTGAGAACTACCTTGTCAGCATTCACAACTATGACGTAATCGCCTGTATCCACATGAGGGGTGTACTCTGGTTTGTGCTTCCCCATGAGTATGATGGCTATTCTTGAAGCGAGCCTCCCCAGGGTTTTCCCATTCGCATCGACAACGTACCATTTTTTCGCGATTTCCTCTTTTTTAAACATTCTGGTTTTCTGAACAGGGAATTTTATCGCCATATCATATACTCCTCCTTTCAACTTCTTTAACCTCTGACTTGAAGAACACCGATATTCTCTTATAGACCAAGAAAGTCACAAACGAGTCTATCGAGAATTTGATCAGATTAAAAGCGATGATGAACGGTAAAAATTTCAAGAACAGATCGAAAGGTGCTTTGAAGTACAGGGGAACAACCAGTGCGTTCAACCCGACGAGTGTACATGTTGTGCAGATAGTCGATAACACCATACCCTTGATCGCCCTCGCTTTCGTTTTTCTCCTGTGATAGATCACACCGGCTATGGATACGAAAATCACACCGGCAGCAGCATTCATGGCTATGCCAATGGGATCTCCTGATTTTAGGAAGAAAAACAGTATGTCTTTAACTAAGATCACGGTCACTCCCGCTAGAGGATCCACCATGAAAGACACGATGAGAGCAGGTATCTCACTGGGATCGTATTTTAGGAAATCAGCCTGTGGAAATATGGGAAATTCCAGATACATCATGATGGTGGCTACAGCCGAGAATACTCCCATGATGACGGTGCGCTTTGTTCTGCTCATGCCCTTTCCTCCTCGACGTACACGTATTTCCTGTTATTTCTCCTTTTGAATTTAACATATCCATCCTTTAGGGCAAACAACGTGAAATCTTTTCCTATACCCACATTCTTTCCAGGGTAGAATCTGGTTCCTCTCTGCCTTACAAGAATATTCCCCGCTTTAACAAACTGACCATCTCCAACTTTGACCCCTAAGTACTTGGGCCTGCTGTCTCTACCGTTTCTTGCAACTCCTCCGCTTCTTTTATGAGCCATTCCCTATCACCTCCACCTTCAGATTACCAGGGTACTGCTTTTCCAGATCCTTCAAAGAGATGTAAAGCTCTTCTATGAGTATTCTGGAAAGATCATCGATCTTCTTCAGAGAAACTTTTAAAGACCCTTCCTCACGTGTCACACTGGCTCTACATCTTCTTTCCAGAATCCTCGCCGTATGTTGGGTTAAAACACTCACAGCACTGCATACTATATCGCATCCTTTGACATCAAAACCAGAATGCCCCGAAACCTCAAATCCATTCTTTCTAAAGAGAATCTCTATCATTTCAATTCGATCTTCTCTATCATAATCTTCGTGTACCACTGTCTATGGCCCTTTTTCACTTTAGAATTCTTCCTTGGTCTGTACTTCACTGTGATAACTTTGCGAGCTTTTCCATGTTCCAAAACTCTTCCTCTAACCACCGCGTTTTCCAAGTAAGGCTTCCCTATCAAGGTTTCGTTATCGGTACGGACCATAAGCACTTTATCGAACGATATTTCCTCACCCGGTTCATATCCTACCTGTTTTTCCGTGTAGAGCAATTCTCCCTCCGAAACCTTGTACTGTTTTCCAGAGGTTTCGATGATAGCGTACACTTTATATTCCACCTCCTCACCTTTGGTGAAACAGACACTGAAGTATGTACCCTCCCGGGGTTTGAGACATACTCCAAGTGCCAGCTCCTAGTATTTTACATTCTAACTTTCCATTCTGTCAACAAAAATTGGGGCTGTTTCAAAAATAATGTGCAAGGTATAGAAAATAAAACAAAGGAGATGATGTAATCTCCCTCGCTGTGAGAAAGTTAAACCCCAAAACTATCATCAAATCAACTCGCTTCTTCCACTCCAAAATCATACCATACCTATCCAAATCCTTCTCCATGCTGATCATAAAGGAGGTCTGGTCTCTTCTTCAGAGGAACCCTCATTTTCTCAAGAGAATACTTCAAAAATTGCCTTCTCTCAGAGATTTCCATTGCGAGCAAGCTAAAACATGTCATAAAGATTCTGATAGAGTTCATTCACGATATAGATAGCATCTATGTTGGAGTAGGGAAGAGGTATTTGTCAGAGATAAAGATGCTGGGGGGATATGAAGATGAAGTATCTTGAGAGGATGTCCCCTACAACTTACGCTTTGAAGGGAACGAGACTTGCTATTCTTGAAGGAAGAGACGTTTTAGAACTGGCAGACTATTACATCCCCCTACTTTTGATAGAAAGCACATTACTTCCATTCGGTATATGAGTGTTCCAGATTATGGAAAAATACGCAAAAAGGAAAGGCCTTCTTAAAAGAAGCGGCTGAAGGATTTATGAGATAAATTTCACAACATTTTCGAATTCCTTCCTACTCCTTTTTCTGGGGATCTCCCCCCTTTTTCCCACCGGAATTATCGCAACGGGTCTTTCTTCCGCTGGAAGATCCAAAATTCTTACAACCTCATCTTCACTGAAGGCACCGACCCAGCATGTATCAAGGTCAAAAATTCTCGCTGCAAACATTATGTACACGATCAATGCTGCCGTATCTTGTATACAATACAGCTTTCTACCCCTATCGCCGTAAACCTTTCCACTCTCTTCCGGTAGGGCACAGACTACCAGAACCCATGGTGCCTCCTTTATGAAACTCTGTCCCCATGCAGCTTTTACCAGTTTCTCCTTGATATCCGGATTGGAAGTCACGTAAACTTTCCATGGTTGTTGGTTTCCAGCGCTTGGTGCTTCGAAAGCAAGCTTCAGAATCTCCCTTATCGTCTCTTCGTCAACAGGAGTGCTTTCATATTTTCGGACACTTCTTCTAGATTTTATGAAATCCACAAGCTCTTTTTTCAAGTTCATCACCCCTTTAGAGAATTAAATCATAAACCGCTTCCGTAGTAGAATAAATACTTGAAAAATTCAGGAGGGGTGAAAACGTGGTAAGAGTCAGATTCGCTCCAAGCCCAACTGGTTACCTTCATGTTGGAGGTGCAAGAACGGCTCTGTTCAACTGGATGTTCGCAAGAAAGGAGAAAGGTGTATTTATTTTGAGGATAGAAGATACCGATATAGAAAGATCGAGTGGAGATTTTGAAAGAGCCATCATGGATGCTCTGAAATGGTGTGGTATTGATTGGGACGAAGGGCCCGATGTTGGAGGCCCATATGGACCGTACAGGCAGAGTGAGAGGGTTGAAGATGGGATATATGAAAGATTTGCAAGGCAGCTTGTTGAGATGAAGAAAGCTTACTATACGGTTTACGATTTGGAGGATAAGGAAAAAGAGATCGGAAGGTTCTACGAATATCCAGAGGATTTCGTTCACAAAGGTCATGATATAACCATCAAATTCAAGATACCAAAAGGTGAAACCACCTTCAACGACCTTCTTAAAGGAACCCTCAAGTTCGATAACTCATCTTTCGAAGATTTCGTCATAATAAAATCCAACGGTTTTCCAACTTACAATTTCGCTGTCGTTATTGACGATCATCTTATGAATATAACCCACGTTTTCAGAGGGGAGGATCACCTCTCCAACACGCCAAAGCAGATAATGCTCTATGACTCTTTCGGGTGGGATCATCCTGTTTTCATGCACATTCCTCTCATACTTGGGCCTGACAGATCCCCCTTGAGCAAGAGACACGGTGCGACGTCCGTTGATCACTTCAGAAAGGAAGGGTATCTGAGTAGAGCCCTCGTCAACTATCTGGCCCTTCTTGGATGGAGAGTCGAAGGTGATGAAGTGTTTCTCATAGAAGAAAAATTGAGAGATTTCAAACCTTCAGATATATCGAACAAGGGAGTTATATTCGATCACAAAAAACTTGAGTGGTTGAATGGAAAGCACATGAGATCAATGGAGCTTGAAGATCTGATAGATCGTTTCAAAGAATGGCTTTCACTTGTCGGGAGGGAAGATATCATATGTGAAATGGAGAAAGACAGAAAATACACCTTGAACGTTATAAAAATATGTAGGGAAAAAGTGAACACCCTGAAACAGCTTTTAGAAATATCTGAACCGTTTTTCAACGATGAATACCCTTACGAAGAAGAGTACATCGACAGGTATTTGAAAAAGGAATTTTCAAGGAAGGTGTTGGAAGCTACCTACCAATCCTTCTCAAATTTAAGTGAGTGGTCCATGGAAGCTATAGAGAAGCTTCTCAGGGATCTTGCATCGTCTGGGATCACTTCGAAGAAGAATTTCTTTCAGGCTGTAAGAGGCGCTGTTACAGGAAAATTGGTAACGCCAGGACTTTTTGAAACAATCCACGTCCTTGGGAAGAAGAAAACTCTGGAAAGATTGAGAAGAACAATGGAGAGATCCATATGATTGAGGTGAACATCAGGTCCATAGCAAACAAAGTTAAAGGTCAAGGAGTAGGCTCTGCTTTTGAAGATCACGTGAAGGTACTGAGAAAATCGAAAAAGATCAGGGTCTTCGTCAATGATAAAGATCTGCACGATGTCCTCCACGTTCACACGATGGACGTTCCTTCCTTTCTAGAGATATGGAAATATAAAAGGTCTGGAAAGAGAGTTTCGATATCTGTTCACGTTGTTCCGGACTCCTTGAAAGGAAGCTTGAAACTTCCTGGTTTTCTCAGAAAGGGTTTTGGAATCTATCTTCGTTATTTCTATGATTCGGCTGATAAATGCGTGGTTGTGAATCCATATTTCAAGAAGGAACTTGTGAATATGGGGATAAGAGAGGATAAAATCGTTTTCATACCGAACACGGTAGCAACAGACATGTTCTATCCCAGGGGAGATAAGAAAGAATTGAGAAAGAGGCTGGGATTGCCTGAAAAAGCGTTCATTGTCCTTGGAGCCGGTCAGATTCAGCAGAGGAAAGGGATAGATGATTTCGTGGAAGCAGCTAAGGTTTTAAAGGACACACTGTTCATATGGCTTGGTGGGTTTTCCTTTGGAAAAATGATGAAAGGGTATGAGAGGTATAAAAAACTTTTAGAAAATCCTCCCGAAAATATCATCTTCACAGGCATTGTTGAGAGGGAAAGAGTGGCACTCTATCTGAACGCATCAGATGTTTTTTTCCTTCCATCCCACCATGAATTGCTTCCGATGTCAGTTCTGGAAGCTGTGAATTGCGATCTACCTTTGATTTTAAGGGATCTTGATATCTACAAAGACGTGTTTTTCGAAAATTACACGAAAGCATCCAATGTTGCAGGATTTGTTGAACTTATAAAAAGATTCAAGGAAGATAGAGCATTCTATGAACGGTACAAACAGAAATCGAGAGAACTTGCAGAGTGTTATTCCCCTGATAGAATACTAAAGATGTGGGAAAATTTCTTCTATGAGCTTGTCAAATCTGACCAATAGGAACACAGGTATCTCTCTTCAACTCCCTGTACATCTCAGATATCCTTTTTTCTAGAACCGGATGCACGTATTCTGGTTCTATGTCGAGAAAAGGTCTTAAAAAGAAATCCCTATTCTGGAAGTCGTAGTGAGGTATAACCAGATTTTCTGTTCTCACGATAAGATTTCCGTAGAACAAGATGTCTATGTCTATTTTTCTGGGACCCCATTTTTCCTTTCTCTCTCTTCCTAAAAGTTTTTCTATGTACAAGACAAGATCCAGAAGTTCATGAGGACTCAATCTTGTTTCAACCTCCAAAACGAGATTTAGAAAGGGTGGCTGATTCTTCAAACCATAAGGTTCCGTTTCATATATGTGTGACCTTCTCCTCGGATAAACACCGTGCTCCTCAAGAAGCTTCACAGCCTGCTCTAGATTCTTCATTCTATCCCCCAGATTCGTTCCCAAAGCTAAATAGACGTTCCCTTCCTGGTATTCCAAGATAATCGAACCGATCGCCACGACATCGTGAGATAGGGTCGCGTGAATTATGTTGAAACCTCGGAAATCCTTGTGAAGTACCGGGAGGGGCTCTCCTGAGCTTTTCTTCAGAAATTCCAAATCCTTGAAGGAATGACCGTCAAGACCCGTACCCAAAGCTTTGAAAAAGGCTTCTTTAAGAGCGAACCTACCAGCAAGAAACTCTTTCTTCCTTGAATCTGGAATCAATTTCTTCTCCTCATCTCCAAGGATTTTGTCTGCGAGATTTTCATTCATTCTGTCTATATGAACCACATCAACGCCGAACCCAGTAATCAAATCGATCACTCTCCGTACAGAGAAGATAGAACATCATCCCAGTAAGAATCTCTTGCAAAGGAAAGAGTGTGATAGTCCTCTGTAAAACTCGTATAAAGATTCCTTTCCGGAAAGAATATGCTTACCCCAGAAAGTCCCTCAAGATCTTCCGATACTTTGGAGTATGGTATCAACCCCTCAAGGGGAATTTGCGAAATGTAGGAAGAAAGCTCGTTTTCATTTTTCAAAAGGTTCAAGAGCTCACCAAGGTCTACGAGCACTCTCTCTGTGCCTTCTGGAGATATAGAATAAATCCTCAAGTTTTCCTGGTAAGATTCAAAGCGCTTTTTGAAACCAGGATCTTCGTCGAAAAGCTCTAAAATCTTTAAAGAAAGAATGTTGAAGTTCTCTATGAACTGATCGACTTTGCTGGTGTCAAAGACAGCGAGGGTTATTTCTTCCCCATCTGGAAGATCCTCGAAGTAATAATCCACGATTTTCTCGCATAAGTTGTAGGAATCCAGGTAAGATGTCATCTCCAAAAACCTGTAGTTCCACCCTTCCACCGGTTCAGATGATGCGGATGCAACGATGTAATCGGCCACATCTTTCAGTTCATATAAAACTTCCAAAGAACCCATAAGACACGCATCCATTCCCAGGATGTTAAGTCTGCCCACATTCGATGTTTCTAACGCTTCTTCTACGGCTTCTTTCAATTCCCTGGTTGTGAGGGCATCATTCGACGTATCATCCAAGGAAACAATTCTTTCATAAAGGCTATCGTATATCCATGCGTTTCCATGGTTCCATATCACAAGCCCATGGTACTCCGATGAAACAGATAACACCTTCATCAATTCCATCTTCAAAATATCACCATCACCCGAGTTCATTTCTTCGATATCTTTACAAACCAACTGACTTCGATCATCCAGGTAGCATAGCTCGGTATCGAAGGGTGTATCGAAAACTATCCTTAAGGAGAAATCTCCTTGTATTCTTTCCATCTCTTTTAAATCGTTCACCGCATACTCATAAAGATTATTATCGGCAGCGAACCACATGAGAAACATCCATTTCACGGGATCAACATGAACGTTGAACACCTTGACGATATTTTCAGGTAATAAAATGGCTCTGATAGTGTATGTTCCTGGCTCTTCAAATACAACGCCAATAGAGGCTATGCCATCCGAATCCGTACTGACAACATTTTGCCCTGAGATCTCATCTTCCAGATCTTTCCAGCGAGAACCAGCCAATTTTTGAAACTTGACAGTTTTTTTCGAAAGTGGGAAACCACCTTTGGTGACTCTGACTGAGATGCAACACAACCTCCCCACGATGTGATCTCCCGATGACACAACCGATATGCTTGGGGGTAATATGTTTAGATCACAGGAAACGACCAATAATAAAAGTATCACCATCAAAAATTGTCTCATATTCTTCACATCCCTCTTCGTTATCTTCTGCTAATTTATTCTATCAAAACTGCTGATTATTTGATCTTCTCCCAATCCTCTAAAGGAGATGGGATTCCTATGTTCAGAACTCTGCCGCAGCCCTTACAAACATGCAATCCACGATGCTTGCGCGGGGATTTGCTCTTGGAGCCACATATAGAACATGTTTGAGAAGTATACGCTTCATCGACTGTAACAACTTCAATGCCATATTCCTGAGCTTTGTATTTGATTAACCACACTAATTTCCCAAGCGGTATACGATGTAGCTTTTCGTTATCTTGTGCAAATAGCTTTGAACGCACACGTGTTCTTTGACGATTAGTCTATGTGGTTTCTTCGAGTGTTTGTGGCTTTGTTTGGCGAGTACGCTTTAGGTTCTCACCAAGATTCGTTCCAATCGCATCACCTACCGTGCTACACTTTTCAAACATGCCTTGTCTGTGGTTTTATCTTGAAAGACAATCGTCCTAGCCATGGAGAGAAATTCGTTTGCCAGAGCTGTGGATACGGAGAGCAAGCGGATGTAGTTGGGGCGATCAATATAGCGCTTAGAGTTCTGTCAAAGACTCAGGAAGAGAACCTCAAGGGGCTGCTTGTCAGCCAGCCCAATGCTCCCCACTATCAGGTCGGTGGAGCAAGCTCCCCTCCTTTAGAGGAGAGCAACTGATCGCCGCTGCATCCCGATTCCTTAAAAGGAATGGATCTTAGAGGCGGGAATGTTATAATAAGAAAACAAGCGATCTCTTGGGGAGGGATGTATATGAAA
>Ga0190313_1000561_pt1 | contig 21827 bp, 19 predicted proteins | sample 4870071011_MG_FD_169989 | JGI IMG/M metagenome (GOLD analysis project Ga0190313, IMG submission 169989) | Hydrothermal vent sediment bacterial communities from Southern Trench, Guaymas Basin, Mexico - 4870-07-10-11_MG | ecosystem: Environmental > Aquatic > Marine > Hydrothermal vents > Sediment ...
CTATTGGAAAAAAGTATATAAGAAATCCCACTACTAAGGCTATAGAGGAAGTTTATGTCTATAGGTTAAACATTATCCTTCCTAGAATAATAACTAATACAATTAATGAGATATATTATCAAATAGCTAAAATACATAACCAATCCACAATCACTTAAAATCTAATCAAGATAAATTTAGAAAATATTATATTTTAGATTATGTTTCTAGCTAGTATTCTTACTATTATGAAGGGTGATGTTATTGCTTCAATCATTAATACGAATATTATAATATACTGTAGAGATAAGGAAGCAATGAGTAGTGAGAAAAACCTATATGATCCTAGGTCACATCCTTGACATATAGGTGCTACGAAGAAATACAATGCATCAAAAGCAATAGTGGAGGCTACAATTAGTATGGGTATTGATAAAAGGATCAGTGTGGATCTTTGGTCAATTCTATAGAAGTAATAGATTATGTCAATACCCCAAGACTCCTCCTTAACTCACTAAAGTTACGCTCATGCTTCCATGGATTAAAAGGCTGATCAATGCTAAAACAAGCAATAGCAATAATAGGAGAATATAGTAGCTTGCAAACCCAGCTATAACTAGTGTATACGGTATAATGATGATATAGAAGATACTAACTCTCCTACTAACCCATGCACGGATATATACAGTGATAAACACTAGTTGAAGAACCAGTGCTATATACGAAAATGACATGGTTAATCCCTGTATAAATAGGATATTAATAGCGGGCTACAAATACCTTATAGAAACACTGTAATCAGTTTATGAATAGCCTTTAGAGGAGGTGAAGAGGATTGAACCTAGGGATCCTAGGCACCGGATTAATGGGTTCAAGTCTAGCAAAATGTCTTGTTAACAAGGGGTATAGTGTAGTAGTCTATAATAGGAGTCGTTGGAAAGCCGAAAGACTATCTAGGGAGGTAGGTGTTGAGATAGCTGATACTCCAAGGGATCTGGTTGAACGTGTTGATGTAGCCATAGCCTTTATAGCTGGTGATGAAGCACTCTATGACATAGTCTATGGGGAGAATGGCGTTGCAAAGGCTAGGGGGAACTCCCTCCTAATAAATGCTAGTACGGTAACCCCTATGGCTAGTCTTAGAGTCTACAAATACCTTAAAAGACATGGGATAAGGTATCTAGAAGCACCAGTTTATGGAAGTACTAGTGAGGCTATGGAGTGTAGGCTACTCTCAATAGTTGCTGGTGAAGAGAGTACCTATAGGAGTGTAGAGGATCTAGTGGAGAAATATAGTTCTAGAGTCTATTACGTAGGCTCAATACCTAATGCCTCAGTAGTCAAATTAGCACTAAATAACATAGGCCTTGCAATACCAGCTCTACTAGCTGAAAGCCTAGCACTACTCAAGGCATGGGGTATTGATCCAGGGATTTTCAGGAGAGTATCTGGAGAACTATGGTTTGGAGATGCTGTAGAGAGGTATTGGAAAAGGATTATGGAGGGGAAACCGCCAAGGTTTAAGGTTTGGATGGCTGGTAAGGACTACTGGTACATAGCACAGTCTCTAAAAGCTAAGCGACTACCATCAAATCTATCAGAAACCATATCCTCCATGTACATGGAGGCTTCAGCCCATGGCTATGGGGATAAGGATTATCCATTAATAGCTAGGTACTACATGGATCTTGTGGAAAAGGCTGGGGGGGAAGGTTAAGGTATTCTATAAGCCTATTTTTATCTATAACAACCTGTTCACCAGTACTAAGATCCTTTATTGTAACCCTATTCTCTACAACTTCTCTAGAACCTATGAATATAGCGTGTGTGTATCCTCTCCTAGAGGCTAGTGATAGTATTTTTGATGGCTTCCCAGTATAAAGTGGTGCTTCTACACCATATCTATGTAGTTCTTTAACAATATCATAAGCATACCTATAGCCCTCAAGATCACTTTTAATAAGGATCACAATAACCCTATACCTAGCTGATGAACCTTCAGCCCCCCGCTTAAGCACCAACATGATCCTATCGAGGCCAAGTGCTGCACCAGTCATATACTCTGGAGAACCACCATAGACTAGTGTAAGGTTATCATAACGTCCACCACCACCAATACTTATATCAAGACCCTCAGCCTTAACCTCATAGATAAGCCCAGTATAGTAGGCTAGTCCACGTACAAGTTTAGGCATATACTCAATCCTTAGACCAAGTTCTCTAGAGTAAGTGATAAACCTCTGTGTATCCTCAACATACTCCATTACAGCCTCATAACGTTCACCCAATAGATCCTTATAGCCCACAACATAGTCTCTAAGACCATCTATACCCCTATTCATAAGACCAGTTATTACCTCAACAGCCTCAACACCATATCTCTTAGCCAGGAACTCCCGGACATCATCCACTAAATCCTTATCTATAAGGTGTAACACATGATCTTGATCATCTTCACTAATGCCTAGAGAGTCCATGAAAGCCCTATAGATACCCACGTTACCAGCTACAAACCAGTGCCCAATACCTAGGCTCTCAAGATACTCATAGATCGTATATACCACACGTAGATCACTATTCAAACGATCCCTTTCACCAATAACCTCTAGCCCAAGCTGCCAAAACTCACGATAACGGCCACGCTGAGGCTCCTCATAACGGAAACACTGTGATACATAGTATAATAGTATAGGCTTAGGTTCACCAAGGAGATTACGTAGGTATGCACGTACAATACTAGCTGTAACCTCTGGTCTCAACGCTAGTAGACGACCAGCCTTATCCTTGAACACATACATAGACCTAATGATCTCTTCACCAGATTTACGTGAGAAGAGCTCGAAGAACTCTATAGTTGGTGTCACTATTGGTTTAAACCCATTTAGTCTAGCGATCCTCCTGAACTCGTTGACTAGGTATTCAAAGGTTTCAGCATCCTCTCCAACAAGATCTCTTGTACCCCTAGGGGTTTGTATAAACTTGGCCATAGCTAGCCCCTCCTAAGATCGATTACGTTAAGCTCATAGTATGTGAGATCGCCTTGTAGAGACACTATGGCGGCTACAAATAGTAATCCATTCCTCTGAGCCTGCCTTATGAGATCGAGTAGTTGTGATGCCTTAATCAATTGTTTCTCTTCAAGGACTACGAGTAGTCTAAGGGTATTATCCTTGTGTTTAACAAGGAATTTACCATCCTCAAGAACCCGGACTCTCCTACCACGGCTCCTCAGATCATTGTATACCATTAGCCTTGGCCAAAACATTTTCTGGAAACAATTGTAGAAATCATCCATAAGCATTGATAGACCAGTATACAGTTTATCACCCACTTTTACACATACATACCCCCTTAGTAGGAGGTAGGCTACCTCCTCAATAGATAATAATAGTTTATCGCCATCCCATCTCCCAAACCACCTACGATCAAGTGATTCGGCCAATACACGATCACTACATACACCAGTACATCTACTTGGGTCAAATCCTACGATCCTACTACACTCAACCACACACCTACACCCATGCAGTACTAGGTTATACAGTACATGGTAATAACACTACACCACTATATATTCCTCCGGCTAAACCCTTATTTCCCATGTATCACTAGAAATAATGATTAAGAGTTAAAGGGTGACTATAATGGAGCTTAAGTATCCTCTGAAAGTAAGGGCTGTATGGTGGGGTGGAGAAAGGGTATGCTGGATCGATACACGTCTCCTACCATTTGAGGAGAAAACATACTGTACAAACGATCCATTGAGACTAGCCAAGGCCATAAAGGATATGGAAATACGTGGTGCACCAGCTATTGGTGTAGCAGCAGCACTTGGTATAGCAGCATATGCTTCATCAATTGACATAGGAGACTATAGCCTATTTAAAAAGAAGGTCATAGAAGCCATAGACATTCTCTGGAAAACAAGGCCTACAGCCTACAACCTATTCTGGGCACTAGAGAGGATAAAAAAGGTATTAGACAACTCATCAAGTATTGACGAGGCCAAGGAGAGTCTTAGGAGGGAGGCACTAGCAGTGCTTGAAGAGGATCTTAGGGCCAATATAGCTATTGGTGAATACGGCCTAGAGATCATAGATGATGGAGATACCATAATGACACACTGTAACGCTGGAGCACTAGCTACTGCAGGCTATGGTACTGTTGGTGCAGTCATTAGGATTGCATGGTATAGGGGTAGGAGGATCAGGGTAATAACTACTGAGACAAGACCAGTATTACAGGGTGCAAGACTAAATACATGGGAGTATACAAGAGAAGGCATACCAGTGACACTCATAACAGATAATATGGCTGGCTATGTTATAAGGAAGGGTCTTGTAGACAAGATCATTGTTGGAGCTGATCGTATCACTAGAGAGGGCTATGTAGTTAATAAGATAGGTACGTACATGATAGCATTAGCTGCTAAGAGGAATAATACACCATTCTATGTAGCAGCACCAACAAGCACCATAGATCTAGGGTCAAGTATTAATGATGTAGTTATTGAGGAGAGGGATCCTGATGAAGTAAGGAAGATTATGGGTAAATACCTGATCACAATACCAGATATACCCGTTCTAAACTACGCATTTGATATAACAGATCCCGATCTAGTCACAGGAATCATTACTGAGAAGGGGATTGTCTATCCACCTTATGAGGAGAATTTGAAGAAGATCCTTAATCGCTAATAATGTTTTAATACATAATACATAGTAGGCTATGGTAGATAAGGATATTACTCTCTAAAACCTATATATCTTTAGGTGAACGTTTTGCCCACTAGTTTAAATCTCAAGTACGTATTCGAAAATATATTCCCACTCTTAATAATAATATTACTCATCACAATAGCCACACTAAGTATTACTGTATATACATGTAGAGTGAGTACATCAATGGAGCAGGGAATAACTGTTGCCATTGATGGAGATCCAAGTGAATGGCCCGATCTACCTAAGCTCCATAAACCAGTATCTATTGATGGAGATCCAAGTGAATGGAGCTTGGGAATATTAGCTACAATGGACAATAATACTTATACAGTATCTAATGGAGAGTTTATATGGAAGGATATGGTTGGGGATGAGAGAACTGATTTCTATAATCCAGACCCAGGTGTTGATATTATTAGTTTTCACGTCACCAGCAATAAATCCCATCTAATGATCCTGGTAAGATTCCGTGATCTAGGCGATCTTGGTGTTGATGGTTCACCAGCTATACTCATAGCATTAGATACCGATATGAACTATACTAATGGTGAGAGATGGCTTGCACTATATAGTGATACGAATACGTCACAGTATGGGTTATGGGATTACCAGATCGTAGTGGACTTGGCTAGATCAGATGTAGTTTCAGGTATACCCATTAGGGGTGGGCCCAGTGGTTCTGATGCATTGATAATATATGATTCTAGCTGGAATGATGTATCATCATCTAGCTCCGTATTTGTTGCCGATAATAGTACTGATTGTGTAGAGATAGCTATTGTATGGAGTGATGTTGGTGTATCTAATCCATCTATTGTTAGTAATGTAAGGTTTACAGTGGCTATTGTACATAGTAATGGTCATGGGGACTCATGGGATCTGGGTGGAGGTAGTGTTAGTGATGTACTTGACTGTATAACATCCTATGGGACTAATACATGGGATGATGTACAGGATCAGGTTATAGATGGTGATGGGGATCCAGCTACAGATAGTGGTTTTGGAAGAGCTGGAAAGGGTTTCATAGATATAGGGTTTAACAGCTATCCAGAACCAGCAACTCCATATGTACACTATGATCTTAATAGTGGCTATGTAGTTGTAGTTGATGGATTCAATGACCATAGGGATGACAAGATCAGGATAGGCTATGGAATAGTTGAGGATTGGGATGTAGATATTATTGAGTGGCGTATGCTTATAAACACAACAACTAATACTGTATACTTCCTCATACACCTACATGGGAGAGCCTATATAGCTGGGAATATCACACCAGCAATAGCTATTGTACTAGACTATACACCACTCGATCCAGGTGATGGATGCAGTGAATGGGTATACTCACCAAGTGGATGGGGTGATACAGATACAAACATGTCACTCAACGGTACACCAGCTAAGTGGCAGTATATAATATGGTTTGAACCAGAGAGATCAGTTGGTGCTGGTAACAAGGTCTTTGTACTACGATGGACTGGTGGTACAGGCTATACTGAGTCAACAACTGGCTCTATAGCCTATACTACACACTACATAGAGTTCCAGGTACCAGCTGATAGTATTGGTGGTCTAAATAATCTCTCTAGACCCTTTAGGGCGGCAATGCTGACATACGGTTACGACCTTGATACAGACTCATTGATAGATATAGATGCAGCTAACACATACGATGTAGCTCCCGGCGGCTTCAAGGATCTAGTGCCTACACCCGGTAATCCAGACTACACCATTGACACAGTATATATTAGGAAGTTAACCACTAGAATTATCGACATAGGATCGGATAGTAGCAACTACACAATTGGAGAACCCATTAAGGTATGGGCTAGACTAGAATACTACAACCTATCAACCAGCACATGGGAACCACTCAAGAACAGCATCATAGACTTCTACCTAATAGGTAGCACCTACTACCTAGGATCAAATACCACAAACACAACCGGGTACGCCACACTAAAGACAAAAATACCATACACAACCACACCCGGAAACTACACACTAACAACAGTATATAACGAGACACAGCTATACCTAGGATCAACAGGTAACAAGACAACAAAGATCACAATCACACATGCAACAGCACCACTACCAGAACCAGCAGCAACAACAGTACTAGCAATAACAACAATATTGATCACAATATGGAAGAAAAGGAGATAATGGGCCCGCGGGGATTTGAACCCCGGGTCACGGGGAGTTCCGCCCAGATTCAGCGGCTGGGTCCCGAGTCGGGCACCCCAGTGGCTAGTCTGGGGTGTACCCCGCATCCTAGTCCAGGCTAGACGACGGGCCCGTGTTTCTAGTCTATATGGTTTTTCTTTGTTGGGTTATATGTGTTTATAGCTAATGTATATTATTACCTCTAGGGTTCTTTATTGTGTGGTGGGATGTGTTGGTGGATATTGAGGTTGTTAAGGAGGCTGTTGCTTCTAGAGCTTTTAGTGACTTGCTACCCCTTCTTAGGGAGTCCCGGGTTATTGGGTTGGGTACTGGTTCTACTATTAAGTACTTTATCCGTGAGTTGTTGAGGAATGAGCTTTTCCGGGATCATGTCTTTGTAGCTTCATCTATTGACACGATCATGTTTCTCCACGCATATTCTCCGGATACCTATGTAGCCGATATATCTAGTGTTAATGTTGTCGATGTATATGTTGATGGTGCTGATGAGGTATCTGCTAAACTAGATCTTGTTAAGGGCCGTGGAGCAGCTTTTCTGAGGGAGAAAATGATCGCCCTACGTTCACGGCACAAGATCTATCTTGTTGATTATAGGAAGTATAATGGTAAAGACTATCTCTATAGGAAACCTGTACCCGTAGAAGTTGTAGTACATGCTCTACCATGGGTTCTCGATAGGCTCTGCCTTAACGGCTTATTTAAGCCTGTTATAAGGATGGGTAAGGCTAAGGATGGACCAGTAGTATCTGATAATGGTAATATAGTTATCGATCTCTATCCTCTTAAGCCTATTGATAACCCTGGTCTAATCGATCGAGAGCTTAGATCCATTAATGGGGTTGTAGAGACAGGGCTTTTCCCCAGAGAACTTGTTGATAAGGTATATATTGGTTATGAAGATAAGGTTGTAGTATTGAAGGGAAGAGGGTAATGGACTACAGTACTGTCAAGGAGTATATTGAGAGTCTAGATATAAAGCAACTAGAGTCCATGAGACGGATCATTTCACCAGTAGCTCTTAGGAAATATGTAAAAGTGTTTCTAAAGGAGAATGGTAGAGTCTATGAAGCACCCATATGGTTCTATATAAGCTCTAGAAATGATCATGTTATAGTGCCACGTCTCTACTGCTCATGCAAACACTTCATCATAAGGGTTATGAGTGAGAAACAGAGCCTGGGATGTATACATCTCATTGGACAGAGACTAGCTGAGGAGAAGAGTTTGTATAGGGTTGTGGAAATGGAGCCAAGAGAATATGTAGATGCTATCTATGAAGTCCTAAGATATGGTAGATCACGGGTTATACGTAAAATATTATACTCTAGTAAGAGTAGAGAATAGTCCTAGAACATGGAAAAGGTGATCATTGTGGGTAGGAGGAGGAAGAAGTATAAGAAGATCATTAGGAAAGTACGTAGAATACCAAGTGTATTCCAGTGTCCAAACTGTGGATCTAGGAGTCTAACTATAGAGCTTGGCAAGGAGCTTGATGAGGAGGGTAGGAAGCTAGCCGTTATAAGGTGTGGTAATTGTGGTTTAAGAGCTGAGATGAGGGTACCAGAAATCTATGAGACTGTTGATGTTTATGGAAAGTTTATTGACATGTTTACAGAGGGGACTATAGAGATAACATTTGTTAAAAAGACTGAAGAGGAAGCTCTAGAGATCTCTGGGGAGATGACGTGAGTATCCATAGATACATAGTTGACAGGATCGAGTCTGGGGAGAAACTACACTTTACACTCATAGATCCAGATAAGCCTTTAGAGAATATTGATAGAATAGCAGGTGAAATGGTTGATGCAGGTACAGATGCATTCCTAATTGGTGGTAGTCTTGGAGTCACTCCAGAGGAGGCTACTGAGACAACCAAGACCCTGAAGAAACATGGTGTACCAGTGATCATCTTCCCCGGAAACATTAACTGCCTAACACCGGAGGCTGATGCTGTACTCTTCATGATCCTCCTAAACAGCCTTGACCCATATTATCTAATGGGCGCACAGCTAGCTGGTGCACCAATAATTAGGAAGTACGGGCTTGAACCACTACCTACAGGATACCTTGTAGTATATGGATCATCTGCTGTAGCCCATGTTGGCAGGGTAGTACCTATACCGGAGAATAAGCCGGAGATCGCTGGAGCCTATGCATTAGCTGCTGAAATGCTTGGCCTAAAATACCTCTATATAGAGGGTGGTAGTGGTGTACCAGAACCAGTACCTCCAAGCTTTATAGCGGCTTCACGGAAGGCTAGTGATAAGCTAGTAATCATAGCTGGTGGTGGTATAAGAGATCCCGATACCGCTAAGGCAGTAGCCTTGGCTGGTGCAGATATACTTGTTACTGGTACGATTGTTGAAAAGGATCCGGATAGGGCTAGAGAGATCATTAGATCATTTAAGTCTCTACATACTTCCTCCTAAAAGCCTCATCAAGATCAATGTTTACCAGATTAGCTATACTGAGTAACCATGCAAATACATCAGCAATCTCCTCACTCAACCCCCTATAATCACTCCTAAGAAGTGCTTCAGCAAGCTCTCCAACCTCCTCAACAAACCATGTAAATGTTGAAAATAATCCACGGCTACTATCACGCTCATAGTACTTCTCCCTTATGATCCTTTGAGCCTCCCTTATATCCATAGTAGACACCCCATTACCTCATGCATGTCCTAGTAGAATAGAGGGTGTGAATAAAAAAGAAACTATCTCCAAAACTTTCCATTCACCTATGTTTTAGCTTCCTAAACGCTACCGCTACTATCGCAACTATGCTTATTACTGCAAGTATGAGCAAATTGCTATAGGCTGGCTCCGGTATTGGCTGTGGAGGACTTACCTCTATTACATCCTCCTCTCCAGTAGCATATACTATAGCATTCCATAACAGCCTCCAGATATACTTGCCCAACGTTAGATCTCCTTCACTGGAGTAGTAATAGTGCTCTGGATGTGGGCTAAACAATACTATTTTTCCACTACCATAGGTGGTTGTTAGAATAGCTGGTTTACCTATGAGGACAGTATTAGGCCCACTTGTAAATGTTGCTATTGATGTAGGTAATGGAGCATTTAGTCCAAGAGTTGTATTATCTAAACCACCTGGTGAGAGAGCAGGGCCATTATAGTAGGCCATCTCTATCTGTCCCTGGAAACCATAGGATACTGGACTACTACTTGTAAACTCTATAGTGACTATTCCCTCACCAGGGTTCTGAGCAGCTACAGTAGCATTAACTATCTCAAGCCAGGATGTCTCGGTATTGTAGCCCTCTACTGGTAGGTATGAGCCAGCACATATACCTATATATCCACCGCCATTAGCTACGAAAGTAGCTATTTCCCTGAGATTATCCTGCCCTATACCAGTAGCTATCTGGGTAGCTGAACCTCCAGGCATTAATATTAATGAGTATCTAAACCTCTCTGTATTTAATCTCTCTAGTTTGGACGGATCACTTATTACATCATATGTGAACCTAAACCAGTTCACAACATCAACTACCTTCTCATAGATAGTGCCATCTCCTGTGTAGATGAATATACGTGCTCTCTTTATCTTTATCACACTATATGAGGTACTGCTTGAGTATGGATCAACCCTAAATATTACGCCATTACCATAGCTAAACGTTGCTTGTGCAGCTTGTAGCATATACTTAGCTGATACATTACATAGTATTATAGATCCTGGATTCACTGTAATGCTTGTATAAGTGTCTGTCAAAGGATCATATGCATCTAGTACCACCTGATCCTTAACTACTACCGCTGGTGCACCAGAGTATACATAGCCATTAACCATCTTTAGCATACGTACAATATATTCTCCATCAGTACTTGAACTCGGCTGTTGACTAGGTAACTGTACCAGTACATACTCATTGGATGCATCATTACTTACAAGTCTAACCATCAATAATGTCCCATCACCCCTCTGATCCCTAAATACCTCGTTAACACCATGCCCTGTCATAACGTATATTCCTTGATAATAGTCTGATGTACCATGGGGCTGCCTAGACCATATAAGGCTTCTCCAATCCCATGTAAGATCAACGTTAAACTCCGGATAACCATCACCATCAGGATCCTCGGTAGTTGGATCCCACGTGGATCCGGGGCCTATGTAGCTAGTAGGCCATGGATCTAGTATCCAGTAGTATCTTTTAGTAGAATCACTAGGATCATCATAGGTATAGGCTACTACTGCAACATAATGGCCTGTCTGAACATTCATTACTGCAACCCAGCCTTGCTCAAGATAATCCCTCATTTGACTTAATGATACATACTGATACTCGAAGGTAACACCTATATCTAGGCCATTAAGCCAGTCAATAATATTGTCCAGCTCACTATATCCATAGCCTGATGTACCTGAGTCATAGCCTATACCCTCATGGACCATTAAGGCCTCGACAGCATATGTTGATCCACTATGGTATATGTATGGATCGGCTTCTATAAGTTGCCTATTAAATTGTGGATCGCTCCAACTAGGATACTTGACCTTGAGCCTAGCAGGTAGATCAGGTACTAGTGTATGGAGGGCTATGTATAGACTTGCTACACCACACCATCCCTTGTACTCTCCTGAACCAAAGCCTTCATCATTATACCATGTTGGCTGTTGATGATACATAGCATAGTCTCTTTGATCGCCATAGACTCTTCTATCCCATGGAGACCCAGTAGATGGAGTTCCTCCACCTCCTTCACCACCTCCACTTTCCCCACCCTCTCCCGGCTGATACTGATCTAGTACTTGTAACTGTTCTGCTGTAGGAAGATCGTATGAGTCACCCTGGTTACCTGGATTAGTGGATTTAGAAGCATATCTAAATACACTGAATCCATTTGTAGCATCCAATGCAGCCTCTATATCTGATTGTAGGCTTGATGCATCTATGGGTGTTGGGTCTGAATCACTATAGTATAGTACTAGTGCAGGATATGTTCTAACATCATCCAATCTCTCTGGACATTCACTATTGATCTCATCATAGATTGCATTGACTACCTCCGTAATCCATGATGTAGGCTCATTATAGAATCCATACCTATATGTTTCTGGGACAAGTATATCACAATACTTTGCTAGTTCACCGAAATCCTGACCATACTCATATGCAGCATATCTCCATCCATTATCCTGGTCATACCAGTCTATTTCCGGATGTGGAGCAAACCCTAGTAGTATATCCTTGTTATACGTTGAGGATACTTCATTCACTACATTCCGCACCTGCTGTACAAAGCCTGTTATGGATTCAACTCTATGTGATGCATTCCCTCCATAGTTATGACTAGGCCACTGGAATGTATCATCTAGCATAACCCCATCCGGTACATAATCTACATAACCCCTAGATGGATCTAGGGCATTCTCTATTATGTTAACGAGGTAGTCTCTATAATCACTATCATCTGGTGAAACCCAGTCTCCAACAAGGTAGTCCCATGACTGATCACTATGGCTTTCATCATGGAATCCAACTAGCCAAGCCCATATCCTTATACCCAGATTCATATCGTGTTTCAACGTGAGAGTCTTATTCAATACATCATATCTTACCGTCCCACTTACTCCCTTTATCAGGATATATATGTCTGTAAAGCCATGCTCTATAGCCCAGTTTATAAACTCCTCCTCATAACCCCTTATAGTTGAACCCCATACCCATATACCCTTACTTTCTAAACTATCCTCTGAACCACTATCTCCTCCATTAGTCTGCATCAAATCTCCCCTGACAACAATATACCATGAACCATCTATCTGCTGTAGCCAAAAATCTCCCCCATAATCCCTTATACTAACCATCCTATACCTGCTTGGATCCCATTTCTCATAGCCACTACATGGACAGAAATCAGCATCATCATGGGATCCCCCGCTATAGGTGAATTCACATGCACTCTTTATATGGACATATATTCCAGCAGTATCCACTATCTCTCCCGTCGATGTAGAAAACATTATGTTTTGAAGCCATACAGCTACATGTCCTTTCCATAGTATTGATGGTTCTGTGTTCTCAACACTCCATACACCATCGCTAAAGCTTAGATCACCAACTGTTTTCTGTACCCAAGTATCTCCCTCGGGATGTGTTGGATAGCCTATGCTAACTATGAGTTTATATCCATCCTTAGTAAGCCATTCTCCAGGTACGTAGAGTATGGCCATATAGACTTCATCAGATGGACAATAGACTGTTACTCCAACTCCTTCACCAGGATCACTTGGTGTGACATCCCTATCATAATCGTATATTTGATTGGACATAAAGGATAATGGTATGTAGAGTAGACTATACCCTTGATCTACATAGTCCTCCCTATACACTCCATTACCTAGATCAATTCTCTTAATCCCTATATCACTATAGGTAATGACTATTGATAACATGGGACACAGTATTAGTATGGCTAGTACAAGTGTAGATAAGTCTCTAGCCATAAATATACCCGCCCTCCACCACTGGTACACAGTAATCCCACTAATTAACAGTAACTATATAGGATGAATAAAAATATATGATAATGAAAACTAGTAAAAGTTACTAACATACAATAACGTATTGGTAGATAAGTTATTGAGAACCCCAACAACCATAGGATCACATATAAAATAGAGATATATAGGGGAGAAGCCATACAAATATTTGAAGTAGTCAATAAATAGTCTTGGCGATTACAATGCCTAAGTCGAAAAAGGGTAGGAAGAAGAGGGAAGCTCCAGGACCATTTACAGCAGCAGGTCTTGTACGTTTTTATGAGGAGGCTGATGTAGGTATTAAGATGAAGCCCTACGTGATAGTTGCACTTGCAATAGCGTTATCGGTTACAGTAATAGTACTACAGAAAATACAATTGCCATTCACATAAGAAAAAGAACCTATTTATAAAAAAGATATCTAGTTTAAAAAGCTACATATGTCTCTTAATCCAGTCCCATAATTCATCAACATACTTCTCAATAGCCTTCACATGCTCCTCAGTAACACCCTTAAACCTACCCTGAAGCCTCAAGTACTCCATGATAGGCTTTCTCCTACTCTTATCCATATATGGCCTACTTGGACCTGATAAGTGTATATGGCCATCATAGTATTCATAGAGAACCACTAGACCAGTCTCAACAGCTAGTTTAGCAATTTTCACGGTTAATGCTGGATCGAATCTCCAGCCTGTAGGACATGGTGCATGAAGGTATATGAACTTAAAGCCCCTTATACTAGCCGCCCTCTTAAGCTTAGCGTAGAAGTCATGTGGATAGCCAACGCTAGCCGTAGCAACATAGGGGACGCCATGGGCAATCATAATCCTTGCAACATCCTTCTTAGGCTCCCTCTTACCCAACGGAGTAGTAGTAGTCCAAGCACCCTGTGGAGTAGCACTACTCCTCTGAATCCCCGTATTCATATACGCCTCATTATCATACATAATATAGATAAAATCATGGTTACGCTCAGCAGCACCACTAAGACTAGCCATACCAATATCAGCAGTACCTCCATCGCCTGCCCATGCTATGACCTGTACATCTTTGATCCCTCTCTTTCGAAGACCTTCGGCTATACCGCTTGCTACTGCTGCTGCTGAGGCGAATGCTACGTGTACTATTGAGCCGTTGAATGCGTTGCCGGGATATGCTCCTACTACTACGCTTGTACAGCATGCTGGTACTACTAGGATCACCTTGTTGCCGAAGGCTGCTCCAACTACTTTGAGACCCATTGTTATAGGGCATCCGTGGCATGCTGCATGTCCTGGTAGCACGGTATTTCTCATGAGACGGGGTAGGGGTGGTATGGGCCTGCTCATACCATGGTTCACCTCCGGTGGTACCATGTGAAAACACTTGGTTCAACACCCTTCTCAAGATCATCTATTGTCTCCTTAACTAGCTTGTAGAAGTCACTGTATGTCACATTAACTCCTCCAATACCGGCAACTATATTCCTTATATAGGGTAGTCTACGGGTATACCGGGCCATGTTAGCCACCACGTCAAGATATATTGGTCCAAGGCTTCCATAGCTGATCGCACGATCGAATACTATTGCACCCTTAGAACCCGATAACAACTCGTACATCTCCCTATCAGGATATGGACGGATAAACCTCATACGTATAAGTCCTACCGGGTAACCATCCTCCCTAAGCATATCAACAGCCTCCATCAGATCCCCGCTCCACGCACCCATGGCTATGACATGGTATTTAGCGTCCCCACAACGGTAACGGTGTATGAGACCACCATACCTCCTCCCAAAAAACCTGCCATAGCTCTCATCAACCTCCCTTATAACATTCTTAGCCTCCTCCATACCCCTCTGCAGATCCATGAAGAACTCCTCAGTATCCTCAGGCCATGCTAGATTACCTAGTGCTAGAGGCTCACTACCATCGATCACATAGCCCTGCCTACGTGGGCCAAGCCATTTATCAAGCTCCTCCTGCTCAGGTACATCAACAGGCATACTGGTATGGCTTAACGTGAAGGCGTCAAGCCCGATCATTACTGGTAGGTAGACACGTGGATCCTCACTAATCTTAAACGCTTGTACAGTCATATCAAAAACCTCTTGGTTATCCATTGCAAACCCTATGATCCATCCTGTGTCCCGTTGTCCAAGTATATCCTGGTGATCACTCCATATATTCCATGGTGGTGCCAATGCCCTTGTAACTATGGCCATTACTACTGGTATCCGTGCCCGGGAGGTCCAGTGTACCCATTCATGCATGTATAGTAGTCCATGGCTACTTGTTGCTGTGAACGCTCTTGCCCCTGCTACTGCTGCTCCAAAGGTTGCTGCCAATGCCGAGTGCTCCGACTCAACCCTGATCATTATAGCATCTAGTTCTCCCCTATCAATATAGTCCGCTAGCTTCTCAACAATACTTGTCTGTGGAGTGATTGGGTAGGCTGCAACAACCTCTACACGGGCCATTTTAGCAGCTAGTGCAACTGTATAGTTACCCGTGAGCACAGTCTTGGGCATAGCTCTCAAGCCTCCTTAACCATCTCTATAGCATTTACGGGACATACATTAGCACATATACCACAGCCCTTACAGTATTCATAGTCTACAATAGCCCCCTTTTCAGGATCAACTGTGATCGTGTTATCCGGGCAATAGATCTCGCATAGGAAGCAACGGGTACACCTACTGGTATCAACTACAGGTTTCACCCACCTCCAGGACCCAGTCTTCCCAGCAACACCTACCTTAGGACGGGCTATGGGTACCCTATACTTTATAGGAACTATCTCAACCATAGAATGGATCACCTCTCTAGAGAGTATTCGCCAAGGAATATAGTTTCATTAAAAGCATCATATACAGCCTTAGCATTAACCTCACCAATTCTACCACCAAAATACTCACGTACTGCAGAAGCCATACTATCAACACTGATCAGCCCTAATGCCTTGGATAATGCACCAAGCATAGATGTATTGACAACAGGCCAGCCAGCAACAACAAGTTTATTCCTTAAAGCAATATCTGTAGCATTAACCATATAGATCCGGGTCTTTCCAGAGAGACTGAACTTATCGGGTCCAACGAGATCCTTTGATGGTGCATTAACTACGATGACACCATTATCTCTTACAACAACTGATCTCGTGTAGCCCGTCTTGAGGAGACCTGTATCAAGTACTACTAGTACATCGGCATCACTAAACATTCCATGCCTCAGTATAGGCTTATCACTAATACGGGCAAAGCTCCTTACCGGAGCACCACGTCTCTCAGCTCCGAAGAATGGGAATCCCTGTCCATAGAGACCCTCCTTAAGTGCTGCTGCTACAAGTATATTTGCAGCCGTCACTCCCCCCTGTCCTCCACGACCATAGAATAGTATCTCGATCAGCAACACATGTACACCCACGTACATCTACAACTGTATACATGGTATATAGATGTTGCCTAGGGCATTAAACCGTTATCCCTGCTAAGCAATTATTTCCATATGGAGGGGATAATAGTTTATTAGTTAGAGACTACACTTTATAAAAATATGTATACTACTCCTAAAACAAATGCATAGTTTTTGGAAAAAGTGACCTATCATGAGGATCGCTTGGAAATCGTATATATTAGCCTTATTCATAGTATCTACACTATTACTTACACTAACTCCTATTACAACATATAGTGGGGAGACAATAGCCACGGGATTCACAATAGAGTATAAGGTACCTAGCCCTAACATTGAAATTACAGGTAATTATACGAGAGTCTCTATTGAAGGCTATGTATACGATAATACACCAGGTAAACCAGTTGTACCAGTTAAGAGATTATTCATACTAGTACCACCAGCTACAATTGATCTTCGTGTAGATGTCTATGTAGTAGATAAGAAGCTAATACCGCTGGAGAACCTGCCACAGCCATCAAAACCTATATGTGTATTCAATGTATGCTATACTAGGGGGGTCATTTATAGAGGGATCTATCCCAGTAAACCATATGTTGTTGAGGATGAACAGTGGCTTGGGCCATACCGGTATATACCGGTTGTAATATATCCTATACAGTATGACTTCTATACAAACAATATAGTCTATAATGCTAAATACACCATACATGTAAGCTATAAGTTGCTCCCGCCAAAGAATGTACCTAGGATTGCTACAGAGTTTAACCAGAGGCTCATGGAGGCTATAACGTATAATAGATGGGTGCTTGACTACTTCTACAACCATGTAAAGTATATACCGGATAATGACCCTGGTGGATATAGGTATGTAGTTGTTACAACAACTAGTCTAAAAGACTATTTCCGGCCACTACTAGAATGGAAGAAAGCCAAAGGATATAGCATAGGGATATTCACGACAGACTATATAAACCAGACATACACTGGTAGAAACCTACAGGAGAAGATCAGGAATTTCGCTATAGACATGTACAACAACTATGGACTAGAATACCTAGTATTAGGAGGAGACTATGACCAGGTACCACCACTATGGTACTATGGGCCAAGCGACTATGATCCTGAGCCGGAATGGAACACTACTGATAATAGGTATAAGGCAACAGATCTATTCTACGCCCTACTCAATGGAGATAATACACAATGGGATCCTGATCATGATGGACTATACCTAGAATACACTAGCGGCACAGATCCAAATGGAACAGTTGATGAGCCATTACCCGATAAACTACCGGATATAGTTGTTGGGCGTATAAGTGCATCTACAGCAACGGAACTCAACGATGTGATCAATAAGATCCTTCGTTATGAGAAGAACATTACGGTTGGGCCATGGATTAAGAAGGCTATTTTAGCAGGTGCAATAGCTAATTATGAGAATGAAGACTATAATAATGTGCCGAAAACTGATGAAGCATATGTTATGGAGCTTATAAAGGATGACTTCCTAACACCAAAGGGCTATAGCTATGTAAGACTCTATGAGAAAGCTGGTCTTGACCCAAGCACTTACCCATGTGAGTATTCACTAACTAAAGAGAACTTCAGCCTTGTATACAATAGTGGAGCTGGAGTAGTTTTTGAGAGTGGGCATGGATGGCCTACTGGACATTATAGGAAGATATGGGCATGGGATGATGGTGATGGTATACCTGAATCAGGTGAAATGGATTGGTATACGTTCTTTGATACTGATACAACTATAAGTAATGGTGTCTATAACCCTGTTAGCTACTTATCAGCTTGTCTAACCGGGATGTTCGACTATAGCTCTGAGTCTCTAGCTGAGTATCTACTTGAGAGGAGTGATGGCAGTATTGCTATAGTGGCTAGTGCACGTACAAGTTTCTATGTCCCGGGATGGAGACTTGGCGATGGCGGTAACCATGAGCTCCTATACTATTTCGCTAAAGCACTTATCTATGATGAGATCGATTCTATAGCTAGTGCACTCTATACCTCTAAGGTATACTATGTCAATGCTGGTTTTAACATGGATCAGTGGTGGAATATGAAGAACTTCCTAAACTATAACTTCTTCGGTGACCCAGAGACCAGTCTATGGAGGAACCCTAGAGCTCTTAATGTATCTCATCCAAGTGTTGTATCAATTCCTGGTTCTGGTAATGTTAGTGTTGATGTAGTTATCAAGGTTAAATATGCCGATACAGATGATCCCGTTGCTAATGCCTCCGTAACTCTATGGCTTCGGAATGGCTCTATAGAGGTGTATCTAGTGAATACCACCAACTCTAGTGGGATAGCGTTATTTCATCTATCCGGTAATGTGTCTGGAGCATATAATGTGACTGTTAGTGGAAGGGATCTAATACCATATACTGGCGTATTATATGCAGAGCCATTACCACAGCCAATACCTGAGCCATTGAATATCTGGTTTGCAGCATTAACTGTACTTGCATCAGTAGCTGGTATAGTATTGTTTAGAAGGTTTAGGAGGAGGTAGAGTAGATACTATTTTTTGATAAACAAGTGTATTGGTTCACCAAGGATATACTCTGCAAAATCACGTACAGCCTCAGATACCGTTAAATGTGGATATGGAGTATAAGCTGCTTCTTCAACCCCGATTCTCCTAAGGTATAGTGGTAGGAATGAAGATATTGCTTCAGAAGCATTTGGTGCTACAATGTGTAGTCCATAGAACTCTCCATTCTCTCCAATGAGTGCCTTTACAAAACCATAATCTCCACCCTTTATCCTTGATGCTGGTAGAAATGATAATGGTATCTTGATCCTCTTATACCTAAGTCCACGGCCACGTAGTTCATCCTCTGAATAACCTATAGAACTCACCTCTAGACCAGAGAATATCACTAACGGTATTTTCTCAGGTTCCAGCCTCTCAACATTCCTACCCATTATAGAGTTTGCTACAAGGAGGCTCTCAACTAATGCTTTCTGTGCAAGTAGTGGTGGCCCAGCTACATCTCCAGAAGCATATACCCTTGGATTACTTGATCTATAGCCATTATACAGCCTTACATACCCATACCCATTAACCTCCACACCAGCCTTCTCCAGCCCAACCCCTCTTGTCCGTGGAATCCTACCTATGGATACAAGCACCTTCTCCACACACAGTCTAGACCCATTGGATAGAGCTAGTTCAACATCTTCACTAGAAACCTTTACTGTTGACGCTATCGTGTTCTTAAACACCTTAACACCTTTACTGAGAAGGAACCTCTCAATAACTCTACCAATATCACTATCCATCATAGGCAATAGCCTCTTCATGGCTTCAACGAGATATACATCAACTCCTAGTGAGGAGAGTATATAGGCCATTTCAACACCGATAACACCTCCTCCAATAACTGCTATTGATGAAGGTAGGTCTTCTAGGTAGAATATCTCCCTATTAGAAACTATCTTGTCACCATCAAACACTATATTAGGTAGGGGCTTTGGATCGGTACCTAGTGCTAGAACTATATGTTTAGTCCTAAGCACTGTGTCTCTGGAAAGCCTTATAGTGCCCTCCTTATCACCTAGTACCGCATGATCGTTTATAACCTCAACGCCATATTTCTCAAGGAGGTAAGCTATCCCATCACGTGAACCAGAGACTATACTTTCAACCCACTCCCTCAAAACACTCCATTCAAAACCAACCGATCTACCTAATACACTGATTATTGAGTCTATTGAGGAGGCTATCCTATAGAGTGCCTTAGAAGGTACACAGCCATAATTAGTACATTCACCACCAAGGAGATTCTCCTCAATAAGAGCAACTCTATAGCCATGTTGTGCAAGCCTTATAGCTGCTGGATAACCGCCTATTCCCCCACCAATAACGACTACATCATATTCTCTAGAAACCATACCGTAACACCCAACTTCCTAGATAGAGTAAAACATACTATACAGTACTTATAATTATACCGATAAAAAGATCATTTTAGACCAGACAGTTTACCCTTAAGCCTAAGTCTATGTACACGCCAACTAGGAGTTACTGTTCTTGGGTGACTAGCCTTTACATTATCAACTCTACCAACAGCTGTATTAACAGGTGATCTCTTGATTGAATCCGGATCACTATAGGCTCTACTAGAGATCTCCTTGAGAGCACTAGCGTATGCCTCAATGTTCTCCTTTGTCTCGGTATCCGTAAACTCTATCATCAACGCCTCCTTAACGATCAATGGGAAGTATATTGTTGGAGCATAGAAGCCATGGTCAAGCAGTGCCTTAGCAACATCCTCTGCAGATACCCCAGCCTCCCTATGAAGAGGCTCGGCACTATAAACGATCTCGTGTTTACGGTACCTACCCCTCCCATAAGGTAGACTATAGCCCCGGACACCCTCCATAAGCTTCATAAAGTAGTTAGTATTGATCACAGCTTGTTCAGTAACCTCCTTCAAACCCTGTGGGCCAAGTGATAGTATATAGATGAATCCCCATATCAACGGGACTATGTTCCCAAAGAATGTCTTGAGCATACCAACTGAGTATCTACCGGGCCACTTGATCCTATATAATCCGCTATCACGATCATAAATAACCCTAGGCCCTGGAAGCAGATCTGAGAGCCTTATACCTTTCTCAACATCAACAACCCGATCCTTTACACACACTGGACCTGCACCCGGTCCACCACCACCATGTGGTGCTGAGAATGTCTTATGGATGTTTATGTGGGCTATATCAAATCCCATGTCACCAGGTCTTGTATAGCCCATTATACCATTTAGGTTAGCACCATCATAGTAGAGTAGGCCGTCAACCTCATGGACAGCCTTGGCTATCTCCAGTATATGTTCCTCGAATAAGCCTAGTGTACTAGGATTAGTTATCATAAGACCTGCTGTAGACTCTGATAATGCCTCATAGAATGCATCAAGATCAATATTACCATCCCCAGCTGAGGGTATCTCTACAACATGGAACCCAGCCATTGAGGAGCTAGCGGGGTTTGTACCATGG
>Ga0190313_1000562_pt1 | contig 21820 bp, 23 predicted proteins | sample 4870071011_MG_FD_169989 | JGI IMG/M metagenome (GOLD analysis project Ga0190313, IMG submission 169989) | Hydrothermal vent sediment bacterial communities from Southern Trench, Guaymas Basin, Mexico - 4870-07-10-11_MG | ecosystem: Environmental > Aquatic > Marine > Hydrothermal vents > Sediment ...
ACTGCTCAGTGGAATTATTAAATAATATTCCAAAACATTAAAAAGGTAATTATTGAAAAGTAAAATAGAATATGTCTTTTATTATTTCTGTTTTATAGGGGAATAATTTTGCAGTATGATCTAATAATCAAAAAAGCTCATGCTATGGATGTTCAAGAATTAGCAAGAGAATTGCAAACAGATATTGAAAAAGGGCTTACATTAGAGGAAGTGAAAAAACGACTGCAAATTTTTGGTAAAAACGTGATTGCCAAGCCACCAAGACTTAGGGCAATCAAAATATTCCTTAGACAGTTCAAAGATGTGTTTATAATAATACTTCTAGTAGCTACTCTGATTGCTGCTTTTGTCGAGAGAGATATTATTGATACAATTACAATCCTGGCAATTGTCTTAATGTGTGCAATAGTTGGCTTCTGGCAAGAATACAAAGCAGAAAAAGCAATAGAAAAACTCAAGAAATTGATTTCACCAAAGGCAAAAGTAATAAGAAATGGACGCATACAAGTAATTGATGCAAGCGAACTTGTTCCAGGAGACATAATACTACTTGAAGAGGGAGATTATGTTCCTGCTGATGCAAGGCTTATAGAATCAGTATTTCTTGCATGTGATGAAGCATCATTAACTGGAGAATCATATCCCGTGGATAAAATTGACAAGAAAATAGAGGAGGATGTTCCATTAGTTGAAAGAAAGAATATGGTATTCGCGGGGACTCATGTTGTAAGGGGGCACGGAAGAGCTATTGTTGTTGCAACAGGAATGCGTACTGAACTCGGGAAAATAGCACAGTATTTGGCAGAAGTCGAAGAAGAAAAGACACCATTTAAAGAGCAACTAGAAGAAGTTGCGAAAAAAATAGCTTGGGCAACACTAATAATAGCAGTTGTAATGTTTCTAATTTTAGTAATACGAAATGTAATTCTAAGTCCTAGTGGGCATGTAATTTTTGCAACAATAATTGAAATATTCATGATTGCTGTGGCATTAGCTGTTGCAGTAGTTCCAGAGGCACTTCCCGCAGTTATAACTTTTTCACTCGCTACCGAAGCACGTAGGCTAGCAAAAGAAAACGCTATTGTAAGGAGATTAATAGCCGCAGAGACCCTTGGAAGTTGTACAGTAATATGTAGTGATAAAACTGGTACAATAACTAAAGGAGAGATGACCGTTAGATATATCTTCGTAAATAACAAGGAATTTTCTGTAACTGGAACGGGGTGGAAAGCCAGCGGGGGATTTTTCCTTGGTCCAAGAATGGTAAATCCAATCGACGTGAAGGAATTATCTCAAATTCTTGAGTTTGCAGCACTGTGCACAAATGCAAAATACGAAGATGGTAAAGTTTTCGGAGATCCTACGGAAGGAGCATTAATCGTTGTGGCACTAAAGGCAGGGATAAGAAAAGAAGAATCCGAGAAGAAATATCCGCGGGTTATGGAAATACCATTTTCCTCAGAGAGAAAAAGAATGTCAACTGTTCACAAATGGGGAAATAGATACTTAATTATAACAAAAGGCGCGCCAGAAATAGTATTAGAATACTGTAATCGTGTACTTTATGATGGAAAAGTTGTGAACATAACAGATGATCTAAGGAAGATGATTCTCAATAAAAATGACGAATATGCAATGAAGGGATATAGAGTACTAGCAATAGCATATAAAATTGTTGATAAGAAGCCAGAGCCGGAGGAAGTAGAGAAAGATTTAGTATTTCTCGGCTTAATGGCTATGATAGATCCTCCACGTGATGAAGTATACGAAGCTGTAATGAAAACGAAACAAGCAGGAATTGATGTTATTATGCTTACAGGCGATCATTTATTAACAGCTAAAACAATTGCAAAAGAATTAGGTATCATGAGAGAAAACGATATTGCAATGACAGGCGCAGAGCTTGAAAAAATTCCAGAGGATAAATTGGCGGAAATTGCAGATAAGGTGAAAGTTTACGCAAGAATAAATCCAATACAGAAGCTTAAAATAATAAGAGCGCTTAAGAAAAGAGGTCATATTGTTGCAATGACAGGAGATGGAGTAAATGATGCACCAGCATTAAAAAAAGCAGATATTGGTATTGCGATGGGTATTAAAGGAACAGATGTAGCTAAAGAGGCGTCTGATTTGATATTGGCTGATGATAATTTTGCCACAATTGTTAAGGCCGTAGAAGGAGGAAGACGAATACGTATTGCTATACGAAAATATCTAGTTTATCTATTGGCTGCAAATATTGCTGAAGTTGTAACAATATTTATGTCGGTCATATTAGGTCTACCCGTTGCATTTACTGTTGCTATGATCCTTTGGATAAATTTAGTAAGCGACGGATTACCTGCAATTGCATTAGCAATGGATCCCGTTTATGAGGACGTAATGAAACGTCCGCCACCGAATCCAAAGGAAGGTTTATTAGAACGACATTGGAAGTATTTACTAATAGCAGCACTTGTTGAGAGCATAATATGCGTAGGTGTTTATGTTGCAACATTTTTAGCATATGAATCAATTGGCTATGATATTGCAACATTAAAAGCCAGAACAATGGTATTTCTTGTTATTATATTATGCGAATTGCTTCTAGTATGGAATTGCAGAAGCGAGGAAAAATATTTCTGGGAATTAAGTATAAGAGATAATCCATTATTGCTCATAAGTGTCTTGATTGGTATTTTAACAACGTTTGCGTTAATATATATACCTCCATTAAATGTGGCATTTGGACTTACACCATTAACCTTGGAAGAGATAACGATTGCGATATTAGCAGCACTACCAACATTGCTATTAATACAAAAATGGTTCGTTCGTAAGCCACAAGCAAGGATTTAGACTTTCTTATTTTTCTAGAAAACTTATCCTTTTATTATTTTGTTATTAGGTGCTTATCTATGGATGTATTCGAAGCCATAAGGAAAAGACGTTCAATTCGAAAATATTTGGATAAAGACGTTCCAGATGAATTAATTAAGAAAATTTTAGATGCTGCTAGATGGGCTCCTTCCGCGAAGAATTCACAACCATGGGAATTCATAATTGTTAAGGATAAAGAAAAAATTAGGAAATTCGCTGAAATTAAAAAACAAGAGTGGATCAAAACTGCACCAGTTCTTATATTTGTAGTTGCAAATCCTCGTGTTCATAAAATATATTACGCTATTGACTGTGCAAGAGCGACTCAGAACGCATGTTTAGCAGCTTTCGCGCTTGGTTTAGGCACATGCATTATTAATTGCTATGAATTATCAGAAGTAAAAAAGATGCTTAACATTCCTGATGATTTAATTCTCGTTGAGGCGTTTTCATTAGGGTGGCCTGCGGAATCACCAACAAAGAGTAGAAAGCCGTTAGAAGATATTGTATATGAAGAAGAATATGGAAAGAAGTGGATTAAATGAGTTTGTTACGAGAATATTACTTAGTTCCATCAAGAATTCGCATTCTATTTTTTCTTTTTGTCGCATCATTAAGTATGTTTTTTGTTGAAATTGTATTTTATAGGAATCCAATGGCATTTATATTTCCATGGATATTAATATACTTACTACCTTATGCGCTCAATCTAAGTCTACTTATAAGCTACATATGGAAGAATGGTGCTTATGATTCAATCACTAAGTTAAACGCAGGCATACTAATCAGTGCATTAGATTTCTTCTACTTTGGTCATGGACTAATGGTTGATAATCCCATTGAGTTGGTTAGATTACTATCATTCTCAGTAACTCTTTATAGTGTCTTTGGTTTTCTTATTCCGGTGACATTTGCCGAGATCTTTCTTGGTGCTAAAAAAGACACGATAATTCCAATATATTTTAAACTTTTACTATTAGTTTCTGCTCTGCTTTATGGTATTTATTCTGCATTTGTTTACACATACGTCAATGACTATTCCATACTTTTTTCAATGGTATTCTCTTTTTTCATTGTTTGTATCTTCCTAATTTTATATGTTTTTGAATTTAAAAGAACCAAAATTAGCACTATTATTTTGTTATCTCTAAGAGCACCAACAATGAGGAACTTGAAGTATCTTCTTATCGTATTGTATCTCACGATTTATTTCATTTTTCTCGGCGCGCCGAATATTTTCTATGCAGTATTCGTGGCTACGATATACCTTTCATTCTTGTATTTGCTAACACTACGAGTAAAACTAGTAAGGAAGATTAAGCCAATTGAACTTCCTGGTTCGAAAATAATACTATCTTTTAAGCAGATGATACTTTTATTTTTGGCTTTTTTGGTATCTGGAATAATAGGAATATTCATTTGCACAATTCTATCTGAGATTATTGAGTTGCTCATTTTTGCAGTTGCTCAGGTTTTTCAGATTGTTGGATATCTTCTTTTAGTTTATATTGTTTTTGATACAATTAGGATACTTTTTAAAATTAGGGAGAAATAATGAAAACTGTAAAAACGGCCATAACAATTCCAGAAAATCTTCTTCAAAAATTAGATAATTTTTTGGAGAAAATGAAATTAAAAAGCAGATCTAAAGTAATATCTGAGGCATTAACTGAATATCTTACTGAGAGAGAGTGGCTTTTAACCACCGAGGGACGTGTTATTGGCTTGCTTGTAATGATATATGATGAGAAAAGAGGAGAAACTGTAAAGAGAGTTCTAGATATTCAACATGATTTTATTCATAGTGCTCGTTTTACATTTCATGTGCATCTTTCGCATGACCGGTGCCTGGAAGTTGTCTTTCTGGAGGGAGAAAAGAAGACAATTTTATCCTTAGTAAACAGAATTGAACAAATAGTTGGTGTTAGAATGGTTCGTTTTATTCCAATCGAGGTTGAGGAAGTTAGCCAGCGACGCCCTCATCACTAAAATCATAAGGTACATGCTCGGCTAAGAAAGCGATTCCACCATCTACTTGAATTTCCAATAATATTGCGCTTACATCATGGAAGATCGCAAAGATATTTTCTGTTAGTGGAACTACAACGAACCCCTTGTCCTCTAGATTTTCAAATAAATTATCAAGAATTTTCGTGTATATCGAATGATTGACGAGTGGTATTGACATTACTACGTTTGGATATCTCGTATTTCCTAAGAAATGCATATGAATTGGTATTTTGAACTTATTCGCTACGTAGATGAAATTTTGGACAAATTCCATGAATAAAGCATCATACAACTCAAAACACCCTAATATAAAGTATCTAATTCCCTATTTATTATTTATTCAAAAAGGTATAGTTATTGAGACAAAAGTGAAACATGGAATGAAATGTACAAATGAACTATCAAATAAGCCACATTCTGCCATAATTGTTTTTGTGATGTATTTAGTGATATTTATGAAATAGGTGAGAAATATTGTTGTTATCTTATGTTGCAAAGATAAGAACTTAGTGGAAACACTCATTAAGGAAGCAGAAAAAGAAGGTTTTAAGGTCAATACGTTTTTTGAGATGAAAACAATAGAGGAGTTCCAAAGATTATGGGATTCCGTTTTACAGGGAGAAATAAAAGTAATAATCTTTAGATCTCTTTCAGAGATTCCCGTACTACCAGAGAAATTTCTTAGATTTCTACTAGATTGTATAGAAAGAGACATTTTAATAATATCCTTAGAGGAAAAATGGTTTAATGAAGCGATAAAAGAATCCTGCAAAAGGAACTTAATTAAAAACTTTTCTGAACTTCTTCTCGAATTACGACGACGTAAAATTTCAGAAAAAGTAAGACAGGTAATCTTGCAATTAAAAAGAAAAGGAGTCAAAATTGGGAGACCTAGGAAAGAAATTCCTGTTGATGAAATATTGAAATATATTCGAAAGGGATATTCAATTAATGAGATTGCGAAAATGTATAGTGTGAGTCGTGCGACAATTTATCGACGATTAAAAGAACTAGGGATTAAGCGCAGAAAGAGAAAGAAGAGAAAACGTTAGCGGCATATTATTTTGGATTTTCTGCTTCTTGTCTTCTCTATTAATGCTCGTACTAATGTTGATTTACTTAACCCAGATCTTTGTAATTTGGTTGCGATGTAGCTTAGAATTTTACGAGGTAAGATTCTTTGTTTTCCCCTTATTTCAAGCACCACAAGATGCGTTTTTCTTCTACCAAATTTATCAACATCGTGTATTTTCTCGATTAAAACCAGCGAACCAGATTCCATTTTAATTTCTTTCGCATATTTTGCTAAAATTGACAATTCAACAGTAAGTGATGGATTATCTTTAAGGACTTTGATAAAAGTACTGTCTTCATCATGCGTATAATAACTGAGAGTCGGACCAAAGTCATCATGAAATTCTATTACTGCTATTCCTTTTGCACCAATAGCACGTAATTTGCTTTTTACATCTGCGGGTAATCTTATCATTTCAGGCTTCTTAATCATTGGAATATTAAAATCGTATATTGAGTTTTTTTGAAGTTTCTCCGCCACTAAGTTCACCAAACTTTCTTTTTGACGAGGGAGTATTAAATATACGGTAATACAAAAGTGATATCGGTGTGGTTTCTTATGCATTATATTTTCGCAAAATAGGCACTATTTCAAATAAAGCAAGATTAATTTTAAGAAAAACATAACAGTGTGAACACCGAAATGTAAACCTTTTTGGCAATTTCCAGTCGTTATTTTCTGACAATGGTAAATCGTATGAAACATATTTTTGTAAATAATGATGTTTTTGGTTTTTCTTTTTGTCTTTTTTAATAGGTAGAGCGAATTGCGGACAAAAATGCTTCAATACATGATGAAATCACTTTATAATCGCAAAGCCATGAAGGTAATTTCGGATAAGATAAAGAAAGTTTATCAGCAACTTCGTGAGAAAGGTTACGAGCAGATAAACATTATGCATGTATGTGGTACCCATGAGCACACAATTGTTAGATATGGCATCAGATCTCTATTACCAAGAGGAGTTAGGTTAATCGCGGGTCCAGGATGTCCTGTATGTATTGTTCCAGCAAGAGAAATTGACGAAGCAGTTAAACTTGCATTAGACGGAATAACTGTATTTAGCTATGGTGATATGTATAGGGTTCCAGGAACAAAAATGAGTTTATCTCAAGCTAGAAGCGAGGGAGGTAATGTTCAAATTGTTTATGGATTCAGAGATGTAATTATGAAAGCAAGACAGTTAAACGAAGATGCAGTCTTTTTTGCGGTTGGATTCGAAACTACAGCTCCTACAACAGCATTATATATTGTAAAAAACAAAATACCAAAAAATCTCAAACTATTAGTATCCTATCGATTGGTTGTTCCCGCGGTTCGTTATATATTAAGTGGCGATCATAATCTTCATGGTATTATCGCACCAGGTCATGTTACGACAATAATAGGTGCAGCAAAATGGAAATTTGTTGCAGATGAATTTAAATTACCAGTAGTAGTCGCTGGGTTCGAAGCAGTAGATGTTCTTTTAGCCGTTCTTGAAATTTTAAATCAATTACTTGAAGGCAAACCACGATTATATAATGAATACACAAGAGTCGTAAAGTGGGAAGGAAACGTAGTTGCGCAACGATACATGTTTACTGCATATGAGGAAGCCGATCGAGATTGGAGAGGAATAGGAACAATTCCAAGGAGTGGTTTACTCTTGAGGGAGAAATTTAAGAATCTCGATGCTAGATATGTATACAATATACATATAGAGAAGTCCATAGATATAAAACCAGGATGCAAATGTGCTGACATTATTTTAGGAAAAGCTGTTCCAACGGATTGTCCAATGTTCTTAAAAGTATGTACTCCAGAACATCCCTACGGCCCATGCATGGTTAGTAGCGAAGGCACATGTTCTATTTGGGCAAAATACGGAGGACACATAATTTTTGAAGAAAACAAAGATGATGAATAGTAAATCAACTTTTTTTCTTTTGGTGCATACTATGAGTTTTCGTGAAAAGGTTGTTCTAATTACTGGCGGAACATCAGGAATAGGACGAGCAACAGCAATAGCTTTTGCAAAAGAAGATGCAAGAGTAGTAATCGTTGGTAGAAATGAAGAACGAGGTAAGCAAGTTGTTAATTTAATACGAGAGCTTGGAGGAGACGCGATTTTCATTAAGGCTGACGTGTCTTCTGAAAAAGATGTTAGTAAAATGATTAAAACTGTTGTTGGAAAATATGGGAGAATAGATATTTTAGTAAACAACGCTGGAGTCATATTAGTAAAACCGATAACCGAAATGACGGAGGAGGATTTCTATTACATGATAGACGTGAATATAAAAGGTGTTTTCTTATGTATAAAGCATGCAGTTCCATACATGCCTCAAGGAGGCGTAATTATAAACGTAGCGTCCATATTGGGACATGTTGGTGCCAAAAACTGCTCGATTTATTGTGCTACAAAAGGTGCTGTAATTGCAATGACCAAAGCACTTGCATGGGAATTAGCACCAAAGGGAATTAGAGTTGTTTCTATAAGTCCAGGTTCTGTTGAAACGCCAATGCTTTTGCAAGAAATGAAGTTAGAAGCAACGAAAGAAGGTGTTTCCATTGATGAGATAAAGAAGAGGAAAGAAAAGCTTACTGCTTTAGGTAGAATAGCTAAACCAGAAGAGAAAGCAAATGTGATATTATTCCTTGCGTCAGAGAAAGCATCATTTATTACTGGTGCAGATCTAATTGTAGATGGAGGACGCACCGCAATTTAAATAATCCACGCTTTTGAGAGAATTTAAAAAAGGGGAAATTTTCTCATTAAGCAAAAGGATGTTTTTACTTAAAAATTTCTTTCTGATTACTGCGGCATAGTTCATATTGTTAATTCTCGTGAATAATGAGTGAAAGATTTCCTCAAATGATATTATAAATGAAATCTTAATGACTTTATATGTCATTGTTTCACAAACTAGTTCTTAAGAAATGCTCTTAATCAAATGTGGAGAATTATATTATATTGGATAAGGCGGAAAGTATGAAATTATTTAAGCTATTAAGGACAACATTAAGAAAAGAAGAAGCTTATAAAAGAATTAAATCAGCACTTAGGGAATTGGAAGATGGAATTAAGATCATTGAGGAAAAAGAATATTCATTCATAAAAGCAATAGTAAGTAAAGCAAAATTAGGATCATTCTTGTTTTAAATTAAAATAATACCATACAAAAAGAAAATTTCGTTGAAATAGAATGGGAGAATCTTGAGGAAAGGAGAAAAAATGTTATCACATCAACTTTCTTTTGGATATTTGCAGGAAGCTTGCTAGGAATTATAGTCTTTACTATTACATGTCACTTGCTTTCATGGGAGTGTGACCCCATTTCTTCGGTTCTTGCTATCATTGGTGGTACACTTGGTACAGTGCATGGTGCTCTTATGAGGCCGCCAGAAGAATTACGTTTAATTCTTGAAAGAATTAAAATGAAGTTAGAGTTATCATGACTTTTTTGGAATATTTATCAGATTGAGTGTATTCAACTTAATCATGAAATATTTAGATTTCTAATTATTTGAAGGAGTCTTTCTCGACTTATTAAAGCATATTCCATATTCCCAACTTCCAACACTAGTGCGCCGGAATAATGGTTTTTTGCGAATTCCTTAAGCAAACTTTGAAAGTCAATGTCACCTTCTCCTACAGGAAGCATATAATCAGCATTTTTTGGAGAATCTCTTATGTGCGCATGAATAACATACTTTGCTATTTTTTTGTAGAATTCCGTGGGATTCATTACTAATTGTGCTTGAGCAGTATCAAAAGCAATTCCAACGTTTTTTGGGAATTTAATTAGTTCGAGTAATTTTAATAGTTCTTCAGGTGTCTTACCTATGTCAATAGTGTTAGCTCTATTTTCAAGAGCAATTTGAATATCAAGATCTCTTGCTATCTCAACGCATGTAAACATAGTTTCGGTGAATGCACTATACACAAGTTGTGGAAATTTTTCTCCCGGGAAAAATCGCAATCCAGGATGGACTACAACAATTTTTGCACCTATATCGCTCGCAAACACTATTGTTTTCAATAATAATTTCTCCGAGACATGTCTAATATCCCTATTAAGACTTGCAATGTTCACATTATAAAACGGAGCATGAACAAATAAAGTAAGATCATAATCTTCCGAAAGTTTCCTAATTTTTTGTCGGAGGGAATAATCAAGAGCTTCGAGGATAACATTAGGGGGCTCAACAATGATTTCAAGTCCTTCAAAATTGTACTTTTTAGCAATTTCAATAGACTTTATAATACCGAGGGGAAATGTCGCAGTCATAGAAAGAGCGATTTTCCACATAATATCACCATTATTTACGTGTTGCGAGAAACCCATTATGAATTCTCTATTGTATCTCATCATTTAATATCTACAAAAAATATTCGAAAAAATTAATATGTGCAATAATTATCATCGATTTTATCAGTTTTGAGAAAAATTGAATTTAGATTTGTGTAAAATATACTTAAGGAATAGAATTCATGATTGTGCTGATAGTCCACCAATGAACGTTAATCCTCTATTAGTAAGCATGTAATATCTTCGAATACGCTTTCCAATTTTTCTCTTAATAGATGTAATTAAACCCAGTTCCTCCAATTCCTTCAAATGCTGATAGATTGTTGGTAATGTTAAGTTGATTCCAAACATTTCAAGTAGTTTCTGTTTTATTACATAACCATACATCGGTTGCTGGCTTAGTAGTTTCAATATCATTATCTTTGTATCTCCAAGTCTTGTTGGTTTGTATTTTTCAACGATTACTCTAGCAATATTCTTAAAGGATGTGCTGATAATATTCTCAATGACTGTTGGTGTCTTTATCGCAGAGCCGGTTATCAATGCAACAACTAAGTCATTCCTTTCGATTATATTCTCTTCCAGTAGTTTCTTCAAAGCAGCAATTGTAACAGCTGAGGCAGGTTCTGGAAGCAGTCCCTCCGTTTTTGCAATTAAACATAAAGCATTTATTGTTTCATTTTCATCTACGCTTATCGCAATACCATTTGTCTTTTTGAGAACATCAACAGCAAGTTCTAATAATAACGGTTTTTTAATTTCTATATCGCGAGCAATGCTTTTCAAATGCAAATTACTTGGTTTCTTGTTCCTAAATACTTGAACTATAGGATCCATCCCCTTTATCTGAACTCCAACGAATCTTGGTAAAGTGTCAATTTTATCACAATTTAGTAATTCCGTGAATCCTTTCCATAGACTATAAATCAAACTGCCGTGACCCATAGGCACTATAATGAAATCAGGGCTTTTCCAATGCAATTTCTCGGAAATTTCAAATGCTATAGTCTTTATTCCCTCCAAATACCATGGACTAGCTGGAGATGTAACATAATCATGAATAATCCTAGAATTAGCATGAGCTAAAGCATCCACATAATCATCTACGATTTTCACATTTGCACCATATAAAATCATCTGATAAACTTTTCCAAGATCTATATCTCGTGGAACATAAATTTCACACTCAATTGATGCTCTCGCGGAGTATGCGGAGATAGCAGCCCCAAAATCGCCTCGAGCAGCACATACAATCTTAGTAACATTTAAGGATTTAGCGCGAGAAATTTCTACGCTTGCTCCGCGATCAATAAATGAAAAAGTGGGATTTCGAGTTTCGTCTTTCAACATGATTTTGGCTCCAATTTCCTTGGACAATTTATCAGCAAATATAAGAGGAGTAAATCCTTCATTAAGCGTCACCAGAATAGGAAATTTTGGAAGAAGTGAATATCTCCACATAGATTTTATGTTCTCGTTTACAAGAAACTGCTCTTTAGAGTATACAACATTAAGAATTCCACCACATGCAGGACAAATTGGTGTTCTTATTTTTGGCGAAAATTCTGTTTTGCATTTAGTGCATTGTAATATGATTTGATTATGCATTAGTATTTCCCTATATATAGGAAATAATCTACATAATAAGCTTGAGGGATACTATGGTATTCTTTCATATGGTGATTAAATGAAAATAGACACTGTTTACGTAGTTAGGTTAGTTTCATATTCTGCGGTATTTACAGCAATAGTATTTATACTGACATACATGTTTGCAGTGTATACTCCTCCAACAATAGGATTCTTTAATATTGGCGAAATTGGTGTTTACTTATCTGGCTTAATTGGAGGGCCTATTGTTGGAGCAATAGCTGGGGGTCTTGGTTCTGCAGCAGCAGACATAGCTTTAGGATATCCTCATTATGCTCCAGGAACTTTAGTAATTAAAGCAGTAGAGGGGTTCTTGGTTGGGTTCCTGTATCAAAAATTAAGAAAAGCGGGAATGTTTCGTCGTTTACTTCCTCCGGCTGTAATAGCTATTGTTTTAGGTGCGTTTACAGCATTATCATATCCCGAGGGAATAACATGGGTAATTGGTCCTGAGGAAGCTCCGATAATTATTCATATACCTACTTTAGTAATCCTTGTTATATCTCTAGTTATTATTGGAATTTGTTTTGTTCTGGCTTTGTCTGGCAAAGAAAAGGCAATAATATTTATGTCTTGTATTATAGCAGGTATTGAAATGGTATTAGGATATTTTCTTTATGAAGCATATGTTTTGGGATTTGGTTTAGTAGCATTAGCTGAAATTCCAACGAATTTGTTGCAAATGATCGTTGGAACAATTGTGGCAGCACCAACAGTAATTACTTTGAGAGAGGCGGGAGTAATTGTTGAAAGTCAGTAATTTGTATGTTAGATACAAAGGCGAAGAATTTTTTGCATTAGAAGACGTTTCATTTTCTGCAAAAACTGGCGAACTTGTTTTAATAGCTGGACCAAGCGGTAGTGGGAAAACAACATTAGCTAGGATAATTGCTGGGCTTATTCCACATCTATATCCAGCTGAGGTTAAAGGAGAAGTTGATATAATGGGCATTAATCCTATCACGCAAGGTATCTCTAAATTGACGGGAATAGTTGGATTTGTGAGTCAGACGCCAGAAATGTTTACTACATCAATTGTTGTGATAGAAGAACTTGCTATGTCGTTAATAAATAGGGGAGTTCCTCGAGACAAGATAATTGAAAAAGTAATGAGAGTAGCTAAATGGTTAGGAATTGAGGACTTACTAAATAGATCCACATTCGAGTTGAGTTCTGGGCAAATGCAAAAAGTAACCTTAGCATCCGTTTTAGTGGACGATCCACTGGTGCTGGTTTTGGACGAGCCTCTTGCAAGGTTAGATAAGAAATCTTGTTTAGAAGTAGCAAGAATTCTAAGAGAACTTGCGAATAATGGAAAGCTTGTTCTTGTTTTTGAACATCATCTTGACGAAATTCTTCCATTGGCAGATAGAGTTATTGTGTTAAACAAAGGTAGAATAATTGCAAATGCAAAACCACGAGATGTAGTTAAGTTGTTGTATAACATAGATATTCCTGAGATTAGTGAAGCATTCCTCCTAGCGAAGGAAGACTTTATTCCATTAACTGTTGACGAGGCGGAGAAATATGTTCGTTCAATTAAAAGACGTATGGTTTAAGTATTCTCACACAGATTGGATTCTTAAAGGAATTTCGATGAAATTTGGTCGTGGTATATTTGCTATAGTTGGTCCAAATGGTTCTGGAAAAACTACAATTCTTCGAGTAATTTGTGGTTTCCTTAAGCCAAGAAAGGGTTCCGTTTTTGTACTTGGAAGGAAAGTGCAATCTTACAAAGATGTAATTGGTAAAGTTATTTATGTTCCTACAAATCCAACCGTATTTGTCATTGGGCCTATCGTTTATAATGAATTTATGAAGATTTCTAAAACCTTGGGGCTTGAGAAATCTATTGATGAAATTTTTGAAGAACTAAATATTAAAGAATTGCGCAACAGGAGAATTTTTAATCTTAGCGAAGGACAACTGCGCTTAGTATCAATAGCATTAGCGGCTTTTTCTAAAGTTGATGTACTTTTATTGGATGAGCCAACGGTTGGTTTAGATAGAGTTTATAGGGATAAGATTATGGAAATCTTTAAGCAGATTAAAAATAAAGCGGTGATAATTGCAACAAATGATTTAAGACTTGCTACACGCGTAGATTATGTTTATGCAATTAATGAAGGACAGGTAATTTCAGAAGGAAGTCCTAGTAAAGTATTTTATGATGAAAAAGTCATTGAGGTAATTGGTGCACCGGAGATTGTGGCATTTGCAAGGAGAATTGGTTTATCCGGTGTTTTAACACCACAACAACTAGCTGAAATTTTGAGGGAAATGTAATGTCAGGGATACTAAGAAATTTATCATATGCATTTCATTTCAGACGAGAAAATTCCGTTGCAGAGATTACACATCCGATACTTAAACTCATTGGTTTACTCATTACGATCATCATCGCAGTTAGTGCAAATGTTAGTAATCTTATGATTTTATTAATCATCATACTGATTGAAGCATTGTATGTTAGACGTATTAGAAATATATTTGAAATCAGCAAGGCAATGATATTTCCTTTGTTTTTTGTTGGATTTTTCGCGTTAATATTGTATGGGATTACCAAGGCACTCGAGCTTCTTTTGCGATTACTAGTGATAGGATATGCGATAATTATTTTCATGACAACAACATTACCATCAGAATTGGCACAAGTATTTGAATCAATGGGAATTCCAAGAAAAATAATCATAATTCCAGAACTAGCATTGAGAGTAATTCCATACATAGCATCCGACACACAACAAGCAATTGAGGGTTTACTTTTAAGAAAGGAAATAAAGTTATCTCCAATACCACGAGGAATTAGTAAAGTATTTGCAGCAGTTATAATGTCCGCAGTTAAAAGGTCGAATTTTCTTGCAGAAGCATTACTAGCAAAACACTATTTTCAAGGAAAAGGAACAAAATTCTATGAATTTAAAATTACGGTGTATGGAATTATTCAGTTAATAGTCAAAATATTCTTTCTTGTAGCAATAATGCTATCAATAAACCTGGCAGCAATACTACTGAACGTGTTTACTCTTTTTCAATAGCCAAATAGGTTCAGTTATGTTAATTAATGTGCTTTTTTAAGTGCGGAAAAATTTCATGCATTACATAGTATTTTCTGAATTTAGATATAGCTTCGGTTGGATAAAATGAGTTATGTACTTGTTTTAGACCCACAGACGGGAATGGCTGGCGATATGTTTATAGCAGCATTAGTTAGCTTGGGCATTAACGTAGCTGATGCAATTAAGAAATTAGATGAAATTGCTGATATTATTATTAGATATGAATCAGATGGTGTGCTCGTTGATACTAAACCGAGAATTCATGATGCAAGACACGATGTGATATTATCTCTCACAGAGAAGTATGCAAATATTCTTAATCTTAAGGAAAACTTTAAGGAAATGGCTTTTCAAATAGTTAAAATTCTAATTAATGCAGAAAAGAAAGTTCATGAGATTTTCAAAATTGGTCATGGTGATAGGCTACACGAAGCCGCAGACGTAATTGTTGATGCATTGCTTAGTGCTTTTGCATTACAAAAGCTAAACATCCGTGAAGTTTATTGTTTGTCTCCAGTTTATATAGGTGGAGGAATTGTTAGATTTTCTCACGGAGTATTTGATGTTCCAGCACCAGCTACTAGATTTATTATTAATGAATATAATATTCCTGTTGAAAAAGGCCCAGTTAATGAGGAACTTCTAACACCTACTGGTGCAGCAATATTAGCGGCTTTGAATCCAGTTTATATTCCAAGAAGAGATTATAGGAAAAATTTTGAAGAAATTAAGAGAGGGCAAGGGTTAGGACATAAAAAGATCGGAATTCCGAATGTTCTAAAAGTGTATTTAGCCAAAAAGAGGGAAAATATTTTCAGAGAAAAAATAGTTCAGCTTGAGACTAATCTAGATGATATTTCCCCCGAAATTCTTGCAACGATTTTTAATGAATTGCCCGAGGCATTAGATGTTCAAATAGTTGAGGGAATTGGAAAGAAGAATAGACCTACATTCATTGTGAAAGTTTGGTGCTATCCAGAAGATGAGGAGACAATCGTGAAGAAACTCTTTAAAGTTACTGGTACATTAGGAATTCGCAGATATGAAGTAGAAAGATACGTTAAACCACGCTGGGTTTGTCTTAAAAAAATAAGAATTGGAGACAAAACCTTCGTTATCCGCTTTAAAGGCAATAAACCAGAATTTAACGATCTCTTAAATATCTCTAAGAAAACAGGTTTATCAGTTTTAGAAATCCAGAGGAAGATTCTTAGTGGTGAAATCAAGGTGATTGAATGAACATGAGTAAAAAACTAAAGGTTATTAGAGATACATTTCATGGAAAAAAAGTTTTAGTTTTGCTTTCTGGTGGTGTCGATTCCTCAGTGCTTTTATATTTAGCTAAAAAATATGCAAAAGAAGTAATTGCGTTAACTCTTGTTTCAGATATTTTTAGAGGGGATCTAATTGAGCGTGCGAAAAAATTTGCTAAGGAACTTGGAGTAAAGCATATTTTGGTGGATTTCCCAATACTATCATACGAAGAATATATTGCCAATACATCTATGCGATGTTATATCTGTAAGAGGAAAGTATGCGAATTAGCGAGAAAAATTGCCGAGGAAAATGGAATAGATATAATTGCAGATGGCACGAATTATTCTGATTTAAGTGACAATCGTCCAGGATTAATTGCATTAAAAGAGTACAATATTGTTAGTCCCTTTGTTGATGCTAAAATAAAGAAAGAAGAAATTCGTAAACTTGCAAAGGAATTAAATATCGAATGGTATAATGATCCTCCAGAATCATGTTATGCGACGAGAATAATATATGGAAAAATCACTAGAGAGCGAATTAGAAGAATTGCAAAAGCAGAGGATTTTCTTAGGAAAGAATTTAAACTAAAATTGGTTAGGGTGAGAGATCATGGAGAAATTGCACGAATAGAATTATCCCTAGACGATATTCATAAACTAAGTCCTACAGATTTTCCTAAGATTGTCAAAAAGATTAAATCACTTGGATTCAAATATGTAACACTAGACTTAGCGGGATACCATAGCGAAATACTTAACTCTGAAAAACTAGTTAGAGACAAAATTCCATGCATTGCAAAGAAAAAAGCACGTATTGCTAGTAAAGATGAAGTATTTGTTTTCCTAAAGCGAAAATTAATTGAAGAAGCACATGAATTTTACCGCAATCCTACTCTTGAGGAATTAGCAGATATGTACCAAGTTATTGAAGAGATTTTACGTATGAAAGGACAAACGTTTGAATCTCTCATCGAATTTAAAAAGAAGAAAGCAATAGAAAGAGGAGCATTTAGCAAAGGATATGTGATTAAAATAGAAAATTGATTCATTCAATAGACCAGAATACTAATTACAAATAGCACACATATCACTTAAATTGTAATCACTCGTGCGAGTATGAACATTATCAATGAGAACATCAAAATAATTAGTCATTAAAAGCAAAGAGAGTCTCCTGTCTAGTGCATCAATTCTCTTATCTAAATTCATTATTCTCTAATCAACGTACGAAATTATCTCATACCTAATTCGATGAGTCTCATTCACAAGTGCATTAATACTATTCCTATTCGCCAGAATCTCACTTCTCAACTCCCTTATATCATTCTTAGTAGCCACATTAGGAAGCAATGACTAAAGTAAGAAATGCTTCAACTTGGGATCAGCAGCAATCTCAGAAGCAATCATTTTCAAAACATGCTTCTTCTTAAGAAACTCCATCACCGTTTCTTAAAAGTCCAAAGCTCATTTGGTTTCAAAAATTAGCTTTAATGTCTATTAGGACTAGAAAAAGTCTTGGGAAAACACTATAATCATCCATCAAATCAGATGCACTCTTCTATATCTTTTGGAAAATTTTTCTTCCTTTTAGCAAGATACTTCAGACGTGATGAAAATGAAGATTTGCATAGTTTATGACACCAAGAGGCAGAGAGGTGCCACAGCACACATTGTTCAGTGGATGTTAGAAGAGCTCAAGAAAATGTCAATCAACGCGGATGCAAAAAGAGTTGACGAAGTAGATAGCTTTGATTACGATGTGTTCATCGTAGGATCGCCAATCTACTACGAAAAACCCATGAAGAGCGTGGTAGATTTTCTGCAGAAGAATAAGGACAAGTTATCCTCAAAGAAAGTAGCGGTATTTATCGTTTGCCTCGCAACTAGTTTAGGAAAACTAGCTAGTTGGTATGTAAAGAGGAGATACCTAAAGCCACTTGAGAAGAGCGCAGGGAAATCCTTAGTCAAGAGTGGTGTGTTCAAAGGTTGGATAAGGAAACCAAATTACAGTGAAAAAGAAAGAGTAATTAAGTGGATAAGGGAACTTATATCAAGCATTTACGTCAAGAATTAATCGCAATAAAAACATCGCTAGAGCTTTAGATTCTACTATGAATTTGTTCACCGATTATGACTATTAAACACATTCCTTTCTCCAATCAGAATACTAGCCATGAACTCTGAAAAGCTTTTCTGTTGTTTTTGGTTTCTCCTTATGCTTTTTGGTGAGATTTAGTGAAGCATCGTGTATATTCATGGCTGATTTAGAGCTAGTTTGGTAATTTTGTGACTGATTTGGATGCAATTAGGATTAACATAGAAAAGCGTCTCAATTCAATTTAATAAGAGTAGAATTCCTGACTGTTTGTTTTCACTTATAAATGAATACTGCTCATAAATCTTTAATACTAGATTTAATGTATTATATATGGGTAATGATTATGTGTGGAAAGCAGAAGGTAACAAGTATACGAATAGATTTGGAGCTATGGAAGCGTGCTAAAATTGTTGCAATTGAAGAAGGTATAACCTTAAGCAAGTTAATTGAAGAAGCATTAAATGCTGTAATCGGATGGAAATTTCTCTTTAATGATCTGAGCTTAGATATAGATGAGGAAGTTCTAAAAAAGATGATTGAAATGCGTCAGCGTGGTGAACTTCCTTTTGCAATAACTTCAGAGAAAACTGCTGTTGAAATTGTCAAGGAGGGAAGAGATAGATGTCTGTGATTTATGTTGATACGAATGTTATTATTGCGTGCTATAAACCCAAAGATCCCATGTATAAAATAGCTAATGAGCTATTTAAACGCGATTTTGAATTCATAATATCACCAATAACACTCGTAGAGCTGTACTCAATTTTATCCAGAATAAAACCATTTCTTAAGCTTAAAAAAGAACTTAAACAAGCAAGCATTGGAACCATTGTAGCATTCATTATTCATGACTGCCATTTAAAAATATTAGCGAAAGGATTCTTATTCAGATTATCACTATTTAAAACTACCTTTAGAATCCCACTTGAGTATCACTTAGCAATGAAGTTCTCGGAAAAACTACAATTAAAAACCCTAGACACGCTACATCTCGCGTACGCATACATGTTGAGAAATGAAATTGATTATTTTGTGACTAGTGATGATGATATTCTCGCAAAGAAAGAGAAAATCAAGAATTACTTAGGGATAGAAGTTAAAGAACTTTCCGAATTGTTAAAGTAGATTGCGCAATAAGAATTCATTTTAGTTTTATCTAAATTAAACATTATGATTACTAGTTAGTTTTAAATAGTTCATACACATAAGATAAAACAATTTGAATAGAATAAATAATGAAGTACTATTCTAAATAGTAATCACACGAGCTAATACAAACATCATTAATGATAGCATTAAAATCATGAGCCACTGGAGCAGGGAAATTCTTTTATCCAAAGCATCAATTCTTTTATCAAGCGCATCAATCCTCTTATCCAAATCTGAGATTCTTCCTTCAACATACGAAATTATCTCATGACGCGCTTGGTGAATCTCATTCAAAAGCATGTTAATACTATTCCTATTCGCCAAAATCTCACTCCTTAGTTCGCGCCTCAATTCTCTTATATCATCCTTAGTAGCAACGTTCGGAAGCAGAGACTGAAGAAGAAAATGTCGCAGTTCAGGATCAACAGCAATCTCTGAGACAATCATTTTCAAAACACGCTTCTTCTTGAGAACTTCTATCACTTTTTCTTCAAAATCACTCATGTATACACCAAAATCAATATAATCATTAAGGAATATAAAAGGAAATACCTAATCAATTGTCGTTATTTTCTAAAGCTTTATTCATCAATATTCAACTTATATTGATCTTGTGGAAGTTTTTAAAAATTTCTTTATTTGGTGCTTTATGAAGATTGCTTATGCTTAATAGTTTGTTTCTGGTTCCCAAGGAATGTTGATATCCTAATGAGTTTAGAGTTTAGGAATTTGCGTTTTGACTAAAAGTTAGGGCATGCTTAGTTAATTTCAGAATAAGTGAGTATTTTGTTAAAATTTAGAGGTTGGATGGGTTGCGTGATAATAGTCTGTATAAAAAAATTGATATTCTAAATTTTGATAACATTTCGGTCGTTTTATCAGTGATTATCGGAGAATAAAAATGAAAGACAAAGTGGCATCCGCTTTGAGATTTCTTTTCTTTATGGGATTCTACTTTCTTAGTTTTATGTTAGTTTCATTTGTTACTATAATACTCGCGTGTTTATTGAAGTTCCATGTGAGCAGATTCTTAAGATTCCGACATCCTTAACTAGTCCTCTTGCTATTCTCGCGTTTTTTCATGATTCTTGGAGCTTCGTGCATATTCTTTAGTACTAGTAGATATTTTGAAAAAAATGGAAATTCCTAGAAGCGAGTGCAATTCTTAGAAAAATGGCCGTTATGACTTAGCAACAATGCCAACAATATTTGCATTTATTATTCCGTTTATAGTTTGGCTCGAATTTACTGATGGTGGAATGATTTTTGTTCCAATATTAGAAACAATGCTATTGCTATACATTACGATGCAAATTGAGAAAAATATTTCTTAAACAAAGATTCTCAAAAGAATGAATTGCTTTCAACGACATTGAATCATAATGAATTTTTGAAATAATTTATCTAAAAATCTCTGTTTGTTAATTATTAATTCTGAAGAAAATGAGCTAAGGTTTGATGCAAGGTATTTCTCATTTTCTAGAAGAAATATGAGTGGAATAAGGGATTTAGGAGATTAGAAGATGCAATAAAGGAATTCCTCAAGCAACACTATTATAATGATCAAGTATCTGAGTAAATTTTGAAGCCTCTAGTATTCAAAATAGTTCATAAGGTGTATTAAAAAGATTATGTACTTGAACTAACCTTAAGTTTCCTAATAGTTAATGCTGCGAAATATCCTGCACCAAAGCCATTATCAATATTAACTACAACTACTCCAGGAACGCATGTATTTAATGCAGATAGTAATGATGTTAATCCGCTTAAGTGTGAACCGTAACCAACACTAGTAGGAACGGCAATTACTGGCGCATCAATTAGTCCGGCTACTACTGAGAAGAGAGCGGAATCCATTCCGGCGCAGACAATGACAATATCGGCTTTATAGATTTTATCTAGGTTATCAAAGAGACGATGTATTCCAGCTACTCCAACATCATAAATTCTTATCACGTTTGTACCAAAGAATTCAGCAGTAATTGCTGCTTCTTCTGCTATAGGAATATCTGCGGTGCCTCCTGTGACAACGGCAACTAAACCTTTTCTCTCAATTTTTCTATTCTCAATGGTTATGATTCGAGCTACTTTATGATATTTTACATTTGGAATATCTGACAATGCACGAAAAACATCCTCGCTGGCCCTAGTTATCATTACATTTTCCTTTGTTTCTAACATAGTAAGCACGATTTTCCTAATTTGATCGGGAGTCTTTCCTTGCGCGAATATGACTTCAGGGAATCCTCTGCGGAAGCTTCTGCTAATATCCACTTTTGCAAAGAACAAATCCTTGTAAAGTAGCCAGCGTAGTGTTTTTAGTGTATCTTCAAGAGTAATTTCTCCTTTTTTGAATTTGATTAAAA
>Ga0190313_1000563_pt1 | contig 21800 bp, 13 predicted proteins | sample 4870071011_MG_FD_169989 | JGI IMG/M metagenome (GOLD analysis project Ga0190313, IMG submission 169989) | Hydrothermal vent sediment bacterial communities from Southern Trench, Guaymas Basin, Mexico - 4870-07-10-11_MG | ecosystem: Environmental > Aquatic > Marine > Hydrothermal vents > Sediment ...
TTCCCTACATAGTGGTCGTTGGAGATAGGGAAGTGTGCGAGAAAAAAATAACCGTAAGGATAAGGAAGAGCGGAGAAGTAAAAACGATTGATTTAGATGATTTCAAAGATATGGTTTCTTCGGAACTTGGCGATATGCCAAGAAAACCCCTCCCGCTACCGAAATACCTGTCCAGAAGGCCGAAGTTCAGATGAAATCTATGGCGAATAAAGAGGAAATAATTCGCTCTCTGAAGGAGGATCTGAGGAAAAAGGGCTACGGAATAGTGGGAAGACATTCAGCGGTAAAACCTTGCCTCTGGACAAAGAAATCAATTTTAGATGAAGGGGTATGCTATAAGCAGGTTTTTTATGGAATAGAATCACACAGATGTTTGCAGATGAGTCCCGCCGCGTATTACTGTACACAGCGATGCATCTTTTGCTGGAGACCCCAGTACTTTACCGCGAGGGAGTTTGATGAGATTGATGACCCCGAGTTCATAATAGAGGAGAGCATAAAACTTCACAGAAAACTCCTCGTTGGATTTAAGGGAAATCCGAAAGCAAATCTGAGAAAGTGGGAGGAATCTCGCAATCCAAAGCATGTCGCAATTTCTTTGATAGGCGAACCCACCCTTTATCCAAGATTGGGAGAGTTAATAGAATATGCGCACAAAAAAGGAATGACCACTTTTTTGGTTAGCAACGGAACTATGCCCGAGGTTATTGAGAACCTTGATCCCTTGCCCACACAACTTTACATAACGGTGGCTGCCACAAATAAAGAGATGCACGAAAAAGTATGCAGACCACTTATTCCAGATTCGTGGGAAAAATTAATGAAGACCCTTTCTCTCTTTCCTTCGCTGAACACCAGAAAAGTTATCCGCCTGACCCTTGTTAAGGGTCTAAATATGGAAGATGTTGAGGGCTACGCGAAGATAATTGAGAAATACGAACCGGATTTCGTGGAACCGAAAGCGTTCATGCTCGTTGGCTCAGCAAGGGAAAGATTGAAAATAGAAAACATGCCAAGACATGAGGATATAATGAATTTCGCTAGAAAACTTGCAGAACTGACTTCTTATGAACTTGTGGCTGAAAAAGCAGAGAGTAGAGTTGCTCTACTTATGAAGGAAGGGGTAAAGAGGTTTATAAATACCTAAATACAAAGATGCACAATCAATAACCTTAAATATGGTAATGAAATTATTCTACTTATGTTACCACAATTTGTGGATAGACAGAAGGAACTACAATTCCTAGAAACACTTTATAAAAGAGATGGATTCAATCTTGTAGTTATCTATGGGAGGAGGCGCGTAGGAAAAACCGAACTAATAAAGAAATTTATGGAGAATAAGCGGGGTTGTTATATTCTCCTAACAAACGAAAGTTTGAAAGAAAATCTGAAATACATAAAGGAAAGTTTTGCGACAGTCCTTGGAAAGGACTACTATGCAAGATTGGAGGTAAACAGCTTTTATGAACTGTTTAAATATGTGGATTTCGGTGAGGATAAATTCATCATTGCACTAGATGAATTTCCGTATCTTCTTGAGATAAATAAAGGTTTATTAACAACTTTTCAAAAAATAATTGACGAAATTCTTTCAAAAAGAAATGTTATGCTTATACTGTGTGGATCATCTCTTTCAATGATGGAAAATGACATTCTTGGATATCGGAGTCCACTTTACGGGAGAAATGTGAATGTTTGGAAACTTCAACCCTTTGACTTTAAAACAATATACTCTATTTTTGGGGACATATATACGGCAATTAATGTTTTTTTCACATTTGGAAACATACCGTACTATATTTCCTTTTATGATCCTAATAAATCGCTTGAGGAGAACATAAGGGATGTTGTTTTAACCAAAGGTATGAATTTATACGATGAACCCCTAATTTTACTGCGCCAAGAGTTTCGCGAATCCCGAATATACAGGCTTATTCTAAAATATATTTCGCAAGGGTACAAATCCATAGGAAAACTGTGTTCAGCGACAGGCATGGATAAAAGTAACCTTAGTAAATATCTGGAAACTCTTAAAGAGACAGGTATAGTGGAACATATAGTTCCATTTGGTAAAAAAAGAGGAGGTATATACGAAATTTTGGACCCATTCATGGATTTCTGGTTTAGGTATGTTTATCCGTACCGTGGAGACCTAGAAATAGGAAATATAGAAAAGGTCTTAAAAATCTTTAGTGAAGATAAAAAAAGGTATTTCGGATACAAGTACGAGAAACTTGTGCTTCATTTACTCAAAATGAAAGTATTTCCAGAACTACAAAAATACAAAGAATACACTAAATGGTGGCATAAAGGGGAGGAAATAGACATAGTGGGAATAAACAAAAATGCATTACTTCTATGTGAATGTAAGTGGAGAGAAGATGTTGACGGAGAAAAAATACTGGAAGAAATGAAAAACAAATCAAAATTGATAAAATGGAATGGTAAGATTGAGTATGCAATATTTGCAAAATCTTTCTGTGTTAGACCCGAAAATGCATATACCTATGATCTGAAGGATATTGAAAAAGCGATTTCTAAATAGGTAAAATATCAAATTTGAACAGGTGAATTTCAGTGCTCCCGCCGGGATTTGAACCCGGGTCTAGGGGTTGAGAGCCCCTTATGCTTGGCCGGGCTACACCACGGGAGCCAAAAACCCTTAATAAGATGAGATTTAAAAAACTTGCGATTGAAATTTTACAAAAAATAAAAATAAAGGGATAGGGTTTTATTCGCCCGTCCAGGAATTCATCTCTTGTACTTTATCTTCCTGGAGGGGCGGAAGGTGAACTTCTTCTTCTTGGGAACCTTGATAACCTTGCCGGTCCTGGGGTTTCTGGCAACTCTGGGCGCCTGAACACGGCGCTCAAAGGCACCAAAACCGACAAGGGTTACCCTTCGTCCCTTGTCCACCTCAGCCACTATCTCGTCCAAAAAGGCCTTAATCACTTTCTGCGCGACCTTCTGGGTCACGCCGGTCTTTTTGGCAACGCTCTTAGACAGTTCAGTTATGCCCACCATTTGGGATCACCCCATGTATCTGTATATATTCATCCTATATATACTTTTCTGTGGAAAATCGTTCCAGCATTGGTTTTTCAGGGGGTGATCCTCCAGATTGGGTGTGTGAGCAAATATCCGAGATTTAAATAATTGCTCTATGTCAGACAAAGGTAGGCAATTTAATATGCAGTTATCTCAATTTTATACATGCTATATCATTGCACACAAATTAGCTAAGAAGGTCATCAATATCCACTGCTTCCCTACCATTCCAGAGTTTTCTAGGGCCCTTATTTTCAACCTTTATCATAAGAAATTTATTTTTATCTTTTGTTGGAAATATGAAGTATTCCTCCTCTTCCCCTTTATCGTTTCTTAGAACTATTTTCATTTTTCTCTCCGCCTGTTTTCTGGTGCTAACATCCAAGTAATTGTATCTAACAAATTTTCCGTGATCTATGAGATTTCTTACCTCCCTTTTACCCTTTTTTGTTATGGTAATTACCTCCTCTGGATACATAGTTAGGATATGGCGGAATTGAATTTAAATTTTTATCAGGAAATTACCTTTATATTCCTTACCGCTACATAGGGTACTATGGCTCCTCCGAAATTTTTCCTTTCCATACTAACAACGACATCTTCCTTGAGCAGTGAGAAAATGTTTCCATATATTTGAACATTCTTTATAGGTTTCTTTATTTCTCCATCTTCCACAAGAAAACTGCATTTCACCGCTCCTGAGAAATCACCGTTTATCTTTACCTCTCCCGATATGCGGTTTATTAAAAGGCCTCTTTTTATATTTCCAATTATGTTTTCAAGTTTTTCTTCCTCGCCATAAACGATTATATTTCCGCTCCCCACAATAGGCGGATTCCTGAAACCTCCCGCGGCATTCCCCGTGCTCTTCTCTCCAAGTACATATGAGGTCTTAGTGTTGTGTAGAAAAGTTTTCAGAACTCCGTTTTCTACGATGTATTTTCTTTTAGGCTCAACACCCTCGCGGTCAAAGGAATACGATGAAGTCATATAATCTATTAGTGGATTATCCTCTACACTTATGTTTCCCAATATTTTTTCGCCCCTCTTATCCTTTAAAACACTGCTTCCAGAGATTATGTTGAGACCGTTTACATTATTCAGTAAACATTCTATGAAAATCTCGTAGAAGAAAAGAGGGGAAAATACAGCATCTCCCACAAAACTATCTATTTTGCTTGCATATGATGTATCCTTGACGCTCTCACCCAATGCGAAGCCTACTTCTCGCGTATTTATGCTTTTAAAATCCAAGGTACCTCCCATCTCTATATTGAATGAGCCTGCCACTTCATTTTTAACTTCCATTCCCAAAATCACATAAGAAAAGTGGGAGAATTTTTCCGAAAAATTTTCGGTAGGAGTTATGAGTTCCCTTTCACCTATACTCGCTGAAAAACTCGCGGAATCAATTCTTACGAAAGGATTTGCCTCCCTTGCAGCATTCATCATCTCGGTCAGGTGATATATTGCATCTTCTACGAAGAAATCCTCCGTTGAGAAAGTTCGCACATCTCTCTTTCCAAGATTTTCTGGAATATGATAATCTTCTTCGGAAATCTTTGCCATTTTTGCGGCTTTTCTAGCGGCGTACTCAACATCTTCCACATCCAGCGAGTTCGTGTAAGCGTAACCCACGCAACGGTCAAAAATTCTTATTCCTATTCCTTCAATATAATCCCTAGTTGCACTCTTGAATTCATCCACTTCCGCGTTTACCTCTATGTTTCTCGCTTTGTACACATATATTTCATAATTTTTAGCGTATTTTTCCACAATATATCTAAAATCCATTTTACATACCTCCGAGAAGTGCGATCGTTCTAAGATAGGGGCCTCCACCATCAACCTTGGCGGGTTGCCATTTTCCGCATTGGCCGTATCCCATAGCAAACTCAAATTCCCTGCTAACAGCATCAACATTTGATAGAACTTCAAATGCATTGCCCGTTAGCGTGGTTCCCCTGTACAGTTTTTCAATTGAGCCATTTTTTATCTCATAAACTTTGCTTATTCCGAACATGAACTCGGCGTTACTGTCCGCTTGACCGCCCCTCGCGCCGCTCAAAAGAAAACCGTATCGTGTATCCTCTATAATCTCATCCTTTTTCCACTCACCTCTCTCTATGTAAGTGTTTCTCATCCTTATCAGGGGAATATCGGAATATTCATAAGCCCTGGCATTGCCGGTGCTCTCCACACCGAATACTTTCGCCCTCTCTCTGTCCAACAGATAACTTTTCAATATTCCTTTATCTATCACAACGGTTTTTCCCGCAATAACTCCTTCATCATCAACATATATTGTTCCGGCGGCCTCACCTTCATCCCCGGAATCTACAAGAGTTATTAGTTCGCTTGCCACTCTCTTGCCTAATTTCCCAGTGGTAGCACAACCTGTAAGAACCATATCTCCCTCCACGGTATGGCCTATGGCTTCGTGGGCGAGAAGACCAACAACCGAAGGCTCTAAGATAACATTGGCCATACCTCCCGGCGGATGTTCCGCATTCGCGATCTTTTTTGTTTCTTTTGCGAAATCTTCACCAAAATTTTCTGGAAATTTCTTTATGAGAGATTTCCAAGAACCGTTTATACCCACGCCGAATAGGTTATCCACGATCTCTCCATCCTTTTTAACATAAGCGATCGTGGTAATCTCCGGTTTTGATAGATTTATTTTTGCGTTGGCTCCATCACTCGTCCAGATAATTCTTTCCTCCAGCGCTTCCCTGTAAAAGACCTTCGTGGAATCAGCCCCGGAACTCAGAATATCTTTGTTGATTTCCTTTATGAAATCTGCTTTATCCTCAATTCCAGTATTTAAGATATCTTCATAACCGGGAGTTTTGAAATATCCGGTGGCCAAATTTCCACCGCTCAATTCTATACTTTTCTTTTTTATTTGTGAAGATACTTCCGCTATCTTGAGAGCGCGTTCCGCACATTCCATAATTTTTTCATAGCGGAAGGAGGAGGTACTTGCAAAACCCCATGCCCCGTTTTTGAGAACCCTTACACCTACTCCTGAAAAATCCCCATATGATTTTATTTCAAAATGCTCCTTTGTGATGACCAATACGGTATACAATTTCCTGTGAAAGCGAAATTCCAGATATTCAGCATTGATTTTTCCGTGAATTTTCTCAAATATATCCTGCATAATACGGAGAATGGCATTTTGGTATTAGTAGATTTGCACAAAATATGAGAGGTGAAAATTGAGATTAATATAATTTTTGTATTATGTAATAGGAATCGCCCATACATAACGCAAACTAATATATACCACCAAGTTATAGTGTTTTGGATGAGGATAGTGTCTCTTGCAATATCGCTTATTCTCATCTCGGTCTTGGCGTCCTTTGGTAATGGGGGAAGTTTTCACAGCATATCCTGTGATGGAAATATGAATGACTGGTCTGAGGATGAGACGATGGGCACGGTTAATTCCGCCACATTGTATATCACTTTTGATTTTGCCAATCTTTACATAGGGTTTCATAGGGGGAGTGTGGACAACGATATGTTTGTGGCAATAGATTGCAGGGATGGTGGAACCAACATAAGTTTGGATTGGTACGGTACTCATAAATTACCCTTTGGGGCGGATTTCTACATAGGAATAGAGAACCACAGTTATGCCTATCTTTTCAGGTACAACTCTTCTGGATGGGAGGAATACAGGAGCGTCAGGGAACTCGGAGGATATGTTGAGGATTGGAATGTTAACATTGAGCTGAAAATTCCTCTGAAAATTCTCGGCTATCCAGATAGAATCAATATTCTTGCCTATGGGCAGTGGGAGAATGCCATAAATGTTTGGGCAGTTTGGCCCATAACGAATCCGATGGGGACGGGAAGCCAGAACTTCACCAATTACATATCTCTCCCGATTAAAGAGGGTATAAGTCCTTCGGATTATATGTATGGTGTGAAATTTCCCAAGCCCAAATTCAAGATAGACGGTTACCTTACCGATTGGAGCGGAGATGAGAATTTAACGAAAATAGAGGACAGCAGTGAAGATTCCGCGGGAGATTTGGAAAATGTCGTTGAAAACGAACTGTATATGCTCTATGTTACTTGGGATAACAACTATCTCTATATAGGATACGAGTACAGGACTGGGGTTTGGGGAGATAGCATGTACGATAACGGAACGATGGTTTTCATAGATTCTTCTTCACCGTTTGATGACGGTACCCATAGTTTGAAAAAACTCAATGTGTGGCGCAGAAAAATAAATTTTGGAAGTTTTAACTGCGAATACATCTTTGGAAAGTGGGACGAGCAAAATGGCTATCTCTACCATATAATCAACGAATCCTTTGCGAAGGATATTTCCTCCGAGTTTATATGTGCCTCAACGGGAGGCAACGGTGTTAGGGGCGCGGTTGAAATGGCAATTCCTTGGAGGACCATCTACGGAGATAACTATAAGGAGGTAATGTACAGAATAAACGGGTTGAAGATTTGTGCGGCTATCGTTGGACATGATGATGAACCCGCTTTGGATACGATTCCCGATGTTAGTGATGTGAACAAAAATACCAACTTCAGCGATGAGGTGACCATTGATTACTTCCTATCCACGGGAAAAATATTCTCCCCTCCTCCACTATTAATACAGAATCTCAGCTACAATGTGACCTCGGGAATTCTTCGCGTTAATTGGAGCACGAACAGAATATGCAACTCCACATTCATTTATGAGGATAATCACACAACAAGGATTTTCTACATAAATAATACGATGAATTTTAGCGTGGAGGTTGCGAATGTAAGCGAAGTTTTCAATTTTACGATAAAGGCGGAGGATTCTTATGGAAATACTGCAAGTAAAACTGTGAATGTTGATTTGAGAAATGTCGGAGGTGAGGAAAATGAGAGCGAGGAAACCCCTCCGCAATCAAACGGCGGCGGAAACATCAACTATATCGCTTTATCTATTCTCGTTGCGGTAATCATAATAATTGCGGGAGAATACTACATATGGAGGATGGGAGGTGGTAAGGGATGAATAAAATTTTCGTCGTTTTATTTCTGCTTATTCTCCTGATGAATCTTCCTAATGCTAAGGCTGAGAGAACCACATATCACAACATAGTTTGTGATGGTGATCTGAGCGAGTGGACGCAGGACGAATATTTGGGGGAAGATGCGTACAAGCAGGCCTATTTTACTTGGAATTCCAGCTCAATCTTTCTTGGGTGGAACGGAACCGCTTGGAACGGTGAGGGGGACCTTTTCGTTTATATAAACACGACCGCGGGAGGAAGTGCGAACACCTACCCGTGGAATTCTCAGTCCTCCCATTCTCTGCCTTTTAACGCGGATTATTTCTTAGCGGTTGAGGAGGGATTCAGTGTACATCTTTATAAATATACAACACAGTGGACCGAAATCACATATAGCGGGAAAAACTACATCGGCTGGACTGAGAATAGGGTAACGGAGGTTGAAATTCCACTGAGCGATATCGGAAATCCTTCGGAAATTGATTTGGTTATTTTTGCGCAGTGGGAATCCGAGGATAGGGTGTGGGCATCGTTTCCCACAGCGAATCCATCCTCAAATTTCCCCACGGTAAGATTTTACTCCTACTATCACTTTGTTCTGAGTAGTGGAGTGGCGCCTTCGGACCCGGCGAACATAATAAACACAGTATCGGAAAATAATCCGCCTGAGGTAATAATAAAGAATCTTCAAGAGGGAGAAGTTATAAATACAACGAGTTGCACAATAATAGCGGAGGCATATGATGATACTGACATAGATTCTCTGTGGATTTACATAGATGGCGAAGGCTATTACATGTACGGATATGGAAACGGCTCATGGAGCTATTTATGGAGTAATTATTCGGTGGGAGAGCATAACATAAAAGTTTACGCGTATGATGTGTGTGGAAATTCCGCGACGGCGGAGGTAAATGTTACTTATGCGGGAGGCCATGAGGTAAATCCGAACGCGATAAATCTCGCAATAGTTTGGCACATGCATCAACCCTTATATAAGGATATGGCGACAGGCGAATACCTCGCTCCGTGGAGCAGAGTACACATAGTTCAGGAGTACATAGACCACGCCTTCATACTCCAAAGACATCCGAACATAAAGGTCACGATAAATCTTGTTCCTTCTTTGCTCTATCAGATAGAGGATGTGGCCCGCGGAAATTTAAGTTACAAAGATGGAAAATACATTCTTGAAAATTATACCGATCCTCATCTGGAACTTGCACTCAAAACTTTGAACTACGGAGTATCCTCGCTAAGCCAAGAGGAGAGGGAGAAGATAGAAACGGAGTTCTTTTGGATAGCGGATTGGGTTTTTAAGGATAGTGACCCCCTAAACAAATATTACGCATCCCTCGCTCAAAAGGTGGATGAAGGTCAAAGCTTAACCGACCAAGAGATACTTGATTTGGAAGTCTCATACTTCCTTTTGCAGATAAGCAAGCCTTTGATAAAGGGGGAATACGGCAGCGAGTATATGGATAAAAGGTTGTGGAGTATGTTGAACAGAACCGGAGGATTTAGCAAAGATGATTTGGCGTATGTAATTCAGAAGCAATTTGACATCGCCAGAATGGTAATTCCTCTGTACAGAAGTATTAAAAATGTGGAGTTCACGATTTCTCCCTACTACCATCCTATAATGCCCTTGCTTCTAAAACCCGGCTGGAAAGGAGAGCAGAGCGGAATATATGTTAAGAAGGGAGTATGGTACAACGATACCCTCTGGCATCTCAAAAGCGGAATGGAAGAGTTCAAAAAGATATTCGGATACTATCCTGTGGGACTTTGGCCCTCCGAGGAAGCGGTATCCAAATCTGTTATAAAGGCGGTCAACGAATCAGGGATAAAGTGGATGATATCCGACACTTATGTTCTTGACAAATCTGGATACGATGTAATAGATGTCGGTCAGGATTACATAAAGAACCCAGAGTATATGTATTCCTCGTATCTTGCGGAGGATAAGGAAAACGATTCCTCTGTCTACATGGTATTTAGAGATAGGGTAATATCGGACAGGATAGGGTTCGTCTACAACACCATGAGTACACAGGATGCGGTTAGAGATTTTATTTCATATATAGAGAGAGCATCTTCATACTTCGCTGATCCGCAGAATCATATAGTTGTTGTTGCTTTAGACGGAGAGAACTGGATGTTCATGAACAATCCGTCCTATCCGAATAACGGCAGGGATTTTCTGGATGCCCTTTATTCCGCGCTGGAAAACAACTCAAATATACGATGCGTTACTGTGTGGGAGTACATCAAAGCCCACGGGTATAAATACAAGATAGAGAATTTGGCGGAAGGTTCTTGGATGTTTGGCGATTTAACCACATGGGAGGGCGAGCCGGACGAGGATACCGCATGGAACTGGTTGGCCGCCGCCAGAAGGGAACTTGTAAATTACACAAAAACTCACGGATACGATGAAAATGCCCAAAAGGGATGGGAATCTCTCTATCCCGCGGAGGGAAGCGACTGGTTCTGGTGGTATGGCACTGATCAAACAACGAGGGATGAGCCGATGTTTGACCATCTTTTTAAAACCCATCTTATAAATGTTTACCGTGCCATAGGGAAGAATCCTCCCGTGTATCTTACCGCGGAACTCAGCGAACCAGCCAAAGCGGATAAGATTGGAGAAGCCTTTACCCCACAACTTGACGGAGTTATGGAAGAGGATTGGAACAGAGGATTTCTTTACAAAGATTCGGATGGCGGATACATTGAGGAAGTAAGGATAACTTATGACCCGCAGGGTCTCTATTTCCTGATAAATCTGAATGTATCTTCGGAGGAACTGATCAGCGGAAATTACGATTTGGCAATATACTTTTCCACACCCAATCCCGAAAATATGAATGTTCCGGGAATTAACTTTCTTCCGAAGTACGGTACGAAGGTTTTGGGATTTCCAATAAGGTACAGGGTCGTGATATCGTTTTCCTCCATGCTAAGTTCGGGTCAGACATCCATGGGAATATTCAGAAGTGATGGGAACGAGGGTTGGATATACGAAACTTCCGAAGATACCTGCTATGTTAAGGACTACATTGAACTGGGAATATCCCTAAGCGATATAGGGCTGAATATGGGGGATTTCGTTTACTGCTCGGTGGTGATAGCCAAAGATGGCGAGATAGGGGACATCGCGCCGAACAAACCCATGAAAATACAAATTCCCTTCTTGGAGAAAAGAACATACATAATGGAAATAAGGGATGATGTCGGGGATGATGTCGGAGACGGAGATTATGTTTATCCCACGGCAGGAGACATGTGGCCCAACGAGGGACTCTTTGATATAGTGGATCTGAAAATATTCAATACCTCGTATGTTCTGGGATTTGAGTTCCATTTCCGCGAGATGGGTAAGGTAGTTAATGGCAAGCCTATCTGGAATCCCAAGTACTGTTTTTCGCATCAGATGATAAACATATACATAGACATTGATCGCAAGGTTGGAAGCGGCGCGATAGATATGCTGGAAGGTGCATATGCTCAAGTGAGGGAGGATTTTGCCTGGGAATACGCCATATCTGCCAGGGGCTGGGATGTCTACATAGCGAAGAGCGACGGAACGATTATGAGGAGTGGAGTTAGCGCAATTGCGGATTTCAACGAATCCTCAGGTACATGGGATAACAACACCGTTACGGTCCGCGTATCCCTATCTATAATAGGCAAGGATTTCTGGAACTATGGGTTTGTAATAGTCGTGGGCTCTCAAGATGAATACGGGCCCGGGAAGTGGAGGATAGTGAACAAGAATGTGGGAAGGTGGAACTTTGGCGGAGGTACAGATACGATATACGACCCGGATATAATAGATATGATTACTCCCCGTGAGGCAAACGAAACATACATAGATTCTCGCACCCAAACGGAAATTCTTTCATCGTACAGCGTGGAGGAAAAGAGATTCGCCGTTCTGCCGGGTATTGTGCTTCCATCTCCCAACGGAAGTACAGGTGGCGGAGGTGAAGAAGAAAACGAGACATTGACAGAAACGGTTGGGTATGAATATGATATAACTCTCTACGCTTCATTGGGAATAGTGGGATTTGCCGCTGCGATTGAATCATTCCGCGTGTTCTGGAGAAGATTGAGCAAGGAGAGAAGAGAGAAAATAAGGAAATATGCGCGAATATCTTTCATACTATTCCTGATTTTCGGAGCGATGTATTTGGTGGCAAGTGCCCCAACACATTCCAAGGAAGGTAAAATAACGATAAGAATATGGTATACCTTTACCCGGGGGAGCAAAGAGTACGATGTTTTCAACCGCCTGATAGAGGAATATCAGAGGATGCATCCGGATATAGTGGTGAAGGCGGAGTGGCAGGAGTACAGCGCCGCAATAAATAAATTCATAACTCAAGCGAACGCCGGAAATCCTCCAGACATAATAAGGATACCCAACGATAGGTTGGGAGAGGTTGCAAAAATGGGCTTCCTTGAACCTCTGGATGATTACATGGATCCCTCTTTGTGGCGTTCGTACATACCTGAGGCACTTGACGCCATGACCTACGAGGGAAAACTCTACGCATTGCCTGCATCCTACGATTGCCTTCTTCTGGTTTACAATAAAGACCTGATAAATGATGTGATTGACGACGAAAACTGGACAGTTGAGGATATGGTTAGGATTGCCAAGAACTCATCCGCTGAATACGGCTTGGTATTTCCCACAACATCTTCCTACTGGTGGTTTCCGTTCCAGTACGGATTCGGAGGAGAAATTTTCAGAAATAACAAGCCCGTGGTAAATGATGAAGCTTCTATAAACGCCACGAGGTTCATAAAATCCCTTGTTGAGGAAGGCATCATGCCATCCACACCCACAGATGAGATAAGTATGGTTACCTACTTCACATCCCAGAAAGCGGCGATGATAATAGAAGGTCCTTGGAAAATAGGGGAAATAAGCATAGCCGTTCCGAATTATGGTCTGGCGGTTTTGCCTAAGGCGGTAAGGAACATAGCCCCCTTGGTGGGATATAAAGGCTACGCCATAGCGAAGGATTCAAAGTACAAGGCCGCGGCGTTTGATTTAGTTAAATTCCTCACATCGTATCATGCTGAGAAGGAATTCGCCGTTGAAGCGCATACCTCTCCTACAAGATTTGATGTTTTTGAGGATGAAGATGTAAAAAAGGATTACATAATTCAGGTTATGAGGAGACAGGCGCTGAGAGGCCAAACCTACCCGAATGTGCCGGAGATGAGCATAGTTCAGGAAAAGGTTACCGAGGCTCTGGGAAAAATATACGAAGCGGGTATGGGAATTGAGGAAGCCCTCAATATAGCGGAGGAGCAGATATTGGCCGAGATAAGGGAGGTGGAAGGATGAAAAAAATCTCACTTCTAATGATATTTATTTTCGTCATCCTTATCGCTTCTTCCTCCGCTAAGGTTATTGAGGTACATTCCAACTCCGCCGTTATTGAGTGGAATTGTAATGGGGCGAAGAGATACGATATATACTTGATGAACAACTCCTCCTATCAATTATACGATCAGATATTTGTGGGGAATATCAGCGGTTATGAGGTAAGGTTCGTGGAATATTACTCCGACGAATGGCATAATGCTTACTGGCACGAACAAAAAATATATGTTCCGGAGAACGCGAGTAAAATAAGATATATGCTTGGAGGTCTTGAGGAAAACAAGGAATACAAGGTAAAGGTTGTGGGCGATGGTAAGGTATGTTTGGAGGACGAATTCAAAACCCTTATGAGCGCGGAGAGCGTTAAAAGAAATCCGACCGCAGTTTACCTATCAATAGGAACCATAGCGGGCATAATGCTTCTCCTCCTCTATCTCGTTTCCAGATTTGATGAGAAATCGTCCAGAAAAGCGTATCTTTACATACTTCCCGCCATAATGGGCTTGGCACTCTTAACCATATATCCCGTCATTTACGGATTCTATCTTTCGTTCACGGATTACAGAATGGGAAGGGATTTTTCCGCGAATTTCGTCGGACTGGAGAACTACGCCAAGATTTTCAGCACAAACGATTTTTATCTCGTTTTTAATACCACGGTGATATGGACGATTTGCAACACATCTCTCCATATACTCCTTGGCCTCACCCTTGCCCTAATTCTCAACAGAAAAATAAAAGGAAGAAAGATTTACAGAACTATACTTCTACTTCCATGGGCCATTCCCGCATATATAAGCGTTCTGGTCTGGAGGGGGATGTTTGACGCGAACTACGGTATAGTGAATTATATGTTGGGCGTTCATATCAACTGGCTGGGAGAAATGCCGTACGCCTTCATCGCGGCGCTTATTGTAAATGTATGGCTCGGCTTTCCGTTCATGATGATGATTTTTCTCGGGGGTTTGCAGAGCATACCCAAAGAACTTTATGAAGCGGCGGAAATAGATGGATTTACAAGATGGCAGAAGTTTAGGTACATCACTCTTCCCATGCTCAAACCTGTGGCAACTCCGGCCATACTCCTTGGCTTTATATGGACATTCAATATGTTCAATGTCATATATCTCCTTACTGGCGGCGGTCCTCAAGCGGCGGGCGAATTTTCAGCGGGTCAAACGGATTTGCTCATAACTTTCGTTTACAACCGCGCTTTCAGAGATTGGATGTTTGGATACGCCGCCGCTTACTCCGTGGTAATATTTCTGATAATACTATCTTTCAGCGTAGCGTATAATAAATTCGCGCAGGGAGGTAGCGTTTATGAAGTAAGGAAGGAGAAAATAAATGTTGGAAAATTTTTGCCCGCAATCCTTTTGCTCTATTCAATATTATACATTCTCACATTTTTTGGATATGTGGGTATCCCCGTTGATAAAATACCGTCTTTGATTCTAGGAGTTGTATTTTTGGTTGGTGCATTCCTCAGTACGAAAAGATACTCTGAGTGCAGAATAGCCATAATCTTTATGCTAATCGCCGATCTAATTTTCTCGGTTTATTCATGGCTTCAGACGAACATAAAGGCCTATGGCTTCTACAAATTCAACCTTCTTGCATTTTTGGATGTGTTTCTTATAGTTTATCTGAATGGAGAAAGGGCCAAGGAGTATTTCAGCGAGAAATTATACCCCGCAGATATCTTTGATAAGATATACGATAAAATAAAGGCGGAAAATTACCAATATCCCTTAATACTCTTTTTAACAGGTGTTTTATTCTCAATTCTTTTTGCATCAACTATGGGTATTTTCGTAATTTTGATTTCTCTCCTCTACATACTCTACCTCTTCTATCCCAAGGAAATCCTGATTGATTGCGCATCCGCCGCATTGGTCTCCACATCCCTCTTTTACCTCTTATACGAACACAACTTGGTGTATATCCTTCCCCTTATCGTTTACCTGCCAGCAATATTTCTCGGAGAAAGGGCTTTTATTCACTACTCAGAGAAACTTATCACATACGGATATCTCGCCGCCATGCTTTTCTTCGTTATACTTCCTGTTTGGTGGATTTTCTGGATATCCGTCAATCCGTACAATACACTCTATGTCTCCTCCTACACACCTTTACCTGAAAATGCAACCTTAGAGCATTACATATACGCCGTAACCCAGACACCTTTCCTCTCTTGGCTAAGGAATAGCCTGATAGTGGCTGGAGGGACCACTCTATTGGGCATAATTCTGGCTGTAACTGCGGCGTACGGATACTCAAGATTCAATTTCAAGGCAAAAAAACCCACGATGATGCTGTTTTTGGTCGTGCAGATGTTTCCGGGAGTGATAGTTCTAATACCCTACTACCTTATAATGTACAACATAGGACTCATAGATACCTTCTTAGGACTTATAATCGCTTATGCTGTCACGGCCATACCATTAATCGTTTGGATGTCCAAGGGCTTCTTTGACTCCATACCAAAGGAGATAGATGAGGCGGCGATGGTTGATGGATGTAGCAGATTTTCCGCTTTTCTGCGGGTAGTTTTACCTTTGGCCTCTCCGGGAATAGCCGTGGCGGCTCTCTTCTCCTTTATAACCGCCTGGAACGAGTTTGTACTTGCATACACTTTTATGAGCGAAGAACATTATACTCTGGCTGTGGGAATAATGCAATTCATAGGATTAACAGGTACCACTAGTTCACAGTGGGGTGTGTTCGCAGCTGTATCCCTCCTCGTCTCCATACCCGTAGTGATCGTGTTCCTCTCCCTTCAAAAGTATCTTATTTCTGGAATGACCGCTGGAAGCGTTAAGGGGTGATTAATATGGCCTCTGTAAAGTTGGAGGATGTGAGTAAAAAATTCGGAGAATTCGTCGCGGTTGAAAGGATAAATTTGGAAATAAGAGATGGTGAGTTCTTTGTTCTTTTGGGTCCATCTGGTAGTGGAAAAACAACAACGCTGAGGATGATAGCTGGACTTGAGAAACCCACGGAAGGAAGAATTTACATAGACGATAAGGATGTTACGGATTTGCCCCCAAAGGATAGGAACATAGCCATGGTCTTCCAGAACTACGCACTTTACCCTCACCTCACAGTATACGATAACATAGCATTCGCGCTTAAACTTAAAAGAAAGGGATTGAAAAGGATGTACAGCAGGGAAGAGATAGACAGTAAGGTAAGGGAGGTAGCGAAACTCCTTCACATAGAAGAACTTTTAAACAAAAAGCCCTCGCAACTGAGCGGCGGACAGCAGCAACGGGTCGCTTTGGGGAGAGCCATCGTTAGAAATCCGAACGCCTTTCTGTTTGATGAGCCTTTAAGCAATCTGGATGCGAAGTTGAGAATGGAGATGAGGGTGGAACTCAAAAAATTGCATCAGAGGCTAAAGGCCACGATGATATATGTTACCCATGATCAATTAGAAGCGATGACCCTAGGCGATAGGATAATGGTTTTAAATGAAGGGAAGGTTATGCAGGTGGATGATCCTCTCACGCTCTACAACAACCCAAAGAACCTTTTTGTGGCAAAGTTCATCGGAAGTCCAGAAATGAATACATTTGAATGTGTGTTGAGCGATGGAAAGTTAGATTTCGGTGATTTCTCTCTGAGTGTTCCCGAGGACATATACGAGAAAATAAAGGATTATGAAGGAAAGGATCTGATATTCGGAATAAGACCGGAGGATATACTGGATTCGCTGTTCGTGGATGATCCCAACGCGGAGAGTGTGGATGCCGATGTGGAAGTTGTAGAGCCTGTAGGCTCGGAAATCTATGCACACCTTTCCATAGGAGAAAAAAAGATTCTTGCGAAGTTCCCACCCATAGTTAAAGTATCTCCCGGCGATAGGATAAAAGTAGTTTTCAATATGAGAAAGATGCATTTATTTTACAACGATGAGGCGGTGGTTTAATCCCTGTATCCGTACTCTCCTATCAAGGGAACGAAAAGAACCTCGCCCTCATATCTCTTCTTTATCTTTCCGTCCTTTTTGTCCACAACCCAAAGAGACTGGAAGTATCTGCCTCCGACGGGTATTACCATCCTCCCTCCCTCCTTTAACTGTTCTAGGAGGGGTTTTGGTATGTTAGGGGCACCGCAGGTAACTATTATTCTATCATAGGGAGCATATATTTCGCAGCCCATTGAACCGTCGCCGAGCACGCATACAATATTTTTATACTTTGAAAGTATTTTTTTCGCCTTTTCGTATAGTTGCTTTATCCTTTCCACAGTGACCACCCTTCCATCCCCGCCCACCAGAACAGATAAAATTGCGGCATTGTATCCTGAGCCGGTACCGATCTCAAGGACATTCATTCCTTCATCCACATCCAGCAGTTCAAGCATTATCGCCACCATGTGGGGGGCGCTTATGGTTTGACCATAACCTATGGGCAGCGGCTCATCGGCGTACGCATATTCCCTCTCATCCTCAGGAACGAATTCCCTTCTATCAACGAGAAGCATCGCTCTGTAAACTTTGTCGCTTCTCACATAGCCATATCTGCGCAGATGGTCCACAAGAGATTTGTTATCTCTAAACACCTTATAACTATATATAATGTTTTGCAAAAATTTTGCGGTGTAGCCCGCTGGGGGGTCGTGGGTTCATAGCACCCCTCCGTCGCTCTCCCACGTCCAGCCTGCGGGCCATGGGTTTATCCCATCCCGAAAGAAAAAGTTTATCCCTGTTATACCAATAATCCCTCCGTGATAAGGGTGGAGATTCGTCTTACACTACCAAACTGCGCGGAAATAATAGAAAAAAGTTTGAATCCGGAGAATAAAGGATTTGTTGAGTGTAGAGCGATGGAGGATGAATTGATTTGTGTGGTTGAAGGAAATAATGTTATGTCCATCTTGAGGACGATTGACGATTTGCTTATGTGTGTTGCATCATCCTATACCCTCTGTCAAGAGTGATTATCCTTTCCCTTACATATCCGAAGGCTATCGCCGCAAATGCTATTGCGAGTAAAAGCACAAATAAATAAGATAAATCACCCATCTCTATTAGAAGGGGTATTGAGGCCAATAAATTGAATGTGGAGTGCATAGCAACGGCAGCCAAATACCCCTTGCCTAATCCACTGCCCGTCATTATCTTTTTGGAGTATCCGGCACCGCTCATCGCTGTTGCACTTCCATGGAGCAGAGCGCTGGATATGCTTCTCATAACGGAAACTACCATCCATGCTATTAAGCCTCCAGTTGCCAAGGCGGAATATTCATAGAGAAGGTTCTCCGTAGCCGCGAACCCGAAGCCGGCTGAGGCACCATAAACGAAACCGTCCTCCAACTCGTTTATTTCTCTCCTAGCTCCCAAAACGCACATAAGTTTCGTGAATTCCTCTACAAATGGCGCAACTATAACCGCCAAGAATATCAGCGAAATTTTATCGTAATTTTTCGCTATAACTTCGTACCCTCTTAGATAAGAGGAACTCTCCGAAAATGCATGCATTAAAATGGCCTCTATTATGGCAGCTAATATAACTCCGAATATCGCGCCTCTTAGAAAAGTTCCTATAACAGCGCGCCACGGCTCCCTCTCGTACTTCTCTGTGTTTCTAATCAAAACCATATAAACTATGGAGGGAAAAAATGCCACAAAAATGACAATAAAAATTAAAAGAAGGTCAATCAAATCTTCTCACCCAGAGGATGGCAAATGTAACTATAGCAACCACCGGTACTATGTATATTTCGTTTGTTGTAACTATGTATTGCGTATCGTTTGGAGTTACACCCGAACTTAATGAGGGATAATGGTAATACTGTGGGAAGTCAGATGCCCTACCGGCTTGATTTGGCCAGTAAACATATATGTCTCCGCTGTCTTCGTATTGCTCATAGACAACCATTGAAAGAGATGAATTTGCAGGATCCATTATGCCTATTTCGCTAAATGGTAAAGCAATTTCTGTGTTTGTGTTATCGCTCCATCCTATATAGGCACTCACACCGCTAGGCTGGTTACTGTTATTCCATTTTATTACCCAGTCAGTGCCATTCCAATACCTTAAGTCATAATAATTTCCGTCTTCTACGCAAAATACATAATCAGCATAGAAAGGCAGTGTATGCACTCCATTCCAATCTGCTGTTTGATTTGATCCCCCATTGACCGAATCAAAGTATATGAATAGGTCTCCATATCCTCCAAAGTCGCAACCAGTGTATCCAATAAATATGTGGGTATCATTCCAAGTTATATACAGAGAATGGCCATTCTGAGTTCCCATTAGTTCAGTTGTGTTATCCCAGTCGCTGAGATCACCATCCACGGCGATGTCGTGATAAGTAGAACGTGTGACATAAACAATTCGGATGGATGCATAATCCCCGAGACCACACCATAGCCCTTTTATCTCTATTTCATAGTACAGCATCGCAGCATCCATATCATAAACGCCAACTTCTATCTCGTTCCCTTCCTCTCCACCTCTCTTAGCCTCCACTTTTTTTGATGCAGTGCCATCAATAGTCACGCTGTTTATCTCTCCATATTTTCCTTTAATTTCTACAACTTTTTCCGAACCATCGGTTAGGTGTAATGTTATCTTTATATAATCCTCTCCCGGATTGGTCTCTGTAATATTTCCCGCCTCACCTCCACCACCAGTAGAGGGTTTGTAAACCATAGGAATATATGCTCCGCCCATAGCCATGCCGTTAACTTTAACATACAGATATGTGTTTGTACCCGCAGAAACATGGGCGTACTCCACAATGTCTGCATTACTGTAACTTATCTTATCGCTATCTTTGAATTTGTTAACCGATGACCAATCCTCAAAGTTCCCATCTATGCTTATACCGCTTCCTTTGTACCCTACGAACTTCTCACCGATAACCGTTATTATATCATTGGGGTTAGCAGCTACATTCTCTATGTCAACGGTGGCCGATAAATCGTAGTTTACGGTTAAATTCCTCATTTCACCGTCTTTGAATTTATCTCCATTAGAAGGCATAAGAATGTTGGATTTTATCTCTTCACCATTTTCCGTTAATGTCGCGCCTGTAGTTTTAAAACTTATATATGCTATTTCCGGTTTATCTGTCAGATAGTAAATTTTTATTCTGTATGTGTTCCCATACTGATATTTATAAACGAGAGCTGCTTGGGAGCCCATGACATAAACACCGGATGGGTATTCTGCATATCCTATTTTAGTAATAACGAATACCTTAGAGTCATCGTTGAAATCATCTATAGGATAACCTAACTCTATGAAAGTACCATCATCACTTTTACATCCTTTGCCTCCAAGCGTATGATCCCATAGCCAATCGGATCCTTTACCTCCGTAGGGGTATATACCCACTGTTTGAATCTCATCGTTGTAGATAACGCACTCTCCCCAGTAATCCACACCTAACACTTGATTTCCAAACTTAACAAAGTATCCTGTAGCATCGTTCGCATCAGAATCTATCAAAAAGTGAAGAGTATGCGGCTCATCCTTTGCGTATCCAAAAGACGAATCAAAGCTTACTGCAAAGTACAGAGTTTTTCTTGCAGTATCGTAATACATCATTAATTTATTCATATTATAAGGAGATCCATATATTTCATCTACTGGATTTTTGAAATCTTTTGCCTCGCCTGTTTTAAGTACATTTTTCCAGTCATCAGCCATTCCATCAACCACTATTTTGCCTTTAGGAGGCGTGGCTATTGCTACTACTCCGAAAATTATGAGTAAGACCACAAAAACGGCAAACCAAACGCCCCATATTGAAACCTCTCTGTGATTGTTTCCGTTATTGCCATTGCTCCCGTTAACTATTCCGTTCCCAGCCACCAAACCGTTCTTATTTTGCGTCATAAAAAGCATATAGAATTTCATGTATTTAAAAATTTCCTAAGGATGTTTTGTTATGTATTTTAATCTGAAAAAGTGGGCCCGCCCGGATTCGAACCGGGGACCTTCGCCTTGTAAGGGCGACGTCATAACCGCTAGACCACGGGCCCATAAGCGAAGGAAAAATACTTTATGGGATTTAAAAGTTGTGAGGTCGTAGGGGGTTGTGAAGGAAGGGGGTAGAGGAAAAAGTATAAGTCGGACTTAGGTATGACGGATAGATGATGAGTAAGAGGGAGAAGGATTGGAGGAAGATAGATTCGCGGCTGATAGGGCTAGGGAGAGAGATAGGGAAATACTTCAAAGAGATGTTTATCATAGATGAGGAGAAATTAAGGAAGGAACTGGAGTACGAAAACAAGTTTCATATAGGTAGACCGCGAAGCATGCCTGAATCTGTTGTTCGTCTCGGCTTTATTTATCATGCGGTGT
>Ga0190313_1000565_pt1 | contig 21792 bp, 21 predicted proteins | sample 4870071011_MG_FD_169989 | JGI IMG/M metagenome (GOLD analysis project Ga0190313, IMG submission 169989) | Hydrothermal vent sediment bacterial communities from Southern Trench, Guaymas Basin, Mexico - 4870-07-10-11_MG | ecosystem: Environmental > Aquatic > Marine > Hydrothermal vents > Sediment ...
TGCAATGAAACAGATTTTTACAGGCTAAACAAAAGAGTTTTAAACGGCAGTTGGCAATGGGTAAAAGATTATGAAAAAACAAGAAACAATACAAATGTATCAATGGAAGACAAGGAAATAGAATACAGGATAATAGCAGCAAAAGGGCAGTCACTGCAGTTAAACGGAACAGAAAACATTACAATCCTAAACATTTCAAACACAGTGCTAATCCCTGCATTAATACAACAAGAAGAAAACACTACAAACACAACCCAAGAACAAAACACTACAACAGAAAATCCGCAGAATGAAACAAGCACAAGCAATACAACAAGCACGCAACAATGCAGCGACTCAGATGCAGGAATAAATAAAAACATTCAAGGAACAGCAACTCTTGGAACCACTTCAAAAACAGACTACTGCTCAGGAGGAGGCTTAATAGAATACTACTGCTTAGACAATCAAATAAAATCAGTTTACATTTCATGCGAAGACACATGCCAGAATGGAAAATGCATAACAAATACAACTCAAAATATCACCTCAACAGAAGAACCAGAACAAGTTCAACCACAACCAACAGTCAAAACAAACACAAACCCTTCAATAATAGACATTTTTTCAGCAATAATAAAATACTTTTTCAAAGTATAAAGAAAAAACAAGATTAACTTTTTATTAACCAAGCACTTAAACACACTTATGCCCAACTTTAAAGGACTAACCACAAAACAAGCCAAACAGCTTCAGGAAAAATACGGGAAAAACGAGATACAAGAAGGCAAGAAAAAAAGCAAGTTGCAATTGCTTCTTGAACAATTCACTTCCCCAATCATCCTTCTTTTAATCCTCGCTGCAATTGTCTCACTTTTCGTCAACCACCAGCAGCATCAAAACTACTTCGATTCAATACTAATACTAATAATAGTCCTAGCTTCTGGAATAGCAGGCTTCATACAAGACTACAAAGCAGAAGAAGCAGTGGAAGCACTTAAAAAACTATCAACGCCAACAGCCAAAGTAATTAGAAACGGAAAAGAAATTGTAATAAGTTCAAGTGAACTTGTACCAGGGGACATTATCCTGCTTGAAGGAGGAGACGTTGTCCCAGCTGACGCTGTCATCCTAGAAGGAGAACTTGAAGTCGACGAATCCGTGCTTACAGGCGAAAGCGGTTCAGTGAAAAAAACAAAAAACCAAAACATTTTCTCAAACTCAAACATCTACGTAGGCAGAGCAGTAGCTCAAGTCAAAGCAATTGGAATGCAGACAAAAGTCGGCAGAATAGCAGCTAAAATGCAGGAAATACAGCAAGAAAACACTCCATTCCAAAGCCATATGAATTCATTCACTAAAAAAATAGTCGCATTTACAATCATTGTAATAATCCTAACTTTCCTAGCAAGCTACGGAAAATTCGGAGTAATGGAAGCATTCATGATAGCAGTTTCCCTAGCAGTCGCAGCCATACCAGAAGACCTGCCAGCAGTCATAACAATAGCAGTTTCCCTCGGCGCCAAACAAATGGCAAAAAAGAAAGCACTAATCAGAAGACTAGCTACAGCAGAGTCAATCGGCACAATAGAAGTAATCTGCACAGACAAAACAGGCACACTTACCTTGGGAAAAATGAAACTAGAAAAATACTGGTACCCAAACAAAGCAAACAATGAAGAACTATCCCTCCAATGCTCCTACTACTGCAACGACGCTGAAAAAATAATCAAAAACGGAAAACCGCAATGGGTAGGAGACGAAACAGACATAGCCCTCAAAGAACATTCATTCAACAAAATAAAAGAGATAGGAAAAAGAATACACACAATCCCCTTCAGTTCAAAAAGAGAGATGATGACAGTAACCCAGGAACTAAAAAAAGGAATATTCACTTACTCAAAAGGAGCACCTGAAGTCATTCTCGAAAAATGCACGAAAGTAAAAACAAGCAAAGGAGAAACAAAACTAACTCAAAAAATGAAACAAGAGATACTTGGAAAAAATGAAGAATTTGCCTCGCAAGGATACCGCGTACTAGCACTAGCATACAAAAAAGGAAGCAAAAAACCAGAACAAGAACTTACATTCATCGGACTAAGCGTGCTGATAGACCCCCCTCACCCAGAAGCAGCAACAGCAGTAAAAGAATGCCAAGAAGCAGGCATAAGAGTAATCATGATCACAGGAGACAACCCTAAAACAGCTGAAAGCATAGCAAAAAAAGTCGGAATAAAAACAAAACAAGTGGTTATAGGAAAAGAAATTGATGAAATGACTGACGAAGAACTCGGCATAAAACTAAACCAAGGAGTAAATGTATTTGCACGCACTGACCCTTTCCACAAGCTTAGAATACTCCAAGAACTGCAAAGACAAGGCAAAGTCGTGGCAATGACAGGAGACGGAGTAAACGACTCCCTTGCCTTGAAAAAAGCAGACGTCGGCATAGCAATGGGCTTAAGAGGAACAGAAGTAGCTAAAGAAGCCAGCGACATAATACTACTAGACGACAACTTCACTACAATCAGAGACTCCATCAAAGAAGGCAGAAGAATCTTCGACAACATCAGAAAATTCGTCGACTACCTCTTAACATGCAACACAGCAGAAGTAGCAGTAGTGCTACTCTCATCACTCTTCCTTCCTTTCATAAGCCTATTCCCAGTGCAAATCCTATGGATAAACCTAATCACAGACGGCTTGCCTGCGCTCGCATTATCAGTAGACCCAGCCAGGCCAGATATAATGAAAAGAAAACCAAGAAAAAAAACAGAAGGAATCATAAACAAAAAACTAGCTTTCCTAATAGGAGGAATAGGAATTAAAAAATCACTTGTAATAATAGCAACTTTCCTAGCAGTGCTTCCATTCGGAATAGACAAAGCAAGAACAGCTTTATTCACTTCATTCATAATGTACGAATTCGTAAGAATAGCAGTAATAAGATACAACGAGAAACTAGAGTCAATAAAAGAATGGGTAGCAAACAAGTACCTCACATACTCATTAATAAGCTCGCTTGCGCTTCAAATAGGAATAATATACACTCCAATAGGAAAATACTTCAAAGTAGTCCCGCTTGGAATACAAGAATGGGCAATCATACTAACAGGAACAATAATAGGCTTCATACTAGGGATACTCATAGCTGAAATAATAGACAAAAAAATAAAACAAGAATATTAAAAACAAAAAAAAACAAAATAAAAAAATAGAAAAAAGCAAGTTTTTCTCTTAAAAAGGGGGTTTTAAAAAATGAAAAAACTCGGAAGAATAATCTCAAAAGAAAAAAAACACGTTGTTCTAAAAACAGACAAACTAGTTAAACTAGGAGCAAAAATCTTTGACGAAAAAGGCATACTCATAGGACACGTAACAGACTACTTCGGACCAGTAGACGGGCCATACCTACTAATAAAACCAACAAAAGACGCTGAACACTTAATAGGCAAAGAAGTATACGGCTAAAAAAGCAAGCAGGGGTGCCGGAGCCTGGACAACGGGCAGGGTTGAGGGCCCTGTGACTTAGTGTCCACGCGAGTTCAAATCTCGTCCCCTGCATCCCAACGGCCGTCCGTTGGATCGACAGGCCATCTTTCGGCTTCGCCTTCGATGACCTCTAAAAAAAAGAGGGCTCTCATTTTCTTTTTTAAAAAACATAAAGAAGAAGTTATCGAGCAAAGCGAAGATAACTTTAATTTTTCGTCACTTGTCAAAGAGAGGCTTTTAAAAGCAAAACCCTGCTTAGTAAAAAAACAGAGGTGAGTTAAAAAATGAAACTCAATGAAAAAAACTTTGCAATAGCATCAGGATTAACCTGGGGACTGTGGTTGTTTGTCCTGACAATAATTTCAACAGCAACAGGCTATGCAGCAGCAATTTTAGCTCCACTAAGTTCAATATACATAGGATACACAGTAAGCTATGTTGGAAGCATAATAGGGCTAATCTGGGGATTCATAGACGCAGGAATAGGAATGTACATCCTTGCTTGGATTTACAACAAGCTAGGAGAATAAAAGACAAGCAATAAAAGCGTCCTTTAAGCTTTGATTCAAAAAAAGGACGCGTTATTGCTTTTTTCAAAAAAAAATTAATTCAAAAACAAGCTTAACCAAAAAGTTTAAATACTACTTTTATTAGAAGTATATAAAACTTACTATTTTTTTGTTTTTTAGTGAAAATAGTGAGTTTAAAAAAAAATTAAATGAAATTGCTAATTCTTTTTTAAAAAAAATTAAAAGGTGTGTAAATGGTTGTTAAAAAAAAGCAAGTTAAGAAGAAAACAGTCGCTAAGAAATCAGTTAAAAAACATGTAAAAAAAACAACAAAAGCAGCAAAAAAGACATTAAAAAAAGAAGAACCAGTTGAAGTTAAAAAAACAGAAGCCACTAACCAGAATCATCATCAAATAGTATGCCCTGAATGCGGAAGCACTGACATTACAAAGGATTATGCAAGAGCAGAATTAGTATGCAACAAATGCGGGCTTGTTTTAGAAGAAGATATTATTGATACTGGACAGGAATGGAGGGCTTTTGACAGCGAACAGAGGGCTTCAAGAGCAAGAACAGGAGCTCCAATCAAATTCACTAAGCCAAACAAAGGGCTTTCAACTGAAATAGACCAATACAACAGGGACATAAGAGGAGTTAAAATTTCAGCTAAGTCAAAAGCGCAGATGACTAGATTAAGAAAATGGCACAAGAGAACCTCCATTTCATCTTCAATGGAAAGAAACCTTGCAATTGCCTTAAGCGAATTAGAGAGAATCTGCTCTTCTCTTTCGCTTCCTTCAAACATAAGAGAAGCATCTGCCTTACTTTATAGAAAAGCAGTTGAAAAAGGACTTATCAGAGGCAGGTTGATTGAATCAGTAGTAGCTGCTGTAATTTACACTATCTGCAGGCAATATGGAATTCCAAGAACACTTGATGAAATCTCAGCAGTGTCAGGAATCAACAAGAAAGAAATTGGAAGAACTTACAGGTTCTTAAAAAAAGACTTAGGAATTAACATGCCTTTAACCAACCCAGTTCATTACATTCCAAGATTTGCTTCTGAACTAGGTTTAAGCGGTGAAGTTCAGGAAAAAGCAAGAGAAATACTGGAACAGGCAATTGACTCTGGATTGATTTCAGGAAGAGGACCAACAGGAGTAGCAGCAGCAGCTGTTTACATAGCAGGAGTCCTGATGGGCGAGAGGAAAACACAGAAAGAAGTAGCTGACGTAGCTGGAGTAACTGAAGTCACCATTAGGAACAGGTACAGGGAATTGAAAGAAAAATTAGGATTAGACGTGCCTGCTTAAAAATTTAAATAAATTATGAGAAAAAAGTTCTTTTTTTCTCTTCTTTTTCTTTTCTTTGAAAAAACCTTTTATTTTTTATACTGAAACTTCTTTTTTTAAAACTAGTATGGAAGCAAAAAAAGCTCAAGGAAGCTTAGAATACTTGATAATAATAGCTGCTGTGCTTGCAATAGCAGCAATAGTTATTTTATTTGTTACAGGAAGCTTCGGAGCAAGCAAGTCAAGCGCTGACGTTTCAAAATGCAAAATAGCTGCTGCTAAATGCAGCAATGAAAAAGCAACAAGCCAAGGAGCTCCATGCGATTACTGTGAAAGAGACTGTCCTGAACCGTTATGGGATGAATGCAAAGCAGGTGAACCTGATAAGATTATAGGAGTTGAATGTGAAAAAACAAGCGACTGCAAGCAAAAAGAATGCAATACAGTTACCTGCACTGAAGAAGGTTACTGTGAATACGAACCAGTTGATGAGGGAATAGAATGCGGTGGAACAGGAGAATGCAAGTCAGGGGCATGTGTTTTTGAACCGAAAATTGAAAGTTTGTCTTTTCATTCAACTTCTAATCCTATAAATATTTTTGTAAAAGACAACTTGGCTTACGTGGCTGATGGTAGGTTTGGCTGGAAGATTTTCAATGTAACTGACAAGCTAGATACCCCAAAACTTTTGTATATCCACAGCAATAATAATAAATTTGTTAGGAAGGTGTTTGTTGATAACAATAAGGGGTATGTTGCAGCAGCAGAAGAAGGGTGGAAAGTTTTTAATGCAAGCAAACAAGATGAAATTTATTCAAATGAAATAGCAAATAACGGCGTTGTTTATGATGTTTTTGCTGACAATGATTACTCCTATGTAATAGCAAATAACAACTTATCTATCTTTAGAATGGATAAGATTCAAAAACCAGAATTAATAGGCTCTCTTGGAAACTCTTTTTCAGATCCTTCTTTGTTTGTAAAAGGAAATTTTATTTACGTAACATCAGGCAATTATTTAAAAATTATTAATGCAACTGATAAGAGCAATTTGAAAATAATCTCTTCAGTTTATTTAAAATACTCAAGAGAAGTTTTTGTACAAGATGACTATGCTTACATTGCTAATGATAAAAATTTATCAATTGTCAGAATAACAGATAAAACAAATCCAGTTTTAATAAAATCAATTCAGCTTAATGGATACAAGGCTCAGGGAGTATTTGTATCTGGGCAATATGTTTATATCTCCGATGATAATGGAGGAGTAAAAGTGATTAACATCGAAGACAAAAATAATCCAAAACAGATAACAGAATGGAGCATAAGCAGCGTCTTGCATAGTTTTGTAAAATACCCTTATATTTATTCAATATCAGCAACTAAAGGCCTTCATGTTGGTAAAATTGAAAACTTTTAATTTTTGAAACCGCTTTTTTACAAATTATTAAAAAGGATTGTTTACTTAACTATTTTTTAATGTTGTTTAAAGATGCTTTGAAAAAAAGCAGGGGAGTTGAAGAAGTTAGTGCTTTGAATGAAAGCAGTGACAAGGAATTGACTGCTGCAATGGCTATTTTAAAGCCAGGAGTTTATGAAGTGCATGAATGGATTTTCATGTATTATAATGGAAAAGAAAATAAAACAACGCAAGTAGTGGTTACTGAACAAGGCGTTGAAGTGAAGAACCCTGAACAGCCTTTAAAACCAAGCACTGTTGCTCTTGATTTAAGTAAAGTTAAAACAAATTCAGATAATATGATTAAAAAAGCAGTTGATGAATTTAAAAAATACAAGAAGCCGTTAAGCCAAGTGATTATTAATTTGACACAAGAAGAAAAGCCTGTTTGGAGGTTCAGTTTTATTACAAAAAGCTTGGAAGTAGTGACAATCAAAATCAATGCAGAAACAGGCGAAGTTTTAGATAAAAAGATACAAGCGTTAACTAAATAAAAGACAGCTAAGCGAAGCGCATGCTGTCTACAGGGGAATCAGAAACTCCCTAGAAATCAATCGCCTAAAGACTCAAACGTTTTTCCTTAACAGGAAAAACTGAGAGGGGCAGCCAGCCCCCTGCGTTTCGGTTAGATTTTCTTGTCTTCTCCGAATTTTTCATCCAAGTCCCTTTTGATTGAATTGCAGTCTGCAATAATCACGTCAAGGTGCTTAGTCATTCTGTCTTTTTCTTTTTCAATTTCTTTTGCTTTCCTGTATGGCTTTGAAGCTTCTTTGAACATCCTGTAGTCAAGCATTGCGTAAGGATACTCGTTCATTTTTTTGGTTACGTCATCTACTATTTCAGCAAGAAATTGATTCATTGCAATCTTTACTTCTTTTTTAATCATTTTGCCTGAATCAATGTGTTTTTTCATTTCCCTTACAATAGTTGCTGTTGGAAAAACCAAGTCAAGCTTGTCATCTTCAACTTCGTCTTCGACAACTTCGTCAATTTTTTCATCTAAATCAGCCATTCAAATTCACTCCTCCAATTTAATGAAGCTGCTTAAAACTATGCAAGCAACTTTTTTTTAAGCAAAAATCAGCGCGCTTCCACGCTTACTATAATTTAAAACAATTGACGTATATAAACCTGATTGCTTTTGCTTATGCTGATTCCACTACTTTTTTCAATTCCTCTGCTTTGTTTGTCTTCTCCCAAGTGAACTCAGGTTCTTCTCTTCCAAAATGCCCGTAAGCAGCTGTCTTCAAGTAAATCGGGCGAAGCAAGTCAAGTTCTTGAATTATTTCCTTTGGCTTGAGTTTGAAGACTTTTTTCACTGCTTCAACAAGCCTTTCATCGCTTGCTTTTCCAGTGCCGAAAGTATTAACATAAATGGACACTGGTTCAGCTACTCCGATTGCATAAGCTAACTGCACTTCGCATTTGTCAGCTAACCCGGAAGCAACAATGTTTTTCGCAATGTATCTTGCCATGTATGAAGCGCTTCTGTCTACTTTTGAAGGGTCTTTTCCTGAAAAAGCGCCTCCGCCGTGGCTTCCTACCCCTCCGTAAGTGTCTACTATTATTTTTCTTCCAGTGACTCCAGTGTCTCCAGGTGGTCCTCCTATTACGAATTTTCCAGTTGGGTTAATGTAGTACTTTGTGTTTTCATCAATCCATTCTCCGCAAACAGGCTTGATTAATTTTTCAATCAAAGTTTTTTCAATTTCATCATGTGAAACTTCAGGGTCATGCTGGGTTGAAACTACAATTGCTTCAACTCTTTTTGGCTTGCCTTCTTCATATTCTACAGTCACTTGTGCTTTGCCGTCTGGACGAAGCCATTTAATTTCGCCTGTTTTTCTCAGACGTGCAAGGCTGTAAGTTAGCTTGTGAGCTAAGTATATTGGAAGGGGCATTAGAACAGGTGTTTCGTTTGATGCATAGCCGAACATGAGCCCTTGGTCCCCTGCTCCTTGTTCTTCAAACAAGCCTTGGCCTTCACTTACTCCTTGTGAAATGTCAGGGCTTTGCTCGTGCAATGAAACCAGGACGCTGCAGTCATCTGCGTTAAAGCCGTATAATGGGTTGTCGTATCCTATTTTTTTCAAAACTTCTCTGACTGTTTTTTGAATGTCAACATGCGCTTCTGTAGTGACTTCTCCTGCCACTACGATTAAGCCGGTGGTTGTGAGTGTTTCAACTGCTACTCTTGAATTAATGTCTTTTTCAAGCAAAGCATCTAAAATAGCATCTGAAATTTGGTCGCATACTTTGTCAGGATGCCCTTCTGTAACAGATTCTGAAGTGAACAAGTAATTAGTCACTTTTCAGAACACCTCCTTTTCTATTTCGCAGTCATAACCTTCTTCTTTGACAATGTCTCTTATTCTCATTTCAAAAAAGTCAGTTTCCTTATGCTGCTTAAGGGTAACATAAACTCTTTTATTATCTTCGTTGATTTCAATGTTTTCAATTAAGCCTAGAGCGACAACGCTGTTTCCTTCAATGTCTCTTATTTCTTGAAACTCGTTCATTAAGTAATCCTTGTTAAGCATGAAAAAAATCACTTATTAATTTAAAAAATAAACTTGAGGAGAATGACAATCATTACAAGAATAGCAACTGCAAGGGCTACAATCATTAAAGCTTCTAAACTGAATTCAGGCACTTCAAATTTTTCCTTGTAGAAATTCACGTCAAACTCGTAAGAGTAATGAGCGTTGACAAAACCGGTTTCAAAGCCTTGCAAGTCAATCTTGTAAACTCCTTCATCATTAGGATAGAATATTGATTCATAAAGTCCTGTTTGTTCATTTTGACTGAAGTCCGCTTTAATAGTCCTGCCTGACGGCTCGACAATGCTTCCTATGACAAGGGCTCCTGGTACAGAACGGTTTTCTTCATCAAGCAAGTCAACTTTAATTAAAACACCTTTTGACTTGTTCAATTCAATTGACTCGTTTTCATAAGGAGAAACAATTGAAAAATTAAGCACATGAGGGCTTATTTGAAAACTTGTTTCAGCAACTGCTGTCAAATCCAAGTACTTGGCAACTGCTTTCAAGGAATAGTCACCGCTTGAAAGACGAGGAGTTGAATAAGCATATTCTCCATAAGAGTCATAACTCATTTCATGCTTCTCGTCATTCAAGAAAATATAAACAGAGGCATTAGGCAACCTAACGTCGTTGTAAAGAACTAAAGTTCTTATGTTCAAGCTGCTGTTTTCAACATAAACTTCAGGCAAAGGGCTTAAAATGTTTACAGTGAAATTTTCAACTTCAGCTAATTGAGTTGAATTGCCAACAATCAAGAAAATTGTTTTGACTGCTTTTTCATTTCCCTTCTCTAAGTGGAATTCAACAGAGTAATCACCTGACTCGTTGAAGAAATAAGAAGCTTCATAAGAGAACCTGCCTGCAGTCATTTCAACTGAGTCATAATCCTCTCCATAACGCTTGATTTTCATAACTGCGTCAGCGTCGCTGATAAGCAAGCCCCTCTCGTCAAAAAAATTAACTTCAAAACTGACGCTTGAATTCAAGGAATAATTAAACACACCTGGCTCAACCAAGTAAATACTCGGCCCATTTGAAATGGAATTTTCAGACTGTGTTTCAGAAACAGAAACAGGCACATCCTTAACCAAGTCAAAATCATTGTATTTGATTTCAACAGCAAGGGAATAATTTCCGCTTGTAACATTCAAAGGAATAAAGCCCTTAAAAGCACCTGGGTAATACAAGCTAAGCTTCTGCTGGTTGAAGACAAAACCGCTTGAATTAACAAGCTTCACAACCCCTGTTCCGCTTCTAATGTTCTTGCTTCCATAAACAAAAACTGCTTCTACATAAGCAACAGCATCTTTTTTGAAAACAGTGTTTTCCTGTGGGGAATAAACATTAATGAAAGCAGTTTTTCCCTCATCAACGCTTAAAGAACAAAAAGCATGCCTGTGTGAATCGCTGAAAACAGCGTCAAAGTCAATGTCATAATCGCCTGCAGGGAGCTTCAAGTACTTTGAAAAATGGCAGTCAACTCCTTTGTCCATTTTATAAGAACCTCCGTTAAACCTCATGAAAACACTGGCATCCTGGCAAAAGCCGTTGTCATTCGCGCTTGCTTCAAACTTGTACAAGCCAGTTTCTTCGTCAAAAACAGGTGGCTTGACATTCAAATAAGTTGAAACCAAGCCATTGTCAGTTAAAACTAACTTTTTAATAACAGAGTCATTCACGCCGTCAGCATCAGTGACAGTTAAATTAACTATATGCTCACCTGGCTCTGAAAAAACAATCTGAAAATGCTCGTCAGAATGCTGTTCAATGCCGTCAATGCTCCAGATGTAATCAACAGCATCAATGGAATTGCTTGCATCAAAGTAAATTCTTAAAGGAGCATCGCCTGACACTGGGTTGAAAGTAAAATCAGCAACTGGCTTAGCTAATACAAAAGAAACTAGAAACAAAAACACTGCTAAAATTTTCAAAAACTTCACTGCAATCACTTTAAATAATTAAGAAAAAACACTAATAAAAAACTACTTATTTATGAAAAGCCCCATGCAAAAAGCTCTAGAACAGGTTAAAATATGAAGTTTTGAAGCTGTTTCTTTAATGTTTTTAAACTAATAACTCTAAAAGAAAAAGCAATGAATCAGAAACTCAAAGATGAAAAAATAAAAGTAGTCAAACTAACCAAGTACTTAAGGTCACTGCCTTCAACAAAACAAGCTTACTTCTTAATCATCTTAACTTCAATAGTAATTGGAATAGCAAGCCACTACATACTTACCAGAAGCATAAGCCCAATAGATTCCCTAAAAGCAGGCACAATAATAGGACTGATTTTTCTAGGATTGCCTACAATAACAACTGCAATACTGACAACAACAATGACGCTTAAAACAAAAGCAAAAATAGACTTTAAAGAATCAGTCTACCTAGCAACAGCAGGAATGCTTATCATAACAATACCTTACTTGATTGGAATATGGCTTTCAACTTCAAACACCCTCTACCTCATTGACTTGCTTATATTCGGCTACTCAGCAATATTCCTAATAAGAGTAATTACAATAATACTAATCACCCCAAACGGGATAATAAAATCAACACCAATCGCCTTAATCCAGCCACTCGCAGGATTCCTTTTCATTTCAACAATAACAGCAGTAAACACAGTATACACCCTCATACCAATGCCGCAGATAAACATATTCACATTCACTGCAAAATCACTAATAAGCCTGGCAATAATGGTTGGAAGCACAATACTCCTGATAAAAGCAATCGACGCGCCGATGAAAAAAAACTTCGGCATAAAATCAACAACACTTACCAGAGCTTTCCTCGCCCACTGGCTGAACAACTCCCTTGACATAGAAGAAAAAATGGCACCTTCAACAGAAAAAATAAACGCCTTAATAGGAATCATAACATTCAAGGCAAAAAACAAAATAAAAGCAGTGCTGATAACCCCTTACCTGCACCCAGGGCCATTCGCAGAAATAGCAGGAGCAAAAATAGCAAAAGAACTGACAAAAATAGACAAAGACCTAAACACCACTACCCTCGTGGCACACGGAACAGCAACCCACGACTTAAACCCAATGAGAACAGAAGACCTGCCTAAAATAAGAAAAACAATAACCCAGAAAATCAAAGCAATGAAATTCAAAAAAGAAAAAATGTCATTTGAAAAAGCAGAGACAAAAAACGCTGAAATGACAGGCGCGTCATTCGGAGACAACGTGTTCATGGCATCTTCTTTTTACCCGAAAGCAACAGAAGACATTGACTTGTCAATAGGAAAAAACATAATGAGCAAAATGGAAAAAAACTTCACAAACGCCATTTACGCAGACGCGCATAATTGCAACAGGGACGGGCACTTCACAGTATTTTCAGGAGACCCTAGAACAGCTTACCTTGAAGAAGCAGCAGAACAGCTAAGCAGAAAGCTGCTGAAAGCAAAAAAAGAAAACTTTCAAGTAGGAGTAAGCGCAGTTAAAATCAAAAACTACTCAGAAAAAGAAGGCTTGGGGACAGCAGGCATAAGAACCCTTCTTTTCAAAACACAATCAGGAAAAAAATACGCTTTCATAATAATAGACGCTAACAATTTGAAAGGCAACTTGAGAAAAACAATCCTCGATGAAGCCAAAAAACAAGGAATAGAAAAAGCAGAGGTAATGACAACAGACTCGCATACAGTAAACAACATTCAAGGAGTATACAACCCGTTCGGAGAAAGAATACCATTGAATGAAATCAAAAAAGCAATAAGAAAAGGAATTGAAGAAGCTGAAAAAAACCTGGAGCAAGCAGAAGTAAGCGTGGAAAAAATAAAAGTCCCTGGAATAAGAGTGCTTGGAATGCAAAGAGCAAGCGAATTAATAGCAACTATAAATTCAATAGTTTCTTCAATGACAATACTAGGGCCTTTCGTCCTGGCAAGCGGAATACTGCTTTCGCTTCTGTCAATATTAATAATAACATGGTGAAAAAAAAATGAAAATTGGGTATTTTACTGAAACTTACTTGCCTCAGACAAACGGAGTTGTTGAGTCAATAAACAACCTCGGGCAGGAGCTTGTTAAACGAGGACATGAAGTGCATATTTTCGCGCCTAATCCAGGAATAAAAGAATACAAAGGAATGAAAATACACCCTGTTCCAGGCATAAACTTCAAGCCTTACCCTGATTACAAAATAGCAATACCTATAAAAGTAAAAGTGCCTGAACTTGACATCGTGCATACCCACGGGCCTTTTTCAATGGGAGTATACGGGCTTTACATAGCTAAAAAGCAACGCATACCAGCAGTGTCAACTTACCATACTCTCTTGTCAGAATACGTTGATTATGTTTCAAGGCACTGGCAGAAAGTAACTAAAAAAATAGCAGAGGAGTACTGCGAGTATCACTACAGAAGATATGATTCTTTAATTACGCCAAGCAGTTACATGAAACAAAGCCTTTCAAAAAAACTGCAGTTGAAAACAACTGTAATTCCAACGCCCATCAAAAACCTGAAGCCAGTGGCAAACGCGAAGAAAAAACTAGGACTGCAGAAATACAAGAGAGTTTACTTGCATTTAGGAAGAATAAGCCCTGAGAAAAGCATTGACGTCATACTAAAAGCAGTTCCTTTATTCGTGGAAGAAAATGAAATCCTGTTAATTGCAGGCAAAGGGCCTGAACTTCCAAAGCTTAAAAAACTCGCAAAAGAACTTAAGCTTGGGAAAAAAGTCAAATTCCTCGGCTACGTGCCTGAAGAACTGAAAACAACTTATTACTCAGCAGCTGACTTGTTCATAACAGCTTCTAAAAGCGAAACAGAAGGACTTGTAGTCATTGAAGCGCAGGCATGCGGAACTCCTGTAATAGCACCTGAAGCAACAGCAATGCCTGAATTAATAACAGAAGGCAAAAACGGGTACTTGTTCACGCCTGACAATTACAAGGAACTGGCAAGAGCAATCAATTTCCACAAGTTTCCTAAGACAATGAAAAAAGAAGCAGTTAAAAAAGCAAGGCAGTACAGCATTAAAAAATCAGCAGACAAGCTTGAAAAACTATATGAAAAAGCAATCAAGCAAAAGAAAAAGAAAAAATTTTACTTCTTTTAAAAATTAAAAAAAAAATCAATTCAAAAACTGTTCATATACTTCTTCAACTTGCTTTCCTACAACACTCCAATCAAAGTTCTTTTTAACTCTTTCATAAGCTTCTTTTGCCTTCTTTTTCCTTAACTTTGAATCAGACAAATATTTTTCAATAGCTTTACGTAGGGCTTCTGAATCCCGGGAAGGAACCATTAAAGCAGTATCAGCTAAAACCTCTGGAATGCCCCCTACATTTGTTGAAACAACAGGAGTTTCAGCAGCCATTGCCTGAATCAACACAATTCCAAACGGCTCATGCAAGCTCGGCAAAACAAACACGTCAGCAGCTGAATACAATTCAACCATCTCCTCTTCAGTCAACCTCTCTGGCTTAAGAGTCACCCTGCCTTTCAATTCACGCGAAGACATTAACTTCCTTATCTTATTCTCATAATCAAAACCGCTTGCATCAAACCTTCCTTTAATAATTAAATGAAAATCAAAGTCAAGCCCCTTCACAGCTTCTAATAAGTATTCTATTCCTTTCTGTGGCACGAGACGCGCGTCAGTCAATAACAAAAACTCTGCACCAACTTCATCTTTTAAATTAGTTTTTCTCCTCTTCCAATTTTTCACATAAATTCCGTTATAAGCAACGCCTGTCTGTTTTTTAGGGTAATTTTTTGGAACAGTCACGTCAAGCGAATACTGCGAGTTAGCGAAAATGAAATCTGTTCTTCTCATTAAAAAATTGCCAAACAAGTCGTCAAACAAGCCTCCGAAAAAATTCGTCTGCCAGTTAATGTCTTCAGGACGGGAGTTATGAATTGTTAAAAACAGCTTTTTATGAAGCAGTTTTTTATGAAGCAGTAAGGGGTAATAGCTCAGGAAGTACCTTGAATGCAAGTGAATGAAGTCAGGGTTGATTTTTTTCAACAACTTGTAACCAGTGTAGGTATAGCCGATTGGATGAGCGTAAGGAGGAGGAAGCAGGGCAGGCAACTTGTATAATATGATGCTGTTGAGGCGGTGTACGTTTATGCCGAACAAGTTCTCTTCTTTTGCTTGTCCTTTTTCACGGGAGCATATGACGTCAACTTCATGTCCTTTGCTTACGAGGTATTTTGACAAGTCAAGGACGTAATTTTCAGTGCCTCCTCTGAAGGGGTAAAAAAATGGGTTGACCATTGTGATATGCATGCTAGAATTAAAGAAAAAAGAGTTTAATAAAAGTAACTAAAAAGAGATTTAAAAAAAGGAAGGTGTTTTGTTAATGCTGTACTACTATTATGTCTTTGACTGACTTTACTCTCTTGTATAGCACGCTTTTCTTTTGAAGTATTTTAGACGCGTCTGTTTTAGAACTAGCCAAGCTTCTGATCGGCTCAGTGGTTATTCTAATGACTTCTCCTTTTTCCAAGTCAATTATGAAGTCATTGGCTCTGCCTAAATAAGCTCCATTAGTGTCATAAATTCCTAAGCCGTACATTTTTGAAACAGCGTAACTCATGATTTAATTTTAACACGTAATTCATTTAAAAAGTTAATGCTTTATTAATGCTTGATGCGAGGTAAAAAGCAATGGATTTTGAAAAATGCTTCAAGTTGCTGAATCCTGAAAGCAACAAAAGAGTAATAGTTGCAACTGCAGAGCCTGTTTCAGTTGCTTTGTATTTAGCAGGAAAAGCAAAAGAACAAGGCAAGGTAGTTGAAGCAACTGCCTTAACAGCGAACCTAGAAGAAGATAAAAGCATAAGAGACAAAGTATATGAAATTGAAGAAAAACACCCTGAATTAAAAGAAGTTATTGAAAAAGGCTTGCCTAAAACTGTTTTTGAAAAAACAAGTTTTGAGAACTTTCAGACAAAATTAAAATATGATTACTTGGTTTTTGAACAAAATAAAATTGAAAAAAAGCACTTTGAAAAAATAATAAGTTTAGGCATAAAAAAAGCAGTTGTTTCCCTTCCTTTATCTTATTTCATGCCAATGGAAGCTTATGAAACAAAATTCTTCTTGATTAAAAAAAGAGCAATGAAAAGCTTGAAGCAGCTGCTTGAAGAAGCAGGAGCGCATATTAGTTATTACGACGCAGAAGGACAGTCTCTAATTGTCGTGTTTGAAAGCATTGAAAAAGCACTTGAATTCAAGCAAGCTGGCTTGGAAAAAGCAAGCGAGGAAATTGTCAAAGAACTTGAAAAGTACTTGAAATACGTGAAAGAAAACGCTGAATTTGCAGTGAAAAGCGAAGACGGAGAATACCTTTATTACATAAAAACAATGCAGGGGGAAAAAGGTTTTTTTGAATATGAATTGATTTACTTCAACGGAATGCATAAAATCTCTGTAAAAGACAAGAAAACAAAAGGAAAGAAGTATGAAATTGCCGTGCTTCCGAACACGCGTGTGTTTCAGAAAGAGCTTGAAAAAAAAGAAGTGATAATAACAACTAAAACAGAAGCAGTTAAATTATTTCAAGAAACTTACTCTCCTTATTAGGCATAAGAAGGTAAAAACTAATTTAAACATGTAATGAGCAAGAAATAATCAGTAAAAAAAGGAGGAATATGAAAAGGAGGCGTGGAAATGGATTTTTTTAAAAAAAAGAAGAAAAAAGAAAATGATTTTTTCAGTGGTTTTTTCGACGATGATTTTAACAAGATTTTCAGCAACATGTTCAGAGACATACAGCAACAAATGGCTGAACTTGAAAAAAACATGCATGAAATGGAAAACCAGCCAGGAGTTAAGAAAAGAACTTATGGCTTCACTATGAAAATAGGGCCAGACGGGCATGTTAAAATAGAAGAATTCGGCAACATTCCAACAGAAAAAACAAGCAAAAAAGCAAAACATCCTTTAAGGCAACCTTTAGTTGACGTAATGGACAGGGAAAAAGAAGTAGCAGTCATAGCAGAACTTCCAGGCGTTTCAAAAAAAGACATTAAACTAAAGCTAAGCAAGGACAAGAAAAAACTTACGATAACAGCAGGAGACAAGTACTACAAAGAACTTAAACTCCCTGCAAAAGTTAAAAAAATAGAAAAACAAACATACAAAAATGGAATTTTAGACGTAACTTTAAAAAAGTGAAGCAGTACACGCCTTCCTTTTTTCCTTTTTAAAAAAATTGGTGAATGTACAGAATGCCTGAATGCGAAATATGTGGCAGATACACTGACGACTTGTACACTATTGAAGTTGAAAGAGCAATCCTGCAAGTATGCAGGCAATGTTCTACAAAAGGCAAGTTCATAGCAAAAGTAAGAGAAGAGAAAAAACCAAAAAAAATAGTAATAGTTAATGAACAGCCAGTTGAAGAACTAATTGACAACTACGACGAGCTCGTGAAAAAAAAGAGAAAAGAAGCTGGATTCACTCAAGAAGAACTTGCTAAAAAAATAAACGAGCCGCTGTCAACAATTAAGAAAATAGAAAACGCGCAACTGCATCCAACTGAAAAAACAGCTAAAAAACTTGAAAAATTATTCGGAATAAAGTTGTATCAAATTGTAAAAAAACAGGACATAGAACAGCCTTCAGTTAAAAAAACAGAGCAAGGGCATCTTACTCTTGCAGACGTAGTGAGGATAAAAAAGAAAAAAAGAGAGTGAATTAATAAAAATGAGTTACTTTACATGGGCGATAATAATTCTGCTGGCAACTGCCCCTGCCTGGCTTTTTAAAAAGTACTTGAAAATGGACACAGCAGGGCCAATAGTTCTTTGGAAAACAAAAAAAGGCACTGGAATTGTCAAGAAAATAGCTAAGTTCTCTTTCTTCACTTACTTAGCTGACTTGGGATTGATTTTTTCATTTGGATTAATAGGAGCTTATTACCTCTTGTTTTCAAAAGAGCACAAATACAAGTTAAAACACGTGCTTGTCATGTACTTTGTTTTTCTCGCTTCAGCTTTGATATTCACTGAACCAACTGCATTTGCTGGAAAAATAACTCATCTTGACTTCATAATCACTTTGTTCACAACCGGCTTCGGAGGATTCATGTTCTATTCCCTCCTATGGAGCACGTGGGTAGTTGCTTACCAGTATTACATAGGAACACAACCTGTTCCAATGGTTCAGCCAATAATACCAGGAGTAGACATTCCAGGAGCGCCTATAAAAGTTCCACTCAGCGCCTTAATTGGAATGGTTATACTTGTAATAGTCCACGAGTTCTCACATGGAGTACTTGCAATAAGAGAAAAAATAAAACTAAAAACACTTGGAGTAGCTACTCTTGGAATATTTCCAATAGGCGCTTTTGCAGAACCAGATGAAAAACAACTTGAAAAAACCACTCCTAAAAAAAGAATGAGAGTATACTCAGCTGGCTCAATGGCTAACTTTCTAACAGCAATGATTTTCCTGGCTTTACTAATCCCATCAACAGCATTAATCAACCCTTCATTAATGAATGATTATAGCACAAGTATAGTAACAGTAACACCTGGCTCGCCAGCTGACTTAGCTGGATTAAAACCAGGAATGAAAATATACGGCACAAGCTTTATAGAACAACCTAGAATACCTAACACGCCAATCACTTTAAAAACAAGCGAAGGAGAAAAAACTATAATCAGAAATGAGGAAGGAATGATTGGAATAACTTACGACACTCATTTCCAGCTTACTTCAAACCAATTAAGCCACTGGATAAAATACTACTACTTGGAAATAATTACCTGGACTTTCCTGCTAAACTTATTAGTTGGAATGTTCAACTACTTACCTTTTGCAATATTTGACGGCGCAAAACTATTCGAGGACTTGATAAACTTTTACGACTACAAGCTAAGAAGAAAAAAAGACAAAACACTAAGCAAAAAACTTCTTAAAGGAATATTTTGGATAATAGTAATTACTTTCATCATAAACTTCCTACCTTACTTCATAAAATAAAAAATTAAATTGCTTTTCATGAACTCAAAACAACTGACAGACATCATTTACAAAGCAGCACGCGAAAAGAAAAATGAGGAAAAAATCAAATTCATTACAAACGCTGCAATCGGCTACCTCGAAGCAGCTTTAACCATTGCAAAAAAACAAGAAAACCCTTCAAAACAATTGCAGCAGGAAATGAGCAGCCACGCTTCAACAATACAAATACTTGAAAAGCTTCAAAACAAGTACTTGAAACTAATGAAACAAAACCCCCATAAAAAAAACATGTACGTGAAAGAATACTACGGCAGGGCATCATCAGTGCTGAAAAAACTGAAATTCACAGAAACAGAAGAACTCATAAAGAAATAATTTTCTTAATTTTTTAACTGCTCTTCAATCCTTTTTATTTTTTCAATTAATTCTCTTCTTTTACTGCTTAATTCCTTTGCTTTTCCTTCATACTCCTTTAATGCTTTTTCAACTTCTTCCTTGTTTCTTAAAAACCTTTTCGTGCCTTTTAATGGGAAATGGCTGTTGAAGATTTTATGAAGCTCTTTTATTTTTCCTGAAGTTCTTTTATTCTTTTCAACAATACTCCTCATTAGATTTAAATCTGTTTCAGCTTGCTTTGCTTTCTCAGTATAATTTTTAGAAGCAATTTGCTTTTCAAGTTCTTTTAATTGAGTTTCCAAAACCTGCTTTTCTTTTATTAATTTTTCAGCTTGTTCAGGAGACAAAAGTTGCTTAGACCCTATGCCCTGCTTCAATTTCTTGCTTCTTTCTTTTCTGATTTTCTTCTCTTTTCTAATTCCTCTTGAGACAGAAGGATGAAAACGATGAAAAATAGACTTATCTTCAACTTCTTTTCCTGTCACTTGCTTTTTTGCTTTTTCAAGTTGCTGTTCATTTTTTTCAATTTCATTTTGAACTTCTTTTTTAAGAGCTTTTACAGCTTCAAGCATGGGGGAATAGCCAATTTTTCTTACTGCTGCTGGATTTTCCTTTGCTCTTTTTTTAATTGCTTTAATGTAATTTTCAGAAATCCCTGCTAAACGAGCTTTTAAAACAAGATTGTTAAGTTCTTTATCAGATAAGGGAGAGGAGTCAGCAATATCCTCTCTTAATTTTTCTTCCTCTTCATTTAAGTATTGCCTTTTCTCCCATGGAAGAAGAGAGTTCATGTCCTCTATTAATTCATTAGAATAATTGTTTAAAATAAATTTTTTAGTGAGCCTTTCACGCGATTTCAAATTAGAAGAAGCATAACCAGAAGCAGGTCCGGAAGTATATCTCCTTGTTTTTCGCCCCATAAAAAATCACTCTTAATAAAAATTAATTAAATTTCTTCATTTAAAAATCTTTGAATGTCTCTTAACAACCTTGCAGTACCCTTATTTTTAGGGTCCTTCAATGAACGATACCTTGTTAAGTTTTTATCTATAAACTCTTCTGAAGTCAAAAACTTTTTAATCTCTTTTGAAGAAGCATTTTTAGGCAAAGCAAAAGTTTCAACAATCACATTCTTTATTAACCTATTTTCAACAGCAGTGTCAAGCAAAGGGCTGGCTTTCTTAACCGCTTGCTTTTTTTTCATCTCTGCTTTTGTTAAAGGGTTTTCAAAACTTCTTTTCTGAACCCCTTGATTTGAATCAGAAGCCTTGCTTCTTTTCATCCACTGCAAGACTTTTTCTTTCCTTGAAGCCAAACGCTCTGTCAGCCTAGGCTGCAAATCCTCTTCAGAAAGACTACCCTTGACAGGAGTGACTCTTTCAGAAGCTTCAAGAGCCTGTTTTTCAAACCTTATCTGAGAACTGAGAAAATTACGAAACTTTTCAGCTTCTTCTGCAGCTGCTTTATTGAAAAGCTTAAAAGCTCTTTTCATCTCCTGCTTCTCTTCTCTTGTTGCCCCTTGCATGTCAGCTTGAAAAAGTCCTCTTAAATCAAAAGCTGTTTTGTAATCCTTTCTTAGTTCTTCAAGCCTTCTCACTCTTTCTTCAACAGGCAAGTTTTCAATTTCCTTCAAAATCTCATTCTGCAAGTTCTTTCTTTCTTCTTTGGAAACGGCCTTCGATTCCTCATAAAAAGCATTCTTCCCTCTTTTTATAACTTCGCCTGTAACAGGATCTCTTTTAACTGGTTTTGGATATTTTTTATGGGTTATTTCTGAAACTCTTACTCCTCTTCTAGTCATAAATTAATTATGAAAAAACAGGTATAAAAAACCAATTCAGTTGCTTGCAAAAAATATGCGTAAAAAGTCATGTTTAAGATAGTTTAATAAACAAAACAGGATATAAGAAAAAATAATGGTAAAAAGAAGAAAAGATATAACAAGATTTAAAGAAAGTAAAGAACTAGAAAACAAATTCATAAAATTAATTAAAAGAGGAAAAATAACAGAAGAAGACTTGAGCATAATAAAAGCAATTTTTGACAAAAGCAAAAATGAAGATTATAAAGCAAGCCAAGAAAGGAGAAGAAGAGCAGTAGATGAAGCAGAATTAAGAGCACAGAAAGAAGAAGTGCCTCTTGAAACAAGGAGAGTATTACTAGAATCTGCATTCAAAGGTGAA